>Ga0154020_10001427_pt1 | contig 29493 bp, 12 predicted proteins | sample Klosneuvirus_201_FD_109709 | JGI IMG/M metagenome (GOLD analysis project Ga0154020, IMG submission 109709) | Active sludge microbial communities from wastewater, Klosterneuburg, Austria - Klosneuvirus_20160825_MG | ecosystem: Engineered > WWTP > Aerobic digester > Activated sludge | place...
ATCCCGTGCCGAACGTCTTCGCCGTCGGCGTGAACTGCGTGAAGCCTGAGATCGTGAGCGATGCGATCCGCGCGCTCGCGTCCGGAACGGGCAAGCCCATCGTCGTCTATCCGAACTCCGGCGAGTGCTGGAATGCTGGCGACGAATCCTGGCATGGCGGACCGGGACACGGCCTCGCGGCGCTCGCGCCCGCATGGAGCCGCGCAGGGGCACAGCATATCGGCGGTTGCTGCCGCGTCGGGCCAGGCCAGATAGCGCAGTTGAAGGCGGTCTTGCGACCGCCCGATGTCCTGCGGTAGCTCAGTGACGATCGGCTCCCGACTCAGAATACCAGGTGATCGGGTGCAGGTTGCCTGCGTCGGTAGTTCGTTGACGAGTCTCTTTACCGGCCGGTACCGCGTGTAACTCTAATGAAATGCTCCTTCTACAATGCGACTACTCTGAAATTGCCCAAAGCAACGGAACTCAAGTATGGAACTTGGTGGAGCAAGAGATTCTGCCGCCGTGAGCCCGAAAATTCGGTTCTCTGCTCAACCGAGTAATTATGGAGTAGCCGTCGAGTGGTGCCGGTGTAATGAGGGAGTAAATGGAGCCAGCTGTCGGGATTGCGCGAGCTGCACTGATGTAACTATCAAAATGATACCTGTTTGAGGTCCTTTTTCAAGGGTGATTGCAACTACTCGGCCTAACCGGTCTTAACTCCCCCACTCCAATCGGCTGGCAGATTTGCTGACAGTTCATGTTGCCTATTCTCCGTCGACGACAGAGATTAGTTGGACCGTTTTTTTTGCAGACGCGCCAAAACGAGCGAGGTTGACTCAGTCGGTGAACATTGAACTGTCGCTGGTCGATTCGACCACTTCGGATCCGGCGAAGTGGACGAGTAGTCAACTGTGTTAATCCCGGTCTACCGATTGGTCCTTTAGGCGCGTATAGAGAAGTGCCGCCTCGGTCCGGGTGTGCACGTTCAGCTTGGTGAAGATTCGGTCGAGGTAGTTCCGCGCCGTCTTGGCCGAAAGGCCCAGCGTTGTACCTACTTCCTTGTCGGTTCGCCCTCGGGCTACTTCCGCCAGAACGCGCCGTTCCTGCGGTGCAAGTTCCCTCAGCGGATTGGGTGTTGCATTGTGTCCGGATTCCCCGGTGAGCCCTTGTGCGGCGATGGGATCGAAAACGGTGCCTCCTTTGAGAATCAAATGAATCGCGTCCACGATGCGCCGCGTATCGCTCTCCTTTAGCAGGTAACCTCCCGCTCCGGCTTCGATGGCGGCGAGCACGAGACGATTGTCGGCAAACGAGGTGAGGAACAGCACATGAACCTCCGGCAGGAACGATTTGATCTCCCGGCAGGCTTGAATGCCGTCGCCGTCCGGTAAGCGGATATCCATCAAGATGACGGACGGTTTTAGCCGGCGCGCTTCCTCGATCGCGGTGGCGGCGGACGCCGCCTCGCCGACGATCTCAATGCGCGGCTCCAGTTCACGAATCCGGCTCAAGCCATCGCGGACGACCGGGTGATCGTCCACGAGGAGCAGTGAAATCACAGGGTCAGAATTCATGATGCACTTGAAGCCCGGTCCGGCACACGGACGCTGATGCGCGTGCCGGTGTTTGGAGACGATTCGATGTTGAACAGTCCTCCGATCTCGTGGGCGCGGGAACGCATGCTGGTTAAGCCGACGCCAAAGCGGTGGGGCGACTCGGGATCAAACCCGGTTCCATTGTCGGTGATTTGCAGGAGCATCCCTCCGTTGTCCTGCCGGAGCGAAACCTGCACTTGGGTGGACTTCGCGTGACGCAGGCTGTTGCTGATGGCTTCGCGGGCGATGTTCGCCAGCTGCACGGCCTCCACTGCGGCGAGTTGCGCGGTGGCGGTGTGATCGCATTCCAGCGTGATTTGCGCGGTGTTGCTGGCTTGCGCACGCTCAATGATCGCCGAGAGAACCGACTTAAAGTTCACCGCTGCGCTCGTGACCTCGCCGGAGCTGATGAAGTTCCGGGTCTCGGCGATCACTGCGTCCAGTTCCTTTCGCACGCTCGAGAATTCGCGGCGGGCGCGGGCGGGATCGGACTCCAGTTTCTCGCTGAGATGTCCCAGCCCGAGTTGAATGGCGTAGAGCGATTGAATGGTGCCGTCGTGAAGGTCGCGGCTGAACTTCTCGCGGGCCTTCTGGGAGGCCGTGAGGGCGTCGCGCGCTTCGAGAATCTGGTCGGTCAAGTCTGACTGACGATCTCGGGCGCGCAGGGCCACACCTACGAGCGCCGTGGTCAGCACGGAGAGTCCAGCTCCAGCTGCCATTGCGACTTTCGCCAACCGGCGCGGCGACTGCGCCTCGAAAAGCGGCGTCGTGTAGAAGTAGATCGAGAATTTTCTGCCATACATGCGCCAGCGCTGGCGGTGAGAGAGATACGGGCGGAACTCCGGATCGGCGGCGCGTGGAATCGGGCCGGTCTTGTTTAGCCAGGTGTCGGCAAGTTGATTGGTTGAGGAGAATAACTCGATCTTCACGTCTTCCGGTGCCTCCTCGGAGATTGCCCATACCAAGAAATTAAAATCCACCGGCGCGACGATGACCGAAGTGAAGTGTAGCCAGTAGATAGTGGCCCGATCGCCCCAGTTCGTGTAACTGCCTTGCATCACCTCGGCGATGAGTCCATTGACGTCGGATTGGAAAAGAGGCACCAGGAAACAGGTGCCGCCGACACCGTTTCCGTCAACATCTTGCATCACGATCCGATGTTCGCTCATTCCGACCCGCGAGCTTCCGACCGTGTTTGCAAATCGTGTCCTTTCGCGTGGAAGACCCCTGAGATGATAATCTCTGGCGAAGCGCATTGTGTTTGTCAGCGAACTGGTCAGCGCCAGTTCGCAGTCAATCGCATTGGCAACGGCGGCTGCTCTGACGGATTCCCATTCGTTGCTCCCCCATGACATCGGCGTCTTCGGAATCCCTTTCGGCCACTTTGGCAAGTTGCGATTCGTGGCCAGAGCGATGCCCGCCAGCCATCGGCAGTTTATTGTATGACCATTCTCGTAACACCAGCGCTGAAATCCGGTCTCGCTTGTGTCACCATACCAGGTCAGGTAATCCCGCAAGTTGTGAAGGAGCATCTCGCTCTTTTCGAGGCGTGAATCGAGCTGGCTTTGGATCTCGACCACGCGCCGCGCCAGTCGCTGTTGGTCCAACTCGATCGCCTCGCGATCCAGCTCCCACCCGAGCGCGGCCGTCAATCCCAGTCCGGCGACGAGAGTCCAAATGACGGCCTGCTGCCGGCGAATGAGTTGGAGTAGTCCCGAAACCATGGCGGATGTTTTAGGGCAACCAGCCGGACGAAGTCGAAATGTTTCCCCGAGCGGACTAGGGGTGTTTGCCTCTATTTGCAAAGCCGGAGGTTTCCGTCCTAATTGGCTCACTCGGGCGCAGGCGCCATGGAATCTGGAGAAACAGCTTTAGATGATCTAGAAAATGAAATCGCTTTTCGTCCGGCTAATCGGGCTGTTTTCGCATTGCGCGGTTTCGCGAGCCGACGACGTGCCGTTCTTTTCTTCTTTGCGTGAAGAGGTATTCAACCAGCTCATTATTGCCAGCAACGCCGTGCCGCTGGACAAGAAGATCCTTGCCACGCTCCGATCGAATCTCAAGACCATCGACAACACCAAGCTCACGCTCACTGCCGGCAGCGGGGCCTTGAGCACATTGGCCAAAAGCTTCAGCAAATTGGCTCTCTCGAACACGTTCCTTCCCATCGTTGTCGATACGCGCGACACCTATCTCGAAGTCATCGAGTCCGAAAAGGCCGCCCTGGAAGAACGACTGGCCGACACCATTCCGGGCAAGACGCAAACCTCCGCCCAGACGGCAATCAACAAGCTCGCCATCGCTCTTGAGGGGTCGGAGACCAACGTCAACCTCACCCTGTCGCTGAAATCGATCAGCGCCGCCGCCAAGGCGCTTGCGGCTGCCGCCAAGGCCGTCATGAAAGCCGAGACGGCCAAGCCCGGCCCGAATTTCATCACCGCCACCGTCACCGAATCCGGCCAGGCAGTGGCGGTGCTCAAGCCCCTGAAGGGCACGTTGGAAGCGTACTATGATGACTTTGACGGCAGCATCGTCATCGAAGTCGGGGAGCTGGCGAAACTGAGTGGCGGAAGAGTTCAAACCCGGTTTCTGGAGATTACCGCCACGGTGCCGGGCGAAGGCAGGCACGAGCTCAGCCTCACCAACGAAGCCTATGCCATCTACCAGCGAATCGTGTCGCCGAGCTTCGCTGAGTTCGATGAGGAGGAGCCGGAATTCGAGTTCTACGAGAGCTTCTTTACCATCGATCCATTCAATGAAGCCCTCGGCACCGGCACGTTGACCATCACGGTCGAACTGGATGAGCTCGATCCGACCAAGGGAATCGTCTGGGGCACCTACAGCTTCACCGCCAGTGGCAGCGAGAACACCGAACTCGAGGCGACCGTCACCGGCTCGTTCCTCGTGCGGCTTTCGACGTATGAGGAGTTTGAGTGATTACGTAATCTTGGCTCTCGGAGACGTTTGCACTGTGTGTAACTCGAACATCGAGGAAGGGAGGAGGCATTGACGTCTCTACGCAATTCGGGAGATTTCGTGCCTAGTGGGCGCTTTCGGGCGCAGATGTCTCGGAACAAACCAGATCAGTCTAAAACTTAGTCGTTGTTGCAAGTCTAGCGGTAATACCAGATTACAGAACCTTTGAAGCGGGGCAGGCAACAGAATGTATAAATGTTTACATGTGATTCGGGCCACTCTACGCGGATTCTCTAGTCTTGCTTGTTGGCTGGTTGCGTCGCATTCGGTCGCAGCCGATTTGCGCCTTGAGACTGTGGGGCAATGGCCGGGTTGGCAACGAGGAGTGTTCTTCTGCGTTGAGGTGCAAGGTGATTTTGCCTACGTGACTGGCACCGGTGGATTGACAATCATCAATGTGGTTGACCCAGCAAGATCGCAACCTGTCGGGCGGTTTGATCACGGCGGCGATTTAGCGGTGTCCGGTCGTTACGCCTATCTTGCCAATGGTTCGGGCGGACTGGACGTGATTGATGTAGGCACCCCTAGTAATCCAACGAGAGTGAGTGGATGGAATGGTGAGTATGATGTCTTTGGCAGATGGGTTGGAGGATATGTTTCGAGCGTCGCCATTTCCGGCCAATACTTATATCTGATCGATACTTCGATGAGAGAAAGCTGGATTGGTCCGGAGGTGGGCGGTTTGATAGTTTTGGACATCAGTAACCCGGCTACCCCTCAGTTAGTCGGGTCAAGCGCTTTCCCGAACACCCAACAGAATGGTTTTGATTCCTTGAAGGTATCGAAGAGCTTCGCATTCGTGGGATATTACGGAGGGACATTAGTCATGGATGTAACAAATCCCGCCCAACCAGTATTTAAGGCTAGATACGGAATCAGCTCGACTGAAGTTCCTCCTGATTATTCGCTGTCGCCGGGACATGTCTTCTTGGCACACGGCGGTAGAATGATGGTAGCCGACGTTACCAATCCAACCAACCTCTTCATCGTTGGAACCTACGACACTGGCGGCTGGACCAGGAGCGTCGCAGTGGATGGCCATGTTGCCTGCGTTGCAAATGGCGATCGTGAGGTCAGGTTGTACGATGTTTCCAACCCGAGCGTTCCGGCGCTTCTTGCGACGTTCCAAACCGAAGGTTACGCAGTGGACGTGGCGGCTGCCGCCGGACGAGCCTACATCATTTCAACCGACGATCTCTCCAAACCCTACTGGGAACTACTGAGCGCCACTGCGCGAGTGGAGGTTATTGACCTTTCATCACCATCAAACCCAACTCGCCTTGGGATCTACAGGGAGATTCCCGGTTACTCACATGGTGTGGCAGTGGCAGGCGATACTGCTTACATTGCCGATGACAAGGCCGGTCTGCAAGTGGTCAATGTGGCCGACCTTCGCAATCCGGTGCGAGTCGGAACTTACGACACTCCTGGCGATGCCCTGGGCGTCGCTATCGCTGGCGATATCGCGTTTGTGGCCGACGGCCCGGCTGGATTACAGATACTTTACGTGAGGGATCCGGGCGCGCCGATTCGGTTGAGCGGCTACAACAGCCCCGGCCACGCTTATGGAGTGACGGTGGCGAGTGGATATGCCTACCTGGCCGACGGTGCTGCCGGTATGCAGATAGTTCGCGTCAGCACACCGGCCAGCCCACTGCGCGTGGGCGGTTACGATACCACCGGCACGGCTTACGGCGTTGCGGTGAATGGCACCACGGCATGCGTCGCCGATGGTCAGGCAGGCTTGCAGGTAATGGATGTCAGCACTCCAGCCAGTCCGCAGCGTGTTGGAGGATATGACACTGACGGCGAAGTCATGGGAGTGGCCCTTCTAGGAAACTATGCGCTCGTCGCTGACCGGCTGGAAGGTCTTCATGTATTGAATATCGCGAATCCACAGAACCCTCGACTTGTTGGAAGAATCTCGAACAATGGCATAACCAACAACATCGGTTCTCCTCATAGCATCGCGGTTCACGGCCAGTTCGCCTATGTCGTTGGTGGCGGGGATACCCGACTTTACCGGGTTGACCTTACCGATCCGGTGAACCCCAAGTTGGCCGGGGTATTCAAACTTCGTGGTGGAGCCTTCGGTGTGGCGGTATCAGGCGACAAGGTATTTCTCGCGGATGGGCGGTCGGGTCTCGAAATTCTTGGTGATATGGGATTCCGGATCGGCGCGGTGCGACCCTCCGTTCCCGGTGGGCCGCTCCGAATCAGATGGAACGTGCTGCCGGAACGGAGCTACCGCGCCGAGTTCACGACCAATTTAGGTGATATCAATGTCAACTGGCAGAACCTCCCGGCTGTTCCAGTCATTCAAGGCACGCAGGGCGAGGTTACAGACACCGAGGGCGGCAGCTCGCCACGCTTTTACCGCGTCATCGAAGAATAGCCTCATCAGGAGAGTCTTATGAACCAACCTCAACAATCGCTACTCCAACTTCAATCCATTCTCGCGGCCTTGCTGATTTGGTCTGGCTCCGTACTTCCATCATTTGCGGCCGATGAACCGTTTGGTGATTTCTCGGAGACCCCCATCTACGAGGTTGGCGAGGTGCCTTTCCAAAAGGTCTGGCACGGTGACACCCTCAAATTAAGGTTGCGCTCCGAGGCGCTGGGATCAGCCGCGATTATTACGGCCACTTACGTGCTGCCTCCAACCGGCGAGATCCATTTTTCCAACAATGGGGAATTCGGCTATCGGCCCGGTGTGGGTGATCTCCACGAATTCACTGTGACTTTCCGTGCGCAATCGGGGAATCAGGTCAAGGCTCAGACGATCCCAATCTCCCCTCTGCCGCGCCTTCCGGAGGAGGAATCGTTTTTCGGCATTGAGCGTGGCCCCATCCCGAATGCCGAGGATAAGCAATTCCTGATTTTTACCGAGGAGTTCAGCCATCAAACCAACGTCTTCAACTACTTCACAAACCTCACGCGGCAAGTCATTATCGCGGGCAAAACGGTCGTGCTTCAACAGGGGAAAGTGAACGGCCTTTACGAGGCCATTCACGAAAGGTGGGATCTCCAGAAACTCGAGATCCATGCAGAGAAGCTAATCATCGCCAGTCCGATCCGCGCGCCAGGTACAGAGGTAACTATCCGCGCGAGGGAGCTTGAGTTTCAGGACATCGGCGGAACGTCCTACTTCAGTACAGAGCCGCGCACGCTGCAGCAGGCAGCACAGTTCGACGACGGGGCGGAGGGACTTCCGGCAGGCAACATGTCGTTGTTCATTCAGTCCTTCACAGCACCACTGAGTGGTCAAGCGAGGATTCGATTGAAAGGCGGCGATGGACAGCCGGGAGGTACTGGGCAAGCAGGTACCAATGGCACTTCCAAAGACACTTTTGCAAGAACTCACCAACGCGTCAGCGGAGTTCCTTCCGCTGATCGTGGTAATGTTACCTTGGTTAATGACACTGAGGGTTTTGGCGTTTATGATTTTTCTCCTTCGGGGAGAGCCAGCCAAGGCTACAACTGGAGACCTGGAAATGGGTCCGGCGCAATTGCCGGAGGGAGACCAGGCAGCGGTGGGACCGGGGGCCAGTTGTTCGTGAACAGTCCGTCCGTTGAGGCTGTGAGCGTGGTTGTTGGAGGACAGTTTACTCCCGGCAGTTTCTATCTTGGAGGTTCCCCGGGGCAACCGGTGCCAGCCTACTATTACCGAGTATGGTCATCTCCGGACGCAAGGCTTGGATCTCACACTGCTCTCGCCGGAGCTGACGCCTTGCCTGTTTCTCCGTCAAGGATCGAACGCGCTGACGGAGAAATTACTTTCACCAGCCAGCCGATGGGCTGGCTCTCGCCCTTGGCATTGCGCCAAGTTATCGCCCACGCCCGCAGCGCTTATCTGAACGGGCAACTCGAGTTTGTCGAAGAGACGTTCGCGTTTTACTTGAAGGCTCTTGAGGATCTGGATGCCCTGCGTAACACCCCGTTTTGGGTGGAACTCCCGCCGAGCTGGGAACTCGATTTCGCACAGCTGGCGGACGAAATGCGGCTGGTCCGCCATCGCATCGCCAGCAACCTGGACTATTTCGCAAACCCTCCTGGCTGGGTACCCCTCCTTTCGTTTGAGGCCAACAAAATCGCGTTTGAGCAGGACATCGATACCTCGATTCGTGTGCTGTATCTGGAATACTGGCTTGGCGACTTTGCGAATAATCTTCAGCAGCGCACCGCCGGACAGGAAGTGGTGCGCGAAATACAGAAGACAATTCTGGAACAGTCCCGCCGGGAATACGACCAAGCCACGCAACTACTGCCCGAGGTTCAGGTGCAGGCTGGCAATATGCAGGTCCGAATTGGAGAGCTTCAGGAGGAGATCAAGATCATCAATGAAGAACTGCAACGCCGCGCCCAGCGCAACGTGGAGGAACGGCATAAAGGGGAACCGTGGCAACAAGCGGCAGGATTTCTCGGGAGGGTTTGTCAGGTCATTCCAGTGTATCAGCCCATCCTGGCGGCCGTTGGCCAAGGGCTGGTCCTGGCGTCGGAATACGATAAGAACGATCCATGGAAGACTTTGTCACAGGTGCCCGAAGTGGCGAAGCAGTTCACGAGTGAGAATTGGGACAAATCCGTCGCCCAAACCAAGGAGACACTCGACACTCTACCGATCCCGGATCTGGATGATGCCGAACTCAGTGACATTCCGGCTATCGTGGAGGACTTTCAGACAAAGATGAAGCCGTGGAAGGAGCATTGGGAAAAAATGCAGGAAGCCACGCGTACTCCGAGCGCCCCAAAGTCGGAAGTGGAGGCGGAGCTGCAGAAATTGCGGCGCGAGCACCCAGAGCTCAATGAAATCACTGCCAAAGTGGAGAGTCTAATAGCAGACAAAGAGGCGCTGCTCCTGCTGATCTCGCAAACCACTCAACGGCTGGGCCAGTTGAATGCAGGGATACAGTTCTCTCTGCTGGCAATTGACGCCATGAACCAGGATATCAGCCAGGGTCTCTTCGCATTTGACGATCGGGCGGTATCCTACCTGCACGAAATGGGTCGTCGCGCCCGTGAACGATTACTGCGCTATCACTATAACCTGAAAAAGGCCTACGAGTATCGCCTTCTGCGGCCTTATACGACCGACTTGGATTTGAATGCCATGTTCAATCGTTTCAAAGCGTTGGCGGAAGCGGGCAAGGGGGCGCGACTGGACCAGGCCGACTTCCAAACACTGGCTGTGCTCTATGAGGATCAGCTCAAACAAATCACGAGTGAGGTAATCAACTGGTATAACGCAAACGTTCCCGAAAGGTCTGCTTCCGCTTTCATCCGCTTGACCGCGGAACAGCTTGCGCAACTCAACGGGACCAACAGCGTGCTGACATTAAATTTCCGGGACATCGGTCTCTTTCCACCCTCAGAGGAGAATCATCGAATAGTGAATATCGAGGTCCGCGAGATGCGCACTTCCACAAATGGAAATGTGGGAACCGGTTTTCTCGATCTGGAGATCGAGCACGGTGGAGAATCCGTGGTGACGCAAGGCGGTCGGGATTATCGCTTCCGCCATTATAACCAAGATACACAACATCCACTGGTTTGGGGAGCGCGATATACCCCGTTCGCAAATCTCTTGGAACCCGTGGTTCCCAGCGAAAGCGCGGAATCACTGCTCCGTGCTTTATTGGGGCCCGGAGCCAGTTCTGATAGAATTCTTCTGTGGTCGCGACCGGGTGGACAGGCGGACTTTCACATGCGCCGTCAAGTGTACGTGCCGCCTCCCGCGAATGGAGACATCCGGATCGAATACTTGGACCTTAAGATCACCTATGACTTTTACCGTCGCGGTTCGGCTGTGGCTGTGTTGGAGGTGGTGGACGAGTCGGCAATCAGTCCATTGGTGGAATTGAGTCGGGCTGATCAGACAGGACGTCAAAATGGCCGCGGAACATTTAGGCGCGTGTTTGCACTTGGAGGCAGCTTGGCGCTCAAGTTCCCGATCCGGCAGGGGAATTTCAAGCTTGCCGCCCTTCGGGATACCGTCGGCAACAATCTTCAGTACGTTGCAGGCGACAATATGGCGGAGCTCGGTGTAACTCTTGCGCAGAATACAAAGGTGCGAGCTCGTTATGACCTTGTGCCTGCCGGTGCTCGTTTTGGGAGCTTCACCGCTCCAACTCCTTCCGACCCGACCGCGCGATTTTCCATAGAAGGCGAGTATCTGGCACCGTACCGTGTCGAATATGCTCCCGCATTACCAGCGACGAATTGGATTGAAGTCACGAATTTCACATCCTTTGTGAGTGAATTGCTGACCGTGCCAGCACCTCTTGAAGGAGGTTTCTTCAGAGTAATTCCGAACCCTTAAAGTCCAAGTCGCTTCCAGATAAGCAATGAATTTCCGAAATGACTGAGGGGCAGGTTTGCTCGCAGCACGTAGCAGAGAGTTCATTTGGAAACCGGCTGGATCCATTTCCAGCAGAGCGCGCCAAGAAATCCAACGCCTGCACCCACTCCGATTCCCCAGGACCAGCCGAGTTGCTGGCTGATCGTAAGCGTCCGATGGGGTGCCACTCACCCAGGGCACTCCACCGGACGCTTACGCCGGACCGGAACTGCTTTCGCTCCCCTTTGGTAACGCGCCGTAGCCGCCGAAGATGACGCGGCGAGTCGCTTCGGCAGTCTCCGGATGCTTATGCTTGATGCTTGGTCAAAGGCTCGTCCTTCATCCCTTGCTTGGTCTCAACATGCCAGGGCGTCTCGTCTGCCTTGGGCGGAATGATTTCGTAAACGTAGTGGTCATAAAGCGGACGTGTGTATGTAACCCTCACACAGCAGTTCCGTTAAAGATGGTAGCCGATTGAATTCAGTGCAAAAGCGAAGTGATTTCGACGGCTAAGTATAACAACTACAATTCTATGAACGCTGCGATTAAATTGATTCGAAACGCCACAGGAACTGCATTCTTGGTCCCTGTAGCATTGGCTGGTCTTTGTAATTCCGCGCACGCGGTTGAGATCAAGATGGCAGTGAAGGTTCCACGTTACTCCAGCGCTGGCTGGGTTATGGTAGTGCCTAGTGCAAATACCGGAGGCCGAGTGACGTGGTCCTCGCGATACGGATGCTATATCACTGACCGTGTCAGTCGTGGCGAAACGATGAGAGCGATCTTCGTCCCCAGCACTCCGGCTGAGCAGGCCACGAGCATGTGGAATATCCAACTGGCTACCCTCAATTCGGATCGTGGGGAGATTTTGTCGGCATTTTTTGATTTGCCGTATTCATGGCAGTTCACCGTGCCCACCAATCGGCGGGATGACAACGTCTACCTTTACATCGAGACGGTGTCTGGCGAGTTCACGCAGGAGATTCCCATCGGTAGCCGCTAAAAGCTGCAGCCCATAGGATCACTCGACCCGACTGGCGAAGCGAGCGAGCGTAATTGTAAACGGCGGACAGTCAGCACCGAAACCGTGCGTGGTCGTGCTTGGTCACCAAGATCAATTAGTAGTCAAAGTTGGCCCCTCGAGATTTAGAATGTGCGGGCGCGACCTCTCGGACGCGCAGCTATGTTCGAACTCGGCGAGAATCTCCTCGTTTTTCTCCGCTCAATCCGACATGAGTGGTCGGTGTTTGTGGGCGTACGCGGTGAACAATGATTCCTCAAGCCCGAGCCAAAGAGCAAGTCGCCGGTTCAGAGCAACACTGGACCGGCAATCACAGGAATTGACGACGGATGCAGTGGATAGCGTTTATGTCGGTGTAGTATTGAATTACCGTCGCAACTTCGACGAGGAAGACGACAGTGAATAAGAGTCCAGTCCACATCAAATAATGCGTATTCACCAGCGGTCAAAAGCAGCATCGATTTTGAGCGTAGCTTTACTTGTAAGCGCGATCGGTCTTTATTTAACTAGCTTCTACCGTAACTCCAGTCCTGATTTCGGAGCCACATCAGATTCTTTCGACGGTCGCTCTGAGAAATCAGCCAGCCTACCGTTAAATGGAAGCCTTCACCGACCTAAAGAGAATGGATCTGAAAAGGTACGCCAAGACCGCGTCGCGGAACTTGTGGCTGAGCTGATTTCCGGGATGGATGTCGCGACCCAGCAAGAGTTTCGGCTTCATCCGGACGGAAGCCTAAGCAGTGCGCCTACCAAGCGGGTCTTGATGCTGGATGAGTTACTTCGTTTGGATCCCAAAGCAGCCTTACTCCAGGCCAGTAATGTGCTTGCCAATTTCAAATCGCCTGACGAATGGGCTGTTGCGTTGCGCATTTGCGCATTGAGCGATCGATCTCCCACAGGCCGGGTGTTTCTGGAGGAACGATTGCGCGCGTTGTTGCAGCATGCACCCTGGCAGGAAAGACCTACCGCAGGGTATCTTGAGGCGTTTGATGTAGCCGTTTACATCGGCGGCACTGGACTCATGCCAGTCTTGACAGATTTGGTTGAACGCAAAAACAACTCACCCATCTCCAAAGCTGCTTACCTTGCAATAGATCGTCTTGTGATTGCCGAGCCAGCAGCAGTGCTCAGCTATTTGGGAGAGCATCCTGACCAAATGCAGGGACGCGAACTCGCGCGCGCAAATTATTTCGCGCGGGCTGACATGTCGGATGAAAATCAGAAGAAAATCGCAGAATCCTACCTTCTAGCGCCAGAGCGCTCCGAGCGAGAACTCGAGGCCATGTTGAGCAACTTCCCGAATGCAAATTTCATGATTTCCCACAATCTCTTGACGGTTTCAAAAACGCTGGACGCTACTGAAATCAAGCGACGCGACCGTATCACCTTGGACGTTGTGAACACGTGGCTGAGCGATCCCCGGTTTTCGCGGCTTTATCCCAGGCTTGAGGGTGTTCGTTCCAAGCTAGAGCAATTCGTCGGCCCGAATCCCAGAAGATAACTTTCTCACCGCAGTCGACTGGGAGACTATGGCAATGCAATTGCCCGATAGAATCTTGAGACAGCTCCGGTCGGAAACGGGATCAAGAAAGACTGTGTGTAGGAATTCAGCTGCACGTTGGTGAATGGAGACCATGGTCCGAATGGAAGATTGGAGGATTCTTGAATCAGATAGTTTGTTCCAACTTGTCCAATTAACGTCAGCGTACCAGTGGTGTGGAAAGATAATTGAAGACGCGGAGCCCCGTAGCTTGCTATCACTTTCACATTTTGAGCGTTGGGAAGTTCAACGTTTCCCACTTGCGGTATGGCAAATCCAGGAATTGGTCTGAACTTCAGGCGTATGCTTCCGAGCCCGACCAAAGCCACCGTATTGGAAGCGCCCAACCGAAACTCCGAAGCCGAATCAACATCCGCGATCTGCCATCCCCCACCGGAGGCGGCTGCTTCGGCCGGCTCAATGAGCACGGTGATGTACGCTGGATCAAATGCTGATACAGTCGATCCGGAACTAAAGAATGTAACTCCCCCACCATGACTGTTCCCATCGCCATTTGCCGCTGCTTCAGCACGGGCGATGAGATCCGCCACGCGGCAGTCGATGGCCTTTACCAGAGTCCTGTTAAATCCGCCGAGGTAGATGCCGGCGGGATAGTATCGACCTGCTAATTCGACATAGAGTGGTCCGCCACTATTGCCTCCACGCCCTCGAATACTTGAGGTTTCATAGACGCCGCCGTAGAGCGGTGTGAAACTCAGATCCGCTGGGGCAGTTGCATGTAATCGTCCTTGGTTCTCCGGAGTCACGCCATCCAAGGGATAGCCGACGAGCATCTTGTTATTCGAGGTCAGCAACCAGTTGGTCTGGCCTTCAGAGACCAGATAACCACCATAGCCTCCTGCTCCAGGCAAGTTCGGGCCAAACGGGGTGCCGAGAAAATAGAGGACAGCCGCATCCAGTTGCTGAGATGCCGGAGAGGAAATGTCAGGGCTGTTGTCTCGAATCCGCTGATCCGCATAACCGGTGAAAATATAACATCCCCGTGGAGTTTGTGGCGGCGGCTCGTTGACGTCGCGATGGCGCCGATGAAACCACCGCAATGAGTCGCTGTTCACATACCGCAATTCCTGGTCGTCGAACACCACATGTGCGGCGGTGAGCACCGTGCGAGGTCCGACCACGACGCCACTGCCAAATTGTCCGTCAGCATCAATCTGCCCGCTGTGAAGATACGGCTCAGTTGAGGTTGCATCGCTGGCGTTGAGGGCGACTGGTTCGCTGCCGGTCAACCCGCCAGACTGTGGATACACCACCTTCTTTTCATAGATGTGGATCGGCCCGACTTCGGCCCGCTGAGGTCTGGGCTTAGTCCGGGTTGGAACCGCTGGCACATCACGAAACTCAACAATGTAAGTGCCCACATTCAGATTGCTCATCACCTCTCCGCTCAGATGCCAATTCGATTCGCCCTGGAGCTTCCACGCACCAGGGAGATTGCCTGCCAAGATTTCCTCGGGTTCGAGCAGAATGCTGAGATGGCCCCTCGCAGACGCAAGCGGGACGTAGAACTCTTGGAGTGTCGTGTTCGTTCCCGAGTAGATGAAAATCGAACGAGTTGTAGGCGCTTGAAGATTCGGCAACGGTTTGAACTCCACTCGATAAGATGATGACTGGTGCAATCCTTGGACAACTGCACCGCTGTCATGCCAGTAAGGCTCGCCGACCAGCCTCCATTGCCCCAAAGGTTGATCCAAGGTGACTTGTAAGGATCCACGCGCTGGAAGCTGTAACTCTGTCGGCAGGCTGGTCGTTGTTTGCGATATGCCGATGCAGTTGTCGTCATCGACGATCGTAACAATCACTTCGGCTGGGTTCGCCAAGGTCGCCCCTGCCGACGGGTCGTGCAGGCGTATCGCAAACACTTCATCGCTTTCGACCTCAGAGTTATTGATCATTTGCACAAACACATCTCTGGTGAATTGTTCGGCCGAAAATTGCAGCAGTTGCGACGGAAGCTGATCAATATCCGTCCCGTGTTTGGCGGTAATTCCAAGAGTCGAAACCAATACACTCCCTGCGCCCAAGCCCCTTTTTCGTACTGTTGCCCTGATAATCCCAGGGCCCTCGGTAGCCTCCAGGCGGTTCGTCTCAAAACTGAAGATGGGAACGCTCGGCGCGGACCACTCTATTCGAGATTCCAACGCTCCTGCGCCACCGGGTGTTTGGTTCAAGGCGGATACGGCAGCTATCCCACCATTCGGTCCGTTGGCGATGAACTTCAAGCCCAATGCTCCCGCTGCCACCGTCACAAAATCGCCAATCTCCAGTCGATGAGTGCCGTCGGGGTCCCACAAGCTGCCGTCAGTTATGCCCGTAATTCGGAAATGGGTTACTTCTTGTCCATTTACGGCATTCCGCAAGATGACGATCAAGCCATTCGTTTCCCGGCTCAAGACAGGAGCGCCGGCAACAGCCAAAAATGCGATACCATTTCGCCGTAGTTCGCCAGGCCCATTGGCAATTCCAAGAGTGCCGAAGCTACCTACAACGTAAGCCCCATTGTCCGAAACTGAAATGTCATATACAGATTCGCCGCCGCTAGAATTCGGCGGCACACTCCAGTCGTCAACTTGGTTTCCTGAATCATCCAGTCGAAATACCGTCTCAATCCTCCCATAATCAGATCCTGAAATGTAGGTGCCACTTGCTCCGGAGCCGATGCTACTCGGATAAAAGTCTGCTGGGAGCGAAGGATTCCAAGAAATATCGCATCTACCGCTGCCAAGCAAATCTACCCGAGCCAAGTTAGATCGCCGAATTCCCCCGATTGAGCTAAATCCCCCTCCCACATAAAGGTTCGTTCCTGACACAGCGAGCGAGCCGATTCCACCCAGACCTTCTGAGTGTTTTGGATTCGGATTCCATACGGCATTAACAATCCCAGAACCTCGGGTTGAGACCTTGGCAAGATTCGTTTTGGACGATCCTTTGATCGAAGCAAACGCCCCACCAACAATCAAATTAGTTTCGTGAATTAGAATGGCATAGACCCAAGGATAACCATTTTGATCTGAGACATTTGCTGACCAACGAAGATCAAGTTGTCCGTCCACAGTGTCCAGCTTTGCTAAACCAGCACGAATCTGACCCTCAACATGCTGGAAGGGGCCGCCGATGAACAAACTGTCATCCGTTAACGCCAGAGTGAACACGACCGAAACGTCGTCTACATTCCCGATTTCTGGCCTCCAGAAGGGGTCCACTTTATCGCTGCCAATGAGGTCTACTTTGGCGAGAACTGATTGAGATACGTTTCCTATCTCCGTGAAAAACCCAGAAACAAACAGGCTCGACGCGTTTGCGGTCATCGCAAGCACCCTGGCATTAGCGTTCGGATTCCAATTGTCATCGACGGTGCCATCGGAGTTCAACCGGACAAGGTAACCGCGCTTATGCCCATCGACTTCAATAAAGTCCCCTCCTAATACGAGTTTGCCGTCTGGCTGTCTGACGATCGCCCTTACTTCTCCAGGAAGATGAACCTGAGCTGCGAAACGCTCATCCAAGCGCCCAAGTATCGGATCGAGCCTCGCTATGGCAGATGTCAATTCGCCTTCTACATGTGAGAACTTTCCTCCCACATACAACCCGTCAGCGCCTTTCATCAAGGCGTTCACACGCCAAGGTCCAATCGCGGCAGACCAGTTAGTATCAGATTCAGCTCTTGGCCCCACCAGTCTTGTAACTCGCCCGTGATTTAATTCAAAGCCTCCGCCGACATAAATGTGCTCAGTGTCTTCGACAAGAATCGCCCCTATCTCGGGAAAAGGACCTGTATGGGGCTGCCAAGCATTGTCTGGGCTCGCAGTGCCTTCTACTGTAATTTTGACTAAGTTTGAAAGCGAGGTACCGCTGAGGTTGAAAACTCCACCGACTACTAGGTGCGTTCCCGAATGTGCTAGCGCAGTCACTTGGACAAAGTCGCCCGATAAGCCTGGATTCCATAAATGGTCAACTTTCCCGAGACCGTAACGACTCACTTTCGCAAGACTCGACCGCATGGTCCCTCCTATGCTGTCGAAAGTTCCACCCACAAACAGGTTGGAACTCTGCAACGAAAGCGCATTGACGCCTCCAGGGCAATCAGCTTGCCAGTTTTGATCGGCTAGTCCGGTTCCTTGGGAACTTAGTTTCGCAAGATTGATTCGAGTCGCTCCTCCAATCGCGTTGAAGTTTCCTCCAACAAAGACGTCACCGCCACTTACAACAATAGCATCCACCCCCCCGACTACATCCCCGGATCCAAATGGAATCCATTCAAGATCTACCTCTCCGCCTCCTATCGTGCTGACCTTTGCCAACCCACGTCTGGATAGACCACCGACTTTATCAAAGAATCCTCCAATGTATAAATTGTTGCCCTCCAACGCGAGTGCCACAACCCTTCCATCGACATCCAAATTCCAAGTTAGATCGAGTGACCCATCGCGATGCAAACGTGCCAAGCACCGTTTCGCAACTCCGTTTACGTCGTCAAAAGCACCGCCAATAATTACCTTTCCATCAGGTTGCTCAACGATCGCGTTAACTTCACCGTTAGCGTAGAATCGGAGGTTGGGGAGGTTTGCCGGTGAGACTTGCGCCATGGACTGTTCGCATTCAGTCAAAGTGAAAAGCACAATTACCAGCGCGATCCATAATCGTGAGATGCCCTTGGGGGGAAAGAAGCGAAGTTTGGCTTTTGGCCAGGTTTCGAATTTTGATGCGCGTGCCAATTCAGCCTTCCTCTGCCTATGTGCAGGGAGTTTATCTGGGACGGATCTCAAGTTGTCAGTAGTCGTTTTCACTGGTTCTGATGTTGTGACATTCAAACACAAATGAAGGCTATTCAACATTTCAAAAATTCGTCCGCAAGCGAACCGCGATTACTCGTTCATGGGGCAATTCTGCGTATGGCGTCAGTGACGTAAGTTGATAGTCCTCATCCGTTGCGTTTAATAGCCCCAGCGAAATGTCTCCTCGCCGACGAGGAAAACGGTAACCGGCCATAAGGTTCACCTGAGGGAAGGATGCGCCATCCAATTCTGAGCGGCTGCGCGGAGAACCGTTGACCTCATAGCCGGTCTGCAAATACCAGGCTCCCTCCGTCTGCACAAAGAATCCGCTGCCGTGGGTAAAGAGAAGTGATACGCGAAATTCATGGAGCAATGCCTCGTCACGGCGGTCCGCATCGGGGAGTAACGCAGTGCGCACTTCTGGTATCCGCCTCTCCAGCGCGGAATCCGTGACGCGATAGCGCAACCCAAAGGACCACTCCTCGGACAACAGCTTGTTGGCTGAAATGGAGGCAGTGCGTTCATCGTAACGGAGATGCTGTCGTATGCCGCCTGCCGTCACCGGAGCGGTCAAGATCAATGGTGTCGTTTGGAACACACCGAGCGTGCGATTTACCTCGGCGTGGACGAATTCAGCCTGGAAGCCTAGATAAATTTGTCGGTCAAACTTGAGATCTAGTCCCAATCCCGCCGTCTGATATTCGGGCGCCGACAGGGATCCCACCAAAGATTCGGAAATCACGTTCCGGAAGGATTGGGAGAAGCCAGCCAGTTGAGATGGCTCAAGCTGGTAACTCTGGTCATAGCTAACCCCACCGAAGGATCGCGTGTAAGCACTCCGCAATGTAACCTTTGGGCTCGGAGTCCAAACAAAAGCTGCTTTGGGATTGAGGCCGTGCTTGTCTGCCGACCCGCTATTGATCGGTGGGTTCCGGTAATTCTCAGGATAGCGCAAGTGATCGTAATTGATGCCAGCAGTCATCGCCAGCGTGTTGATCGGCTCCCATGTGTAGTAGGCGTAGGCAACCAACCGATCAAAATCCACTTCGCTCCGGGCGGAATGAGGGAATGCATTGGAGAAACCTGCAAAGTTCGCCAGCCCAATGCTGCTTGCTCCCAGACCAATCTTCTCCGAAGTCTCAAACACCCCAGACTGAACACGCGATCCCAAAACCAGCGTGTGGTGTTCCACTTGAAAGATCTGACTCAATTCTGCGGAATAGATTTCAAATTCACTCCGATACTTGGAGTCAAATCCTGCGCCAGGAACGTTTACGATGGTGTTCGTGACTATGATCGGGACGTAATTGGTCGCATCGCGGTCACTGATTTGCTGGTCGTTAACCAGCCGGCCAGCCAACATCAAAGTGTGGCTGCCCGGACTCCATTCGTGATGATAGCCGGCCGCCATCGCCGGGGCTTGAATCTCATCAAACTGGAAATTAGTGCGCACGCTGGTCCTCCAGTCGAGGTGCTGGAAATTGTCGCCACTTTCATAATCCTGATACTTGGTGAGGAGGAAAACTGAATCGCGGTCGGTGAGTTGGTGTTTGAGTTGAATGTAACACTCGATTCGATTCAGTTCGTTGTTTGGTCGCGTTCCCTCATTGTGCTGATAGTCGAGGTCCAGCGTGTAGCTGGTACGACCAAGAAGTCCGTAGTGGCTGGCGACTTCGCGGAACTGGCCGTCGCTGCGATACTCGGTGCTGGTAAGCAGGCCGAAACGGTTGGCCTCGAACAGAGGCGAATACTCCTGCTGGCTGATGTTCTGCGAGAGGAGACCAGCGCCGACAGGGCTGAGAAGATTAGCGATGAGGAGTTCGTTGAACCAGACGGTTTCATGTCGAAGGTTGAAGCGCGTCGGATCGCGTAGGGCGTTATAGCTTTCGGCGAGGAACTGATGCGCGCTGTAGTTGGCGTAGTCGTAGCTGACCGCGCGGGCGGCTTCGCGGAGGCCGACGTCTTCGAGGCCAGCGTCCTGATAAATCTTCGCGAGGCTGGCACTGCGGGTGGCGTGGTCTTGATCGAGCAACAAGCGGGAACGATAGATCGCACGGTTGTCATTCAGCGTGACTGAGCGTTCGAGCTCTTGTACTGCTTCGTTCGGGCGGTTCTGTTTTCGGAACTCGAGAGCTTTGTATAGCGGCGGGGTAGGATCGTTTGGGTCAAGTTGCTCTGCATAATCTAGTTCCTTAAGTGCGAGCCGGCCATCTCCGGCGTCGCTGAAACCTTTTCCTGCGTAAGACCTAACGAGCGAGCGTGATGGTTCCGTAATGGCGGCGGTTTGCAGGTCTGCAAGCCACGAGGAGGTATTCTCAGTTGCTGTAGATCGAAACTCCTTTTTCGCCAGGATCCCAAGCCGACGCTTACAAAGGCCTCGTCCTAACCAGGCATTGCCAAGAGCTGGTTCAATGTCTAGCGCGCGATCAAATGCTGAAAGAGCCTCCGTTAGCCGGTAATCCGCGGCCAACAAAAAACCTTGCACACAGTGGGCTTGGGCGTTGCTTGGAGAACTCATTAAAGCCATAGCAACTGAGTCGCGGGCCGCCCTACTAAGGCCAAGGCTGAACTCCAGTTCGGATCTTCGAGCCCAAGCGAAGCCGAACGCTGGTGCTAGCCGAGTAGCTGACCGGGCCGCATGTAGAGCTTCCCTCAGTCCGTTCGTTGATTGGCATGCGTAGCTCAGGGCCAGAAGTTCGGAGGTGGTGTTTGTAAAGCCTAACGAAGCGGTGGCTGGCAAGGTTGCATTCGGTTCGTGTCCGCGGGATATTGATTGGATCATGAGGCGGAGAGCTCGGACACCGGGAGTATTTGTGTTGCTCAGTTCCGACAAAAGAGCCTCGGTTTGATCCACGGCCCCGATGGCGAGCTGGAGTGCGGCGAGATAAACGTTTTCTCGATCGGAACGAAGGCGGACTGGCGTGTCATGTCGAGGGTAGTTTAGCAATGCGTCAAGCAGGCTGCCTCGTTGGTACGACCGGAGCGATGTTTGGAGTTTGGTTTGCTCTTCAATTGTAAGACCGAGATCCTGTGGATCGACTATTGCAGGGTAGTAGATCCACCATTGCACAAGGCTTTTCCCCTCGAATCGGGCTGGTTTTGTTGGTGCCTTGCCTTCTTCAATCAGACTCTGTTCCCCTGATTTTAGAACGGTCATACCATGCGGGTTCTCCAATTCCACTTCACCATCCAACATGATAAATTCCGTGGTGGTATTCTCCACACGAACGAGAAATTCAGTTCCCTTTGGCACCCCTTTCACATGTGGGGTGGAAACTGGCATCGATTTGGCTGGACCACGACTGGAGAAGTAGGCGCGTCCAGATTGAATCTTGAGCACGGGTTCATTGGTTTGCCTCGACGGCCGGACAATCTCCAGTCTCGTGAACGAATCGAGCTTGACCGCATTCCAATCCTTAAGTCGGAGGTGTGCCCGGCTGTTGGTATGAGTCTCCAAGGCGTCCCCGAAGAGCAAAAGTTGATTGGTGATGGCAGCGACACGTCTTCGATTGGCGGCAATGTAGTCGACCGAGTTTTCCTTGGTGAGCAATACCCCCTCTTGATTGGTGCGGATAAGATCGTGTGGTGCTGCGAAAACCTCCTGCGGCCTAATCATGAACGCAGCCAGAGCCAAGGGGAGTATCCAGAGCCTCTCCAATTTATTTGCATATTTGGACCTGAGCTTCACGGATAGTCTCCTAGGTTCGCGAATCGACTAGCAGCTTCGCGGAGCGAATCCCAATTCATTACGCCATTCTGATGGGCAATGTGTGATGAGCGACCAACTTCGTCGGTTTGATAACCGGAGGCCGCTTCAGCAAAATTGGGCAGCCACGAAGGACATTCGCCACTGGCGCTGTGGATCCGCCAGATGACGGACTGATCCTGATTATAGGCGACAACGTGCAAGCCATCTGGGGTGAAGGTTGCGGAGGAGATTCTCTGTAAACCAACGAGCCAGTCCGTAAGTGCCTCACTTGTTGCCACATCCCAGACCCTCACTTTCCATGAAGAGGTTGAGGTAACGAGCCTCGCCCCATCAGGGCTGAACACAACGCAGTTCACAGTATCGTCGTGTCGCAGGTCTTCGCCGACTGGTTTCAGGGTAGAGACATCCCATATCCGGGCCGAATTGTCGGTTGACGCTGTTGCGAGGAGTCTCTTGTCCCGACTAATGTTGGTGAAGGTGATTGCGGCCTGATGGAAATTGGAAGCTGGTCGATTGAGGACTTCGGAGATCTCAAACGGGAATAAATTGTTGGTAGGGACAAAATCCGCAATCGACGGTGATTCCGGAGGAACCCACCAGAAAGAGAGCACACGGTTTGCTGCATCGCTTGTGCGAACGAAGATCCTGCGTTCTTTCGCAGTCCAGCGAATATCGTCAACCTCAAGTCGTTCACCGACAAGGCGTGGAAAACTCAAGGGCTCCAGATTCCCAGCCCGCCAGGCCCTGATAGTTCCATCGTCGCCGCCGGAGACGACGAATTCTCCGGTATCGTTGACTCTCACTACGTTGACCTTGCCTCGGTGCAAGTTACTCGTCCTGTCGAAGGTGCCCGGGGCTCCACCAATGGTGCGACGCTCAACTCCTCCGTGGCGGGTGCCGCAAAAAATCACGTCGCTGGTCGATCCAAAATCAATACTCATCACGTCGCCGCTGCACTTGACGATCGTCAGTTCTCGTTTTGAGTCGAGGTTCCAAATAAAAACCTCGCTTGTCGCAGCAGCGGCAAGCTTTGAACCATCTCGGCTGATCGCTAAGCTGCGGATGACTCCTCGGGGTACTTTGAAACTCGTTACGCTGAGTGCGTTACTCGCCTTCACCGTCTGCTTATCCTCGATATGGGCTGTCCACGAGCCTTCCTGAGCTCTACATCGAGCGTTCTCAGGATCTAACAAGAATCCGTACACTATGTTCTCTTGATCAGATGGTTTGTGGGGGGACGGAATAAAGAGCATCCGCGATCTCAACTCATTGACCAAACGTTCTTCTATTGCTCGGTTGCGTGGAAGCCTTCGCAGAGCATGTGCCAACGTGGAGATTGCCAGGTCGTTTTTATGTTCACTGAAGAGTTTGTTGGCGCTCTGAAGAGCGTCTCTCCCCTTGCGAAGCTCAGTTTCTACCTTTACCCTTCGCGCTGCCCAAGTTCCAAAAGCTAGCGCCAATCCAATCATTCCAACGGCGGTAAACAACAGTTTGTTTCGTCGTAAGGCCTTCTGGACCCTGTAGACAACCGAAGGAGAGCGGGCAGAGATCGGTTCGTTTGAAAGATGTCGCTTGATATCCGCGGCTAGGATGCTCGCCGTGTCGTATCGTCGTTCTCGCTCTTTTTCGAGACACTTCATTGCGATCCAGTCGAGGTCCCCCTTAACCTGGTGGAGAAGCTCACGTGAATCGACCCCGCGGCGTTGGGCGGTCGTTGTTTGTTCATCGGCTGCGAGGGCTGCAAACTTGGTGCTTGGCCGTGCCGGTTCGACCTCGCGAATAGTTCGTCGGACCTCATCCATGCCTGCCTTCGCCAATCGTGCTGGATCGAAGGGAGGTTGGCCGGTTAGGAGCTCATATAAAAGGACTCCAAGGCTGTAAATGTCGCTCCGGGTGTCGATGTCCAATCCGCTCATCTCCGCCTGCTCCGGGCTCATGTAGGCCGGTGTCCCCATGAATTGCTCGAAGGCAGTGAACATGGTCTTGTCAGTCAGATCTCCTTGGGTCGCCTTCGCGATGCCAAAGTCGATGACCTTGGGCACGGGGCGGCCGTCATGCAAGGTCACGAGGATGTTCGAAGGTTTAATGTCCCGGTGAATAATACCCTTCTGATGTGCGTGCTGAATGGCCTGACAAACTTTGGTGAAAAGTTCCAATCGAGCCTGGGTATGCAACTTTTCCTGATCGCAATACTTGGTGATGGGGATACCGCGGACCAGTTCCATGACGAAGTAGGGCCTGCCTAATTCCGTGGCCCCGGCATCCAAGATTTTGGCGATGTTGGGATGGTCCATCATCGCTAGGGCCTGACGTTCGGCCTCAAACCGGGCGACGACCTGCTTGGTGTCCATTCCCAGTTTCAGAATCTTGAGCGCGACACGACGTTTGATCGGTTCCCTCTGCTCTGCCATCCAGACAACGCCGAAGCCGCCCTCTCCGATTTGTTCGAGCAGTTTGTAGCGCCCAACCATGGCGCTGGTGCTGCCTGCGGGAAGTACCGGTGCGCCGGATCCAGTCTCATCCAAGGGGATGGGCAGACTATCTAGGAATCCCGTATCGCGGGCCTCGGGATTAGAATTCTCCAAGGCATCGGAAAGCAGGCATCGGGGGCACAACGAGTCATTGGCGGTTAACATGGCCCCGCAGCTTCGGCAAAACCTAGACTTGCTCATTTGATTCTAGGCTTGGTTGTGGTGCATCACGCCCCCCTGCCTAGTAGGCTGATTAAATAGCGGAGTTCATCTTCCACGTCTTCCGTGCTGCCAACCGTTTCCTCGACGCCTTCTCGGATTAGTTGTCCCAATCGCTGCTTCAGCCGGTGATAGGCGACCTTGATCGCGCCCTCCGACGTCCCAAGTCTTTCGGCGATTGCCGCATGTTGCTCTGCTGTAGGCTCACCACCAAAGGTTGGCTTGAGTGCCGCAAAAAGAGCTCCACGACGACCAGCGATACATTCCCGTTCCAGTTCATTCATCGCCATGGCCAGCAATTCGTGAGCCCAGGCGACATCCATCTGCTCGCTGGGATCAAGTGATGACGATGGTGGATCGACCACCGCGCCGCCCTCTTCCTTGGTCTGGTCAATATGAACGAAACCACCTTCCGGCTTGTTGATTGGAGCGTCCTCCGTTCGCCTCAGATCGATCAAAAAATTTCTGACACACGCTTTGATGAACGTTCGGAAGCGGCCTCTCTCCCTTTCGACGTTGCGAAGGAAATCCTTGGACAGCCAGTGCGCCAGAAACTCATGGGCCAACTCTTCCGCCTGGAGTTCACTGCAGCACTGGCTTTGACGGATGTGCAAGATGATCGGGCGGCGATAGCGTGTGACGAGGCGCTCCAATGCGGCAAAGCGCTCTTGCCCTTCGCCTTGTTTTGCCCTGATTATCGAGGTCCACAGCGTAGGCTCAAAAAATCCCTTCCCGCTTGGAGATTCGCCCATAGGTTTTGAGGAAATAGTATAGATTCGACCATCCAAGGACAGGAAATTTTGACCGTGCGGATCGGAGGGCATCGCTGCGGCTGCGGTTTTCATATGTTTCTCGTTCGGTTCATTTGCTTTTACCGGCAAACACGCCGGGCTTTGAATCACCTAACGAAGGGGTTCGGCAAAGGTTACAGTAAGACGAACAGACCTTGGCTCATGCATGCCAAGGCCTGTCGCCTCTTTCAGAGAGCCGAGCTTGTATCAGCGGGGCACCGATATGCTTTCGGTGTTGGAGAACCCGGTAATTCCTGAGCTGCGAATCGCCCGAACCTTGTACCAATATTTCTTCCCCGGCTGGACTGTCGTGTCGACGGCACTGGTGCGCGTGTGAATACCATTTGCCGGTGGTACGTTCTCCTCCAGGCTAAAATTGATTCCGTCCGAGGAGCGATACAGCTCGAACCGAATTTCATCACTGGTGTTGTCCGTCCACTTCGCTTCGACATTGCCGCTGCTCGTCACACGCAGAACGAGGTCCGACGGGACCCTTGAGGGAACTGCGATGCTGGCGACATTCGAGAATTCAGTTGGTCCAAAGCTTCGAATCGCCCGCACCTTGTACCAATACGTTCTGCCGCCTCCCACCGTCGTATCCACGGCGCTAGTTCTCCCCGTTCCTGAGTGCTCTGGGACGTTCTCTTCTATTGCAAAATTTACACCGTCGGCAGAACGCCACAGTTCGTAACGCACTTCGTCGTCGGTATTGTCTGTCCATTCCGCTTCGACATTCCCATTGCTTGTAATTCGAAGCGTCAACGCTGATGGCGATCCGGAAACCGTGTGGGGCACTGCGATCACGTCAATGTTGGAAAACGCGGTGACGCCCCCTCCTCGAATGGCCCGAACCTTGTACCAGTAGGTCCGTCCGAGACTGACCGTATCGTCAACGGCGCTCGTTCTATTGCCCTTACCATCAGCGGCCGTCACGTTCTCCTTCAACGAGAAACTGGTCCCGTCGGTTGATTTCCAAAGTTCGAACCGTTCTTCATCTCCACTGTTGTCGGTCCATTCAGCCTCCACATTTCCTCGACTAGTCACTCGCAGACTGAGCGCGCCGGGGGCGCGGGAAGGCACTGTGATCGTCGCGGGATCGGAAAAGCTTGTGGGCCTTCCACCACGAATGGCCCGAACCATGAACCGATACGTGACCCCATCGTTAACCGAGTCATCCACAGCACTGGCGCGGCTGCCTTGTCCAGCTTGCGCCGGGACGTTCTCTTTGAAGGCAAATCCCTCGCCATCGATGGCGCGATAAAGCTCAAACCGATCTTCGTCATCACTGTTGTCGGTCCAAGTGGCTTCCACGTTACCGAGGCTCGTGACCCGCAAGCTAAGGTTCGACGGAGCATAGGAGACAGTTGGCGGAATAGTGACCGTGGACGAATCGGAATAGTCCGAACGCAAATCCCCTTTTACTGCACGAACACGGTAGCTGTAGGTCCGTCCGCCGAGAATATTCGAGTCCACGATACGTGCGGCGACATCAGAATTTGCTGGTGCGGTCGCAATCATGGAGAAGGATTCCCCGTCCGATGAGCGTTCAATCTCAAACCCAGTTTCGTCGTCGGAATTATCTGCCCATTCGATTCGGACGTTCCCGAGGCTGGTCAGTGAGATGCTCAGCGGTCCGGGAACCTCCGGCGGATAAACGATGCAAACCGTAACCGGATTGGAATGGGCGGATTCGATCGCTGAATTGCGAGCACTTACCCGATACGAATAACAAAGCTCCTCGATTGATTCGTCCAAGAACGTGGTGGTGTCACTAGGCACCAGACCGATGACTTCAAATCCTCCCCCCGAAACGGCGCGCTCCACAATAAATTCCGACTCGCTGGCTGAATGATCCATCCAAGTCAAAACGACAGAGGATTCCTGGTCAACCACAGAGGTTGAGGCTTGGAGGTCAGTCGGCCCCGGGATTCTGCAGATTTGAGCGGCATTTGACGGAAGGGAAATCCCGGCGCAATTCATGGCCCGCACTCTGTATCGAAAGCAGCCGTCAGCCCCAGCTGAGGAGTCAGTAAAGGTTGTGGTACCTGCATCAAGCACGGCGATAATGGAGAAGGCCTCGCTTCGGGCGGCTCTTTCGATGATGAAGCTGCTTTCGTCACTAGAGAGGTCATTCCACGAAATCATCACCGCATCGCCTGCCGGGGAAATCACTGACGTAAGATTTTCTGGGGCGGTCGGCGCGTGGGCCAGCTCTGACAACATCCGTGCGCGATAAAGTGTGAGTTCTGCGGTGCGAGGCAAATACAACTCAACCTGGTCATGGCAATAGCTATTGGTAGACAGAGGCAGCCATACATTGCCCTCACTCAACAAGTTGGTGGTGGCTTCAAGAACGTAGACTCGCCCGGCTGGGCCACTCAAACGAACCAGGACCATGTTACTGGGTGCCAAACTTATCGAAAGGCGTGGGAGATCTTCGACAATGCTGAGCTGGGCGGCTTCACTGGTAACGCTTCCGCACTGATCGCGTACTTCCACTGTGTAGCTTCCCTGATCCGGGGGGCCAACACTCGGAATGGTTAGCGTCGGTTGATTTCCTCCAGCTACGAGCTCTCCATTGCGGCGCCACTGGTAGTTGAACGGGCCGGAGCCGGAATGAACAACCGTGAAAGTAGAAGTTTCTCCTGGGAGCCTCGTCTGCGTATGAGGCTGGCCTTCAATCTCCAAGAGGGCATTGAGACCAACGGTTGCTTCGCTGCTCCAAGTTTCATCGCATTCATTGTAGACAAGAACCTTGTAGACTCCGGCGTAGCTTGGATGGAAGGATTCGACGACATAGCACGCGTCGACAGCATCTTCGATCTCCACGCCATTGAAGTACCACTGGTAGTTCAAATGGTCCGGATCTACGATCCCGACGCAGAGGTTCAAAGGCTGCCCTAAGCAAACCTTTTGTGAGGCTGGTTGGGTTACCACTACGATAGGCCTAGGAACATCCAGAGAAGCTTCCCGACTGAAAACGGTCCCTAAAGCGTTCGAAACTTTGACTCGATACCGTCCGATATTGGCTGCAGAGGGGGCTTCGATGTAAAGATCAGGGTTAGTTTCTCCAGGCAAGTCCCGCCCGTTGAATTGCCATTGGTATTCTGCGGCGTATCGAGCTTCGACCCAGAAGTACGCACTGCTATCGGCAACGTTTGGGCAAAGCAGCTGATCTTCGGGTTCTGAATCGATGGTCGGTATCGGCATTTGCTGGCCGGGTCCGGAAAAATCGTAAAGGTACACCACGGCATATTCGTCAGCCGCTCCCCCTTTTGCTCCTGTAACACGGAAGCCAACTGTATCACCGGCTTTAACTTCAAATGTGGCGCGGCCGAGATCGTTGGCGCTAAGCGAAGTGAAGACTCCATTGGACAACCAGCCAAAGTTCGAGTTGGCACCAAATTCGTACCAGTCAAAAGAAAACGAGAACGTTCCAGAAACCGGCGAACGCACCGTGAGTTCGGCGCGTGCCATGGTTCCAGATCCGGTGGTGCCGCTAGAGAGATCAACTTCTTCAGGATCGAACCAGTCAGGTCCGCCGTTGCCTCCATATCTGTTCACGCTCCACTGTTCCGGGGCATAGCTATCGGTGAAGTGAGCACGGAGTTTGAATGAGAATAGAACGACAAGCACGGCGGCGACCAGGAGTCGAACCGCAAGGCGCACATATCGAGGTTGAGAGTGTTTTTTCATTGGTTTTTTGGAGTTGTATTCATTGAGAACGATTTGCGCTCTCGATTGCTAAAACGGAACGGTCCGTGTTTAGTTACAGAGATCGATTGTCTAAATTGTGAGTGGACCACTGCGGTGAGTAGCCCGGTAAGTGCGGTTGCTGGTGAAAGGCGTTTCGGTCGTATCCGGGTTATCAGAGGTTAAGAAATCAGATCCCTTCGGGTGGGTGTGGTTTCAGCCTCTGAATGATGCATTGAGAAGGGCACGGTTCTTTCGAACCGTGCCCGTAACCGTCCTGTTCAACCGATTATCGGCTGCCGATCGGGATGCGCTTATAGAAGTATCCACGGCTGGTCATGATATCAGCGTGAACATTGTCCC
>Ga0154020_10001428_pt1 | contig 29470 bp, 22 predicted proteins | sample Klosneuvirus_201_FD_109709 | JGI IMG/M metagenome (GOLD analysis project Ga0154020, IMG submission 109709) | Active sludge microbial communities from wastewater, Klosterneuburg, Austria - Klosneuvirus_20160825_MG | ecosystem: Engineered > WWTP > Aerobic digester > Activated sludge | place...
AAGCTTGCACCGACAATCTTTTAAACGTATTCATTTTATCTAGCTTATTTCGCAGTGGATGTTCTTTAACTGCTAAACAATGAAATACGCTTCTTATTAAAGATTCTGTATATTCCATACAGTGAAGATATGAAGTTCCGACATGATACCACTCTAACATTGTAAATTCGATACAATGAAGTGGCGTTATTTCATTGTCTCTAAAGACCCTACCCAGAAAGAAAATCTGATCACATCCACTGGCTACTAATTTTTTCATTGCAAACTCAGGCGAAGTATGAAGATAGGCAAACTTTGTTTGATTTGTGTGTATGCTGAGCTTGACAGTAAGCGATTGAATGTTAATCTCTTGTCCACAGGCAGGGACAATCAATGGTGTTTCAACTTCGAAAAATTGACGTTCCTCGAAAAATTGGCGGATATGTTTAAGAATGTCTGCTCTGTATTTTAACGTTTGAACAGGTGGGACACCAAGGTGTTGACGCATGAATTCTCGATCTAAGCGCATTTGTTTCTTTTCCTTATTTTTGTTGTGCGTATATCATATGCGCCAGCATCGCTCACTGCAAGCGGCTGGCATGTATTTAAGTGACATAGAAGCCGTGTCTTTGGGTAAAGCTGGGGCTAATTTTGCTTCTCCAGACAATTTAGCAGCTTTTCAATATAATCCTGCAGGGTTGGCTGGGCAAAAGGGGTCAAAAATCCAAATTGGGAGTGGACTTTCTTTGGCACAATTAAGCGGCAAATTAAATAGCCAAACAATCCCAGATAATTTATCTGCTAATTTTCATAACAACACACAAAATTGTGCGCATTGTTGGCCTACGATTATAGCGGGATTAAATAGTGATTTGGGGATTCAAAATCTTGCGGTTGGATTGGCTGTATACACACCTGCATTGGCACGGTTGGCCTATTCTGACACAACCCTAAAGCAACAAACGGACACACAAAATTATCTTTTAAATATTCATGCTTTAATTGCTTACCGCGTTTGGAATAAATTATCCTTTGGGATTGTTTTTGGAACCTCTTATTTTAGAACATTACAACAGTTTTCGTTATCTACAGCACCACTATCAAACGAACCTGCTTTTATGAAATTAGAGGTTCAAGATAATTTTACTTTTAGTGCTAATTTTGGGTTGCGTTACGAACCGATTGAAAAATTAAGCTTGGGGTTTTCTTTAACGCCTCCTTTGGATATCGAAGCCTACGGAAAAGCACAAATAAAATTACCTAATCAATCATTAGATGCATTTAAGATAAAAGGTGATGAAGCAAGAATTAGATTTAAACTTCCACTTATTGCTAGACTAGGAATTAAATGGCAGGCTTTACCATGGCTTAATTTAGAGCTGGGCGCTCAATATGAACACTGGGCTGTGCACCAAAGCATTGAGATCGTCCCAAAAATTTCGGTTCAAACCCCTTTTAGAGGATTCGAAGAAATTCAAATACCCGTAATTGAACAGGTTAAAGGGTATCGAGATGCCTTTAGTGTGCGATTAGGTGGTGAGTTTAAACCTATTTCTTATTTAACTGCACGCTTGGGTGTATTGTTTGAAAGCAGCGCAACTACGGATAGGCGATTTGATTTAGCTTTTGCTGATAGTCCCAAAATTGGCGCTGCTTTGGGCGCAAGCTTTAAAGTCTGGAAGTTGTTTTTAGATGTTGGTTATATGCATTTGTTTGGATTACCTATCACTGTTAAAAACTCTCTTAGTTTAATCACGGCACTTAATCCAACAGCCCGTGGTTCTGAATCTGCCTATACACCACAAGTTTTGGATGGTCGTTACCAAATTAATTATGACATTATTCAGCTAGGCATTCGCATTCAGTTTTTTTAACTGACGAAGCAAAAACACAAAGCTTAACCCTAAAATGTCAATCATTCCAAATGATTGATTCGTCGCCTGACAACCAGGTTTTGAAACATAAGGGCCACCTTGTTGCTTGATTTCGAAAGATGGTGATGGATTAGCAGTGCCAATATAACATCTTCCCACTGGTGTTGGATCGGGTGGATAAATGATACGCATCCCCATTTGGTCGCTAAAGGCCAGTGAGCGTTTGGCAGTTTCTCCAGAATAAGTACTTTTAGCCATTGTTGAACTGGATGCACAGGCAAGTGATAGGCGTGTGGTTTTTTCGTCTGTATGATCAAATCCCAAAAAGTGGCCGATTTCGTGTGTGACGGTATTTAACAAATCGGTCTGTATGTGTTCGTTAGAAGCAGTAAACACATAATCACGTTCGTTAAGTTCGATATCGGCATCAAAAATTTCACCAGTATCTGCATTAAACGTTGTGGTAGTAAGCCCTACTACTTCGCTTTCGTGAATCCATTTTTTTTGAAAAACAACTAAATTGGCATTGTTTGATTCATTTAAGAAATCGTATCCAACTTGAATCCTATCTGCAAAACCTGCATCCACGAAACTAAACTGAGCATTTGATACTTGGCTCCAAGTTTTAAATCCTGTTCGGATAGTATCAAATGCAATATTTGAAGCAATGGTAGAAGACCCGCTCTGATGCAATTTAAAAGAAGCTTTTTTTTGAGGCCAAACTAAAGAAGGTCCACGAGGCGGCACGCGTGAACAAACAAAGGGCCAAGTTGTAGGATCTTTAACATCTACATTGTCTATACAAGAAGAAGATTGTGTGCTTGCAGCCTGAACCGAAGAGACGAATAAAAAAACAATAAATAGCCCATATAACCCGTTTTTTTTCATTGGTTTCGTCCCTGCGCTTGAACCATAAAATCATGTAAATTGCTGGGCAAAGGCAAACTATCGATCCTTGCGACATCAGGCGCTAAATTAACGGCGGAGTGAGCAGGAATAAGATGCTCTTCTGAATCGACAAAAAATAAACCCGCATTCGCCGCAACAATAGAAAAAGCGCCTTGTTGATACGAAGATTCGTGTAATAATAACGCCACACGTTCTTCTGGATACAAAGACACTAAACCGTGTACAATTTGGCCATAATTTTTAAAAAAACCACCTGGAATAATAATCGAAATAAGATCACCTACACGATGCATTTGATCGTCTTGTAATATTTCGCATTCAATTTCGGTTAAAATACGATGACCATCTAAAGATAAGTGAGTACGCCTGTTTCTAACCTGAACATAGGCTGCAAGTTTTGTTTTTTTTAGTAACTGAGAAAAACCGACCTGTGCATCATCAAATACTAACGCATGGGCAATTTTTAAATTTATCAAACTCAAAAGACAAACCATTAATATACACCACGACCGTCTTATTATCTTTAAACTTGTCACACATTTGCTCCTATTTTATAAAAGCGGCCCAAGTGAATGGGTAGTGATTTTAAATAAAAATTAATGCGTATCAACAAAAAATCAAATTTAAGATACATCAGAAATTAAGCCATGAATCAAGAAATTGATAAACATTTACCATTTATGAATGAAGCATTAAAACTTGCAGAACAAGCTGCAAAAGAAGGAGAGGTGCCTGTTGGTGCGGTGATTGTTTATGAATCACAAATAATTGCTCATGGGTTTAATCTAAGAGAATCACGTAAAAATCCATTAGCCCATGCAGAGTTGATAGCGATTGAACAGGCTGCTCAAAAGCTAGGACGATGGAGACTTCATGGATGTAGCATTTATGTCACATTAGAACCTTGTGCCATGTGTGCGGGTGCACTTGTTAATGCTAGGATAGATAAATTAATTTTTGGAACCACCGATCCTAAGGCAGGTGCAATTATATCTCATTTTAATATTGGCAGCGGAGCGCCGTTAAATCACACGCTTAAAATTGAATCTGGAATCATGCAGATAGAATGCCAATCTATACTACAAATTTTTTTTAAAAAAAGAAGGCAAGACAATAAGGCATTAAAAAATAAGCCCCACCAATTATAGAGAGTTAGGCGTGTTATTTTTTTCGACAATCGGGGTAGGCATGCAAACCAGCGCCGCTTTGAGCACTTCTTCTATCCTGTGAGCAAAAACAAACGTTAAACCTTCTAAATTTTGAGCTGGGATATCAAGTAAATCCTTTTCGTTACGTGCGGGCATAATAATGGTTTTAACGCCTGCGCGTTTGGCTGCAAGCACCTTTTCTTTAATACCGCCAACGGGTAGCACATTGCCACGCAACGTGATTTCGCCAGTCATCGCCACATCATTTCTAATACAAATACCCGTAAGCAAAGACACAAGTGCCGTGGTCATAGTCACGCCTGCGGACGGACCATCTTTAGGAATACCGCCTGCAGGCACATGCAAGTGAATATCGTGATTGGCAAATAGGCTATCATCGATACCTAAATGACTCGCTTGCGAGCGCACCAATGAAGACGCCGCTTGAGCGGATTCTTTCATGACATCTCCCAATTGACCAGTTAAAGACAACTGCCCTTTGCCTTTCATTTTATTGGCTTCGATGAATAAAATATCACCGCCTACTGCGGTCCAAGCAAGCCCTGTAGCAACACCAGGCACTTCTGTTCGTTCTGCAAGTTCATTAAAAAATTTAGGAGGTCCCAATAAGGATTCTACTTTTTTCTCATCAATTAAAAATGGACCCGTTTTACCATCTGCGATTTCTACAGCAACACCACGACATATGGCTGCAATTTCTCGATTAAGATTTCTCACACCTGCTTCACGCGTATATTCAGAAATAATTTTTTGCAATCCGGCATCTTGCAATTGCAAATGATGTTCCGAAGTCATGCCATGTGTATCCATTTGCTTGGGCAACAAATGCTGCCTTGCAATCGACGTTTTTTCTTCACGCGTGTATCCTGGAATTTCGATAATCTCCATACGATCACGCAAAGGAGAAGGAATCGGATCTAGCTGATTGGCGGTTGCAATAAAAAACACTTTAGATAAATCAAAAGGAATCTCTAAATAATGATCGCTAAAAGTATGGTTTTGTTCGGGGTCTAACACTTCTAGTAAGGCAGAAGCTGGATCGCCCCTAAAATCATGGGCGAGTTTATCTATTTCGTCTAACATTAACAATGGATTTTTAGAGTTTGCTTTTTTCATGCCTTGAATCAATCGACCAGGCAATGCACCCACGTAAGTACGACGATGACCTCTGATTTCAGCTTCGTCGCGAACTCCACCCAGTGCAACACGGTGAAATTTGCGTCCCATTGCTTTGGCAATGGATTGTCCAAGCGAAGTTTTACCAACCCCAGGAGGCCCAACCAAGCATAAAATGGGACCTTTCATATCGTTTTTTAATTTACGCACGGCCAAATATTCAACGATTCTTTTTTTAACTTTTTCTAAGCCGTAGTGATCTTGTTCTAAAATCTTACGCGCATCTTCTAATATAAGCTTATCTTCTGTTTCAGTAGACCAAGGTAAATCACACAACCATTCGAGATAGGTACGAGCGACTGTAAATTCGGCCTGAGAGCTACTCATATTACGTAAACGTTTGAGTTCTTTTTTTGCAATTTTATGTGCTTCTTCTGGCATTTTTGCTTTTTCGATACGTTTTTCGAGCTCTGACAAATCGTCGTCGTTATCTTCGTTGTCTCCAAGTTCGTCTTTTATCGCTTTCATCTGTTGACGCAGATAATATTCTCGCTGTGTTTTGGACATTTCGCCCTTAACTTGGGAAGAAATTTTGTTGGATAATTTAAGCACTTCTAATTGTCTGGTTAATAACTCAAGCACTTTTCTTAAACGCGCACCCAAGTCAGGGGTTTCTAAAACAGATTGTTTTTCATCAACAGAAGCTTCTACATTGGATGCAATTAAATCAGCCAAGACACTTGCATCTTCTACTTTTTCTAATAATTCTGATGCTGAAGGTGGTAATTCGGGTATAAGCTTAAGCACTTCTCTGGCTGTTTTTTTAAGCGCCATGGCTAATGCGTTGACTTCTACTGGCGCCAGATTGGTTTCGTTTAGCACCTCTACTTTGGCTTTTAGATAGGGGGTGGTTTGTGTATATTCTTGGATGTTGACGCGAGACAACCCACGCACCACCACAGAAAAATTATCTTTACCTGTTTTAACAAGCTTAACTAAATTGGCAATGCAACCTGTACTAAAAAGGTCAGAGGGGCCTGGATCATCACATTCTGCATCTTTTTGAGTGACCACAGCAACAAGCCCATCGTGACGAATCGCTTCTTCTACCAACTTGACTGTTTTGGGGCGTCCAATACCCAACGGAACAATAGAACCAGGGTATAAAACGGTATTTCTAAGTGCTAAAACAGGGAGTTGTTCGGGCACAACAAACGACGCACCTGCTGATTGAGCATCAGCATCGTGCGGGACAATACCTGAAAATAAATTCTTTTTTTCTTCCACTGCAGCTCCTTATAAAAATCCTGAAAATATGTATCTAAGGTTTAAATGTAAGAATAGGATGTTTGTTTTGGCAATATTAAGTTATAAAAAAATTCAATACATAGACTAAATAGATATGTTCGTTGGTATCCTTGTTATGATAGCGTGCGGGGCATGCTTGAAATTTCGCTTGCCGCACAAAAACAGCTTGAATGGCCGTTATTATTACAGCACTTATCGTCTTATGCTCAACATGAACTAAGTCAAACGGCCTTATTAAATTGGTCTTTTTTTAAGCATCAAGAAGAATTAGACGAACACCACATCAAGCTAGAAGAAACTTGTCGTTTTTTAGACAGTTACCAAAAACCTAACCTTTCTGGTATTAGGTCTTTAACGCAAGAACTGCAAGCACTCGAAAAAGAAGCTGTGCTACCAGGCACTAGCTTGGTGCAAATTTATTGTGTCGCAGAAGCGTTGGTGCGTTTAAGACAACAAGCCATGTTAATGACACAAACCCACACGCATATTAAACAACGCCTATTAGACATTTTGCCATTTAACGAAATAGCCAATGAAATAAACAGGTGTATTGATCCTAATGGAGAGATCAAAGATAATGCATCGGCCCTGCTTGCAAGACTGCGTGCGCAAAGCCAACAATCACATCGTGAATTAAGCGAAAAATACCATCAACTATTGAATGAACTTGATAAATTGGGTGTTCTGTCTGATCGTTTTGTATCTATTCGTCATGCGCGGTTTGTAATTCCTGTCAAAGCAGGAGAACAAAATAGAGTCGCAGGCATTGTTCATGATGCTTCGCAAACAGGGCAAACCGTGTTTATTGAACCTCAATCATGTATTGAGCATGGCAATAAGTTAAAAATTATCCAAATTAAAATCCAAGAAGAAGAATTTAATGTATTAAAAAAATTAAGTTCATTAATTGGACGTTATACAAAAGATCTAAGCCAAGGCATTGAGTGCGCCACGGAAATTGATATTTTATTTTCTCAGGCACAATTCACAGCCACAATTGCAGGCAAAAAACCACAATTTGATCCACAGGCACAGTCTTTTAAATTATATAAAGCCAGGCATCCCTTACTTTGTTTAAACGGACAAAACGTAGTAGACAATGATTTAATTTTAGATGAATCAGAACGTGCATTAATTATTAGTGGGCCCAATACAGGGGGGAAAACTGCAGCGCTTAAGACCATTGGCATTTTATGTCTGATGGCACACGCGGGCTTATTTGTTTCAGCTCATGAAGATTCTGTTGTACCACGCTTTAAATCAATTGCCACAGTGATTGGTGACGCCCAGTCACTCAGCCAATCGCTATCTACATTTTCGTCTCACATTAAAGACATCAAAGACATTGTAGCCACGCAAAAAAAATATCAACATAAAAGTTTGGTATTACTAGACGAATTATGTGCGGACACCGATCCTCAATTAGGTGTAGCGTTGGCGCAAGCAATTTTAGAAACACTAATTGAACAAGGTGCATGTTTAGTGGTCACAACCCACTACCGAGATTTGGCAATGCTGGCTTATCAAGATAAACGATTATGTAGCGCGGCTTTTATTTATGATTTTGAAAACATGAAACCAACGTATTTATTACGTAAAGGAATTATTGGATTATCTTCTCCATTAGAAGTGGCTACACATTTAGGACTTGATATTGATGTAATAAAACGAGCACGTGCGCTCACCACACACCAAGACACACGCATTCAACAGTGCATAGAACAATTGGAGCATGAAAAAATAAAATTGGCCGATGAACGCACACAAATTCAAGCGCAACAAGAACAACTCATAAGAATGCAACAAAGAACTCAAGAAGAACTAAGAAACATTCAAAAACAACGCCAAGACAATTTATCTGAAACAAAAAACCAACTAAACAAAGAAATCACAAACAGTGAACAAGCACTTAAACAAATCATTGCCGACATCCAATCTGGCATACTGGCACAGGCTGAACATCTAAGCGCAAAAAAAGCCATGAACCAAGTAGATCTGGCTAAAACACACTTAAATACGCTCAAAAAAGAAATCTTTGCGCAAAACATAGAATCTCAACAAACAACCACAAAACACGATTCATTAGACCAAAAAAAATCAGAGTCAGTTCATTTTTATGTGGGCCAAAAAGTCACTGCACCCAATTTAGCACATTCAAGTCAAGGAGAAATTATAGACCTTGACGAAGTTTCTCAATATGCACTTGTTACCTTTGGTCAACTGCGTACACGTATGGCATTTAGCGAACTTAAACCTTGGTCTAAAAAAGCAGCCAAAAAAACAATGATTGCCAAAGTGGGCCAAAAAAATAACACCGAAGAAGAAAGCAATGTGCAACAGGGCCACTTTTTAGATGTACGCGGAGAACGTGCACAGGACGCGTTAGTAAAACTAGAAAAAGCATTAGACCAGGCGTATCGGCAAGATCTAAAGACTTTAACCATTATTCATGGACACGGAACTGGCGCACTTAAGCAGTCCGTGCGCGAATATTTATCTTTTTCACCCTATATTATTGCTTATAAACCACAGTTAGACCATGAAGGCCGAGATGGCATGACCGAGGTCACACTTTAAAGAGGGCAACACCTATGGAACCCGTTGATTTAGTACTCCCAGAAATCCGAGAAATTATTAAGGATAATCCCAAAGAATTAGCATTGGCATTAGAAGATTTCCATGAAGTTGAAATTGCCCAAATTTATCAACGCCTGAGTGAAGAAGAAAATAAAATTTTTGTGGCATCGTTGTCTATCGAAGTATTAAGCCAAGTATTTTTATCTTTAGAAAAAAAAGAACGACGACAAATTATTTCTCAATTGCCCTCTGGAAAAGCCGCCAAATTAATCGAACAACTAAGCCCAGACGACCGGGCTGACTTTTTGCAGGAATTGCCATCTGAAATTTGCGAGGCTTTGCTTGCCACCGTAGACAGGCAAATTGTTCGCGATATTCGTGCATTAATGAATTACCCGCCAGATAGTGCTGGCGGCATTATGACTACGGAATTTATTAAAGTCTATGAACGCCTAAGTGTGGATGAATGTTTAAAAATGGTAAGACGCTTAGCTGTAGATCATGAATTAATTTATACCATTTATGTGGCAGACGAAGAATCTGGCATGTTAATGGGTGTGGTTTCTTTGCGCGATTTACTTGTGTCTAGTGGCGATATTAAAATTTCTGATATCATGACCACACAAGTAATCACCGTTAATTACAATCAAGAACAACAAGAAGTTGCAGAACTTATTTCTAAGTATGATTTACTTGCAATCCCTGTGGTGGATCATCATAACCGAATGATAGGCGTTATCACCATTGATGACATTTTAGATGTGGTTAAAGAAGAACAAAGCGAAGACATTCAAAGAATTGGCGCCTTGCAACCTATCGAGGAATCCTATTTTGATACACCGTTTTTTTCTTTAATGAAAAAACGCGCGTCTTGGTTGGTTATGTTATTTTTTGGAGAATTACTCACCAGCAATGCCATGCGCCACTTTGAAGATTCAATTAAAGCCTCTTTGGCTTTGGTTTTTTTTGTTCCACTGGTTCTAAGCTCTGGTGGTAATTCTGGCAGCCAAAGTTCGACCTTGGTAATTAGGTCTATTGTGATGGGTGAAATTCAGAATAAAAAACGCATTGTTCAGTTACTATCTCGCGAATTATTAATGGGTGCTGCATTGGGAACGGTGCTTGGAATCGTTGGTTTTTTTAGAGCCCTTATTTGGAATTACCAACAGCCTAGTATTGCGGTTGTAGTCACACTCACACTTTTATTTGTTGTCATCATTGGCACCACCGTTGGAACTGGATTGCCTTTGTTGTTTAAACGATTAGGATTTGATCCGGCTGTTTCTTCTGCTCCTTTTATTGCTTCTTTGGTCGATGTTTTGGGTATTGTCGCTTTTTTTACAATCGCAAAGATTATTTTATAAATTGAGCAAATCTTCTATATTTTGAACAATCACATGCGTTGGCACATGCACTTGATAAATAAAATTTTCGTGGATGGGCAATAAGGTTGTTTTAATTTGGTCCGCTTGTTGGTATTCAAGTAAAATAAAGCTCTGATGCGGCGTATGCTCTAAAGATTTAACTACACCAATCTGTTGATGTTGTTTATTTAATACAGGCAAGCCTAAAAGATCTTGAATATAGTATTCTCCAGGTTCTAAAGCAGGTAAAACGGCACGTTCGATGTAAGTTTTTTTTAATGTTATTTGTTTGGCTTGTTCAACGGTATCTATTGTTTGTAGTTTAAGTTCATAACCTTGATTTAAAGAACGTACATGATTAATTTGATACAAGGTTTGTTCAACCCACAACTGTTTTAAATCTTGTAAGATAGACGTATTTTGATAAAAAGGCCAAAACACAACAGCACCACGTAACCCGCGTGGGCGGCCAATCGTTCCAAACAATAAATACTGATTTAAATCCACAATGTAATCCTACGTTTATGTTTGTTCTATACAACATTTCCACATCGCAAAAAAATACTGTAATTCTTTTGATACACCCGATGATTTTAAAGAAATATCTGATTTTAATAGTGTGCGATGAACTAAAAATAAAGTGCGCCAAGAGGTTTCTTTGGCAACTTTAAGATAACGCGGCAATAAAAATTCTGGCACGCCTGCTTTTTGCGCTAAAGTTTTTTGATCTTCGCCTTGTTCTAAAGACACTTTAATGTTCATCAATGAACGTACCGATCGCGTGCATAATCCAGCCATAGCCAAAGGCTCTTCTTTTTGCAGTAAAAGTGTTTGTGTAACAGGCAACAAAATGTTTGCTCGTTTATCTAAAAATGCATCTGTGAGTTTAAAAACAGAATCCATAGATGTTTTTTGAGTAACTCGTTCCAATAATCTATCATCTACAAAGGATTCTTTAGGTGCATACAAATAAACACGTTCAACGGCCATCATCCACTGTGCTGCATCCGTGGAATAAGCATCAAATAAAACATCTGAACAAGAAGGAGCGAGTTTTATTTGATAAAGTTTTTGCGCCATTTCTTGTACATATTTAAATAGTGCTGGTTTTTTAAGTGGCGCGATATCAAAGTAAAACTGTTGTGTCTTACATAAAGATTCGCATTTTCTTAAAATACCAGATTGTTGGCACAGCAAGACAAGCACCGTGTCTGATATAGGTTTTTGTAAATAGGCAAGCAAATCGTCTACATCTTCTTTTTTTATCTTGTCTATTTGATCGATACACACCAAACGATGTGTAGACATCATGGGTGGCGTTTGAACTAAAGCCAACCAAGAAGACACACTCATTTGCTTGGCATTAATTCTATCGTAGTTAAAATCAACAGGGCCATTAAGCACTGTTTTTTCGAGCAAACTAAGGAGTTCTCGCATTAAATAATGATCTTCTACATGACAAAATAGGACCGGCGGTACTTTTTGCCTAGAAATCAAGTTGAGTAGTTGAAAATAATCTGACATGTGCGCATATTACCTTTAATTTTTAACTTATGACGAGTCAACAACGAACAATTGCAATTCTTACCGGTGGCGGTGATTGTCCCGGACTTAACGCAGTCATTCGTGCAGTGGTAAGAACTGCACACATGCACCACATACGCGTACTTGGTATTGAACGCGGTTATGGCGGTTTGCTTGGCAATGGCCGTGTTTATGAACTCACACTGGATCATGTAAAAGATATTTTGCATTTGGGTGGCACCATTTTAGGCACTACCAATCGCGGCAATCCTTTTTGTTACGAAACAAGCGCAGGACCTATTGATAAAAGCGACGAAGTGCTTTTGCAACTTAAGCAACTGCAAGTAGATAGCATCATTTCTGTGGGTGGAGATGGTAGCCAAAAAATAGCTTTTGAGTTATTTAAAAAGGGAATTAACGTCATTGGTATCCCTAAAACAATAGACAATGATTTACACGGCACAGAAGTTACTTTTGGATTTCAAACAGCCATGCAAATTGCCACTGATGCTTTGGACCGTTTGCATTCAACGGCAGAAAGCCATGACCGCGTAATGATCTTAGAAGTCATGGGAAGAGAAGCCGGATTTATTGCATTACATACGGCCATAGCAGGCGCTGCTGATGTTTGTTTGATTCCAGAAATTCCATTTAATATAGATGTGGTGTGTGAAAAAATTCAAACAAGAATTAGGCGTGGCACCTATTTTTCTTTGGTGGTCGTTGCAGAAGGCGCTTTTATGAATCACGATCAACCCAATATTATTGAAATATCACAACAAGGTGCAGCTAAACGTTTTTCTGGCATTGGAGATAAAGTCGCTGCAATGATTCGAGAAAAAACCGACCGCGAAGTGCGTGTGACCGTGTTGGGACATATTCAACGCGGCGGCACCCCGCTTGCTTATGATCGCATATTGGCCACGCGCATGGGTGTGCATGCGATTAATGCACTGATCAATCACGAACGCGGCGTATTAGTTGGTATTCAAAATAATCAAATGATCACTACACCGCTTGAAACTGTGTTATCTCAAAGCAAGCAAGTAGATATTTTAAGCGATACAGTGAAAGCAGCCAGAGCTGTGGGTATTACCTTTGGTGATGAACCTATTTCTAATTAGAATTGTATTAAAGACAAGCCCTAGATTTAAATCTAAATAATCGATCGAAAAGTTTCACGTTCATAGTGGCGTGTGCGGATGTCTTCTAATAGCTGAGTCACAAAATCAGACAAAGAAAAAGATTGCTGTTCTTTGATTCCGTAACGCTTATCGGTCACTAACCCACGTTCTACTTCGTCTTTGCCAATAATCAACAAATGTGGAATTTTACGCATGCTATTGATTCTAATTTTTTTAGAAAAACTATGATTACTAGAATCCAGTTCTGCGCGCACAAAATGCTGATGCAAAGTTTGTACAATGGTTTGACAATAAGGCAAACACTCATCATTAATTGGAATCACACATACCTGGACAGGCGCACACCAGGTAGGAAATGCACCGCCGTAGTATTCAATTAAAAAACTAATAAAACGCTCGTGTGTAGATAAAGGCGCACGATGAATAATCACAGGCCGCACGGTTTGCCCTTGGTCATCTACATATTGCAAATCGAAATTTTTTGGACTTAATAAATCAACTTGAATAGTCGACACGGTTTCTTCTCGTCCCATCAAATTTTTAAATTGAATGTCGATTTTGGGTCCATAAAAAGCGGCTTCGCCTTTACCAACATAATAAGGGATTTTAAGTTCTTCTAAGACTTGTTCCAAAATTTTTTCTGCTTGCGCCCACATGGCCGCATCGCCCTTGAATTTATCTTTATTATCAGGATCTACAACGGACAACCTAAATGAATAATCACGTAGATGAAATGTATTGTAAAATTTTTGATACAACTGCAAAGTATCTCGAATTTCTTGATGTACTTGATCCATACGCGCGTAAATATGTGCATCGTTCATAGTTAAACAACGCACACGCAATAAGCCAGATAATTCGCCAGACTGTTCAAATCTGTAACAGGTGCCGTATTCTGCCAAACGCAGCGGTAATTCACGATAACTGCGCGGACGATGTGCGTAAATCATATGATGATGCGGGCAATTCATGGGTTTTAGGTAATAGCGCTCTTCATGCCCTGTATCCTGATGTTTACAAACCATTGGCGGGAACATGCTGTCTTCGTAAGCCGGTAAATGCTGCGAACGATAATACAAAGCATCTTTAGTAATGTGTGGTGTATTCACACGCTGATAACCCGCTTGAAATTCCATCTCTTTAGCAAATTTTTCGATTTCGTCACGAATGGCTGCCCCATAAGGCAACCACAAAGGCAAACCCTTACCAATGGTGTCGTCAATATGAAACAATTCAAGATCTTTGCCCAATTTTTTATGATCGAATTCTTCGGCCATTTTGCGGCGTTCTAAAAATTGGTCTAGTAGCGCCTTGGTTTCAAACGCCAGCACATAAAAACGAGTTAACATTTTATTTTTTTCGCTGCCCAGCCAATAAGCACCTGCCAGGCGATCAATTTTAAACGCATCTATGGGTAATGCCTGCGTGTTATCGACATGAGGGCCTTCGCATAAATCTATAAATGTGCCATTTTTATAAAACGAAAACGCTTGGCACCCTTTGTTTGCCAAATTGTTAATGTTTTCTGTCTTATAAGGCTCCTGCATGCGTTCTGCCTGCGCTAAAGCATACGCCAAATCACCTTCACTACGTTCGAATACTTGCTTTTGCCCAATGATTTTTTTCATGCGTTTTTCAAGATCATTAAAACAATCAGGGCCAACGTCTGTGTCGCCAAAATCAAAATCATAGTAAAAGCCAGTTTCGGTGGGTGGGCCAAAGCCTAATTTTACTTGTGGAAATCGATCTTTTACAGCTTGAGCTAAAACGTGCGCTAATGAATGCCGAATACGATATAGGGGGGAATCTTCTGTAATCATATAGGCACGTTAAAGCAGAATTAAGGCTTATGAGTAAAGACTAAAGCACGAATAAACAATGAATTTTAAAAGTTTTACTCATTTGCGTTTTTTATTAAGCTTGGATAGAAAAATACACATGAAATACGCCTTATATTTATTCTTATGTGTTTTTTTTAATACCATAAACACAGCCCTATACGCACAAGACTTGCAGGCCGTTTTTATTATTCCAGGCGGCCCTGGAAGCACAGAGGCAGCACAAAAACCATTGGATACCCTGCTTGGTTTATGGGCAAAAAAAGCAGGTTTAACCGAACAATCAATTACTGGGCGTTATTTTTCAAAAATTAAAGAGGCAGAAAACTATTTAGCGACCCACGCAATCGATATTTATTTCTTAAGCGTGGCTCATTTTTTAGAAATAGAAAAAACGATGAATCTTACACCTATTGCGCAAATAGCCATCGATCAAAGAACCACAGAAACTTACACATTGGTGGTCAGTCAAACCAATGAAGCTTTTGTGCAATCACAAAAAACAGCGTGGCTTAAAAATAAAAAAGTACACAGTGCATTAGCATTAATTGCAGAGCCTTTGCATTTGCCCTTGGTCGTATTTGAAGATGGACAATCTTTGCAAAAACTAACAACGCCCGTTTACGAACGTTCTGTTTTGAGCATCCTTAAAAAATTAAGCGCCGGAGAAATTGATGCCGCACTTTTAGACGAACCACAAACACAAGGGTTAGCACAGCTCCCCTTAGCAAAAGACATTAAAATTGCGTTAAAAACACAACCTATTCCACGCCCTGTCATTGCATTTGCCAACAAACTAAACCAAGACCAACAAAATAAACTCAAACAAGCTTTATTTTTAATCAGCAAAGAACAAGAGACCAAACAGTTACTCGTTCAATTTAATGTCAATGGGCTCATGCCGCCAGATCAAGCACAAATAAATGCTGCACGAAAAAAATTAAGCGATAAAAAATAACTAACGGAAGTAACGTATGTTCAGCAGTCATTTCACATTGAATTATATCTTCTCAGTATGAATGAGTTAATCAAAACAATACACCAAGAATTATCAGAAAAACTCATACAAACAAATCAAATCACGTATGAAATTTAAAACATTAAAAACAAAAAAATGCATTCAATCAAGCTTCATATTGGCTATTTTTTATATCTTAACGGCCTGTATTCACACACGTTCTTCTGCTTATCAAATTCCACAAGCACTAAAAAATTTAGATTATTTAACATTAAAAAAAACATACCTAGAACAACGGCAAAAGTTTGCATATCAAGATGCGTTTCAAACAGCACAAGCGTGGCATGCCCTAGCACCAAATGACAAAGACGCATTTTTAGCCAATATTCATATGCACGTTGCCATGGCGGACTTAAGTCAAGACAATGCGCGTTCACAAAAACTTATCGAAGATTGTTTGCAATTAATTGAACAAGAAAAAACAAAATCTTCCCCTCACCCGCAGCCATGGATACTAGAATTAGACTATGTGCACGCAGAGGCATTGGGAATAAAAGCTAAGCTGGCAAGTGTTGGGCAATTGTCTATGGTTGCCAAAATGGTGTCTTTGCTTGAGCCTATTGTGCAAAAAAATCCTGATTTTGACCAAGGCCAAGCTGTTCGTTTTTTGGGATTATTGTTAATTAAGATTCCAGCATGGCCACTTAGCCAAGGCGATAGTGAACGTGGATTATTGTTACTTGAAACAAGCTATTTTAAATATCCATATCGCCCAGAAAGTCTACTATATTACGTAGACGGATTATTAAGTTTAAGCGAAAAACAAAAAGCACAAGAAATTCTACAGACACGTCACCAGTTTGTATGGCAAGATCCAAGACATATCCGTTATCTTAACGAACTTATGCGCCAACAATAAAGAAAGAGGATTTTATGGCAGATATAAATACTCCCGCTAAAATTACCAAAAGACACGAAGATTATAATCAATGGTACCAAGACGTGATAAGAGAAGCAGATTTGGCTCAACCAGCAGAGGTGGTTAAAGGATGTATGGTAATAAAGCCACACGGCTACGGGATATGGGAAAAAATTCAAGCAGATTTAGATAAACGATTTAAGGCTACAGGGCATAAAAATGCTTACTTCCCCTTGCTTGTGCCCATGTCTTTTATTAAAAAAGAAGCCCAACACGTAGAAGGATTTGCCCCTGAACTGGCCGTAGTCACACATGCCGGAGGCAAAGAACTAGAAGAGCCTTACGTGATTCGGCCAACATCAGAAACCATTATTGGTCATTTTTTTAGTCAATGGATTCACTCTTGGCGCGATTTACCTTTGCTTATTAATCAATGGGCCAACGTGATGCGATGGGAAATGCGCACACGTATGTTTTTGCGCACAGGTGAATTTTTATGGCAAGAAGGTCATACGGCACATGCCACGCATCAAGAAGCAATTGAAGAAACCATGCGCATGCTGGGTGTTTATGCTGATTTTGCAGAACAAGTGTTAGCGATTCCTGTGATTCAGGGGCAAAAAAGTGACGGCGAGCGTTTTGCGGGTGCTGTATCCACCTTTTGTATCGAAGCTATCATGCAAGATGGCAAAGCATTGCAGGCAGGCACAAGCCATGATCTTGGTCAAAATTTTGGTCGTGCTTTTGATGTTAAATTTCAAAATCAAACAGGCCAAGACGAATACGTATGGCAAACGTCTTGGGGCGTGTCTACACGTCTTATTGGTGGGCTTATTATGACCCATTCAGATGATCAGGGATTAGTATTGCCACCTCGTGTAGCGCCTGTTCATGTTGTTATTGTCCCTATTTATAAAAATGACACAGAAAAAGAAAAAGTATTGCAGGCAGCACAACAATTGGCACATACACTTTTACAAACTTTGTATGGACGTGATGAATTAAGCGTTGAAATCGATCAAAGAGAAGGTATGTCCCCAGGCGCCAAATATTATCACTGGGAACGCAAAGGCGTTCCCGTCCGCATCGAAATTGGGCCCAAAGATCTAGAAAAATCTCAAGTCACCATCAAATCACGTATTGACTCTCAAAAGGAGTTTGTGCAAACCACAAACATAGTCAGTCATGTATTAAAATTACTAGACAACATACAAGCTACATTACTCACCCGGGCACGCCAAATGCGTGACGAAAAAATTGTGATGGTTGATGATATGGCGACTCTAGAGTCTGTATTAACAGAACAACAAAAAGCAGCTTATGTACGCTGGGATAAAGATCCCGCATTTGAAGCCAAGCTAAAACAAATGCAGGCCACTACACGCTGTTTCCCTTTACATTTAAAAGACGACCCTGGTCCTTGTATTTTTTCTAAAAAGCGCGCTCAAAGACGCGTGTTAGTGGCCCGTGCCTATTAATTTTTTAACATGCCAAAAATTGCTGGCGCAAACATGTGCCTCCTTGCCTTTTTGTATTGATTCCAATCAATTCACTCAATGGTTCTATGATAAATTTGGCCAGTCCTTAACCTTGTCAGAGATAGCCGCGTTACATCTTACCGATCTTTGCTTAGCTTTTGCCTGTGTGACTTACAACAAGGACGCACTTTTGATATTTGAAAAACAATACATTCCGGATCTCGAAAAAACCTTGTGGCAACTGCGTATGGGTCCAGAAGTTCAACATGATATTCTTCAAGATTTAAGGGAAAAATTATTTGTGGGCGGCTTAAAACAAGCCAAATTAATGACTTATTCGGGCGCGGGGTCTCTTAAGTCTTGGCTGAAGACCGTTTGCATTCGCATTTGCTTTCATCATTTTCGCGACAAAAAAGTGAAGATGGAGTGTCCGACCGAAGAAGAGGCCTTGCTGTCACTTCTCAACACCGATTCACCTCAAAAACTCGATTTTGGCTTGCAAGTTCGTCAATTTATTCAATTTTTCAGCGCATCTTTTGCACAATTAGAACAAAAAGAACGCACACTTATCCGTTATTACTATTTATACGGGTTTTCCATAGATAAAATAGGTCTTCTTTGGGGTATCCATCGCGTGACGGCACTGCGGCAATGTGAGGCCGCAAAATTAAAGCTTATCGCTGTCTTTAAGCAGACGCTTAAAGCATCCATTTCGATTTCAGAACAATCTTTGCTACGCCTGGATCGTCTTTTAGAAGACGATAGTTGTATAATGTTACTTTTGGGTCAGACACAAGAATCCAATTCCACTGGTTTATGAGATATACCTTGTAGCTTTCAGTGTAATTTTATTTTTTTGTATCGTTTTTATGTTTTTTTTTATAAAATGAGCCACCGATGCTCGATGAATCTTTTTCTTCCCATGAATCTTCTTGTTTAACAGATGATCAACTCGCCTATTTTTTAGAAGAAACTCCAAGCATTGACCTTTCTGTTTTTGAACAACACATCGATCGTTGTTCTCATTGTCAACAACTTTTGTTACTCGTTTTTTCAAGACATAAGGAAATTCGTAAAGGAACAAGCACAGTACTGACCGCCGGTACAAAAGTTCAACGCTATACTATTTTACGACATATTGGCACAGGTGGCATGGGAACGGTTTATCTGGCGCATGATCCACAACTGGACAGACGTGTTGCAATAAAAATTTTACATCGAAATTTGTTTTGTTTCATAGAAGACAAACACAACTCCCTAAAATCGAATGCAGTTAAAATTGATGCTCAGTTATTATTGGCCGATGTTGAGTCTAACGAGGTTGATCGAGACAAATCTTATCAGCAATTAAAAAAAGAAGGCCAAATCATGGCCAAAATAAGACATCCTCATGTGTTGCAGGTTTATGAAATAGGAGAATTCGAAAAAAATTTATTTATTGTTACGCCCTATCTGGAAGGCGAAACACTCGATCTGTGGTTGGCCAAAAAGCCGAAAACATTAAAAGAGATAGTTCGTATATTTTGTCAAATTGCTGAAGGGCTTCATACCGCACATCAGGCACATGTTGTTCATGGAGATTTTAAACCCAAAAATGTAATGGTGACTGCGGGTGACCAAGCATGTATTGTTGATTTTGGGCTCTCCTTGTCAGTGGAGCAATCGATAACAGAATCAAAACAAGACCCTTATAAAAAAAGCTGGACCTCTGTGTTTAATGTATTAAGTTTAAAACATGGAGGAACGCCCGCTTATTTATCCCCGGAGCAATTTCGCTGCGAAAATAAAACCGCAAAAAGTGATCAATTCAGTTTTAGCGTTGCTTTATACGAAGCAGTGACGGGATATTTGCCATTTAAATTCACAAACACTTTACACAACAAAGAAACCAATAACAAAAACGGCGATTTTAGGGTTGATTGGTCGTCAACAAAAATAACGAAACCCCTGCGTCTCATTCTTGAAAGAGGCATGTCTTCAGATCCCACAAAAAGGTATGAAAACATGGAATCTTTAAGGCAAGATTTGCTGAAGATTACCCAACCCAAAAGGCGCAAGTATCTGGATGTGTTATTGTTCTTGTTCGTTTTCTTATTCTTGGGATTTGTCTTTTATCATCAATATCTCGAACCAAGATACTTGTGTCAGCGCGGTGAATCTCAAATCAATTTAGTTTGGAACGAATCGATTAAACGACAGTGGGTGTCCCAACATCAAGCAATCGCGCACCAAGATACGTCTTTTTCAATGTGGAATTTTTTAACTACCCAAATCAGCGATATTGCTCAAGAATGGGCCCAATCGTACGAATCGATTTGTCGTGCGACCACGATTGATAAAACCCAATCTGAAGTGTTGTTTGAACAACGCATGTCGTGTTTAGAAAATCATAAAAAAGAACTTTCTGCGGTGTTACAGATTGCAGCCGATGAAAAAGTGTCTTTCGATACACTAAGAGAAGGTATCGAATCATTGCCTCGACCCCGTAGTTGTTTGGCGAATCAGCTTCATTTGACGTTTGAACGAGTACCGCATCGAGAAAATGACGCCGCGCTCAACAATACACTCACGCAAGCCAAAGCCTACTTTAGATTGGGCCAATTTCAAAAAGCAGAGTTGGTTTTAAAGCCTTTTATTGAATGGGTTAAAGAACAACCACCGCATCCAATGGATGCGGAAGTGTTGTTTTATTTCGGCTTGATTCAATATAATACGTTAAAAAATCAACGCGGTATTTCCTATTTTATTCGAGCTCTTGAAATTGCCGAAACTTTTGGTCTGGATGAATTATCGGGAAATATTGCAGCGCAAATATCCAATGTCGAATCTTATAACGCGCATTTTGAACAGGCACTGCAAATGACAGGATTTGTGAAAGCCAAGCTCAAACGGCTTGGAAATCCTGTTACCCTTGAAATCGACTATTTAAAAAGCATGGTGTTGCTTGAAAAAGAAAATGGACATTTTAAAGAAGCAGATGAGTATTTGACAAGAGCAATTTTGCTTCAAGAACAAAATGATCCACCCATCAACGGTAAATTAAAAAAACCATTTCAGCTCATGGTACTCTACCGCATGCAAACGATGATTGCGATTATGAAAAGCGAATATCAGCATGCCATTGATATTGCCGAAAGTGCCGAAAAGAAATTGCGACCCTATTTCCCTGAAAAAGATCTCGCGCTCAGACGACTTAAAGATAATTTAACTCATGCCTATCTTAGCGTTGGTCGAACAGAAGAAGGAATTGCTTTAGCGCGACAGAACGTTTTGGATTATCAATCTTTACATGCAGACAATGACTCTGGAGTAGCGATAATGCAAGCTATTTTGGCGTCAGCTTTAGCACAAAATGGAAATCTTAAAGAAGCGGGCCAAATTTTCTCGATGGTTCAAAAACGTATTGAAAAAAGAGAAATTGAAGTGGACGCCTTAACGTTCACCAATTGGCTTACGGCATTAGCGGATATCAACATGCACTTAGGGCAGCCTGAAGAAGCAAAGAAAAACATTGATCAGGCCATGGAAGTTTTTATCAAGAATTATGGTCAAAAAAATCTTCAAGGTTCTGAAATATTTTTGAACCTTGCTGAAATTAGCAGCGATGTTGGGAATCTCAAAGACGCAGAATCGGCACTTTCTTGGCTTACTCAAAATGCGATTTTGGAATTTAAAGACGACACTCATTTTCTATCTGTTTATCATCTGGCGTTCGGAAAATTTTATCGGCTAAAAAAGAACTCTAACTCTGCTATTTTTCATTTTAGAAAATCGTTAGCGTTTCGTGAACAAAATGGATCGTATCCATCGGAGTTGGCAAAAATTCGATTAGAACTTGCGAAAACGCTCAAATCCGCACATTTGCAAATGACTGAAAGCCAAAAACTTGCACAATTAGCGAATGAATTTTTCTGCAAACAAAAAGAAGAACATTATTATTGCCAACAAAGTCAACGTCTTTGGACACAATAGATCTCTTTTGAAAAGAAAGAGAGGTCTCAATTAATTTTGTCTGGCATAGGCAATTGCCCCATGGCGTGCATTAAATCTGTCAAACTATGTTCTTCGTTAATTTGCGATTTTCTTTTTTGTGTTCCCGGCAAAGAAGTTATAATAAGCTGTTTTTGCGCACGTGTTATTGCGACATATAATAAACGAAATTCTTCTTCGTAAAAACGTTTCTGAGCCACGCTATCTATGGCTGCCAATATCCCGTCACTGGGCCAATGACCACGAATACTGCAAGCGCCCTGTGGCAATAAGGCAATTGATTTTTCGTGACCACGATAAACAAAGCGCTGATTTGAAAAGGGTAAAATAACCACAGGCCATTCTAGTCCCTTAGAGGCATGCATGGTAAGAACAGAAATTCCCTCTGTTTGCCCAATTTGCTTAGAAGTTTCGCCCAATAACAACCGTTTTTTAATTGCTTCTGGCGCATATCCCAATGCTTCTGCATTGCTTATTAGCTTAAAAATATCCGCGTGCCCTGCTACTTCGTCGTGTGCGTGAATGGCTTTTAAAAACCCCAATAATCGCTTAGATAACGGCATGGACAAAGATTGTGCAAATTGTAAAAACAAAGCGCGCCTTGCCAGTTGAATAGGCGTCCATGCTTGCGATTTTATAAAAAATTCATAAGCGCGCACACGATTGGTTGTTTCTTTATGTTGTTTTTTAAATACACTAAATTGTGTAAGCAGAACAGACAACGGAACGTCAAAAAAACGACTTCTCAATAAAGCCCATAGGTGTTCGTCGTGCTCAGGATCTAAAAACGCATCCACCAATGTAATGATATCTTTGCAAAATAGATCTTGGCTAAACAAACATTTGACCGTCGCATTAACCATAAAACCAGATTGCATTAAATCACGGCTGACTTGTTCCACATGTTTAGTTTTTCTGCACAAGATAGCAATATCTTTTTCTTTGTAAGTTTTTAACAATGTAGGAATTAATGATTCTTTCAAATCAATCAATTCGGGATGAAATTGCGTATTTTCATCTGTATTATTTTTATCAAGCACTATCAACCGAACCCCCAAACATGCAGAATCATTTGGTGTGGTCACATTTAAAAAAGAAGCCGCCAACATAGGTTTAAAAGAATGATGAGGATGCGTGGACTGCCAAAAATGATTGGCGCAATCAATAATTTCTTTAACCGAACGATAATTGGCACACAACTCAAAGCGCGCATGCGGTGGCATATGTTCCCACATGTTTAAGATAATTTCGACTTGGCTATGCCTAAATCCATAAATGGCTTGCCTTGGATCGCCCACTTTAAATACTTGTGCATAACGGCCTAATGATTCAAGAATTTCGTGTTGCACTGGATTAATGTCTTGAACTTCATCTATTAATAAGTGGCCAATTGCGCGTGCCATGCGTTCCTGATTTTGTGCATCTTGCAAACATAAACGCATCTTTTGTTCTAAATCTGTATAATCAAATGCCTGATTTTGTTGTTTAAAATCTAAATAAGCAAGATCTATCTGCTCTGCCAATAAAGACAATGTAGACAAAAGATGTTGCCTTTCTACCACAGCAGGAACAGCTAACGCTTGTGCTAGCGAATAATATTCAAATAAACTATCTTTGTATTTTTTGCATTCTAGATTTAACCGTTTGCGGTATACGTGAGATTCAATTTGAGACACCATGTCCAATAATAAATGACCATCAGATGTATCGACATTAAGCAAGAATGGCCATAATACTTGTTTTAACGCACCCTCTTCTAGTGCCCATATAAAATTTTTAAAACATAAACGAATCTGGGCTTCTGTATTTATTTTTACTTGCAACCAAAGCTGCTCATTCGCATTTATCACAGACGTTTGCCCGTGTGGTCTTAAGTGCTTTGCTTCGCGCAGCAAAGACACCATAGAAATCAACTGTTCTGGGTCTAATTGTTCTAAATATGCACTTTCTAAAGAAGGCAATTGGCTTACAAATGTAAAAATATTATCACGTAAAAAAAACTCAAACTCTTTGCCGTCTAATAATTGCGCACCCAAAAAACTGCTCTGAAATACATCGTTTAACAAAAGCCGCTGAAGATAACCATGAATGGTTGTAATCACTACACGTGAATCAAATAATTGTTGTTCAGAAGAAGGCAGCGTTTGATAAATACGGTTGGCACGTTCGCGCATTTCCTGCGCGGCTTTGTCTGTAAAAGTAAGTGCCACAATAGATTTTTCTTGGCCATCACGAAAAACCCAAAACAGACGCTCTATTAATAAACGTGTTTTGCCAGAACCAGGCGACGCAATCACTAATGTGTCTTGTGCATTAGAATACAACGCACGTATTTGCTCATCGTTTAAACTTGTGTCGTGCGCCATAGACAAGTCGCTGGTTCTCAACGGGCTTTATTTTTTAGGTGTAGTCGCTTTCATAAATTGCAAATAGAGCAATGCATCTTCACGTGGATGTCCAAGGCCCACCAAATAATCCACGATAGTCTGTATTTGTTCGTCTGGAAAAGATGCAAACACATCAATGTCATTTTCGGTCAATCCCTTGTCGTGTGGGATTTTTAAATGGTCTAGCGTATCTGCCAACATTTGGCGTTTGTTCATTAGATAGTTACGAATAATCTCTTCTGACACTTCTTTGTCTTCGTGGGTTTTTAGTGCCTGATAAAGGGCTTTGGTTTGCTGTTCTGTTTTCTGCCCGGGCACTGCAAATTTAAAAGCAGAAGGTGATTGGCTCTTAATCCCAAAACGTGTAAAAATAAATTCTCTGACTTTTTTTGGACTTTCTTTAAAAAGATGGGTAAATCTTTCTTCGCTCAGTGAACGAATGATTTGTTGTGCATTTTCCATGGCGGTTTTTTGTATCTGAGTTCATCAAAAGAGTAAATGTATTCTTAAAAAAACAAGCGGATATATTGACTATTTCTATAATGATCCATATAACCCGCTGCGATTTAAGGTAGTGGTATTTGCGCATTATCTAAATTTTTTTTAAATTGTAAGCAATTACAATTATTAACTCTTAAAAGAGGAGGCATATTTTAATGAGACGTACTTTAAAAATGGCATTATTAGCAAGCATGGCGCTCTCTTTGTCTAACTGTGTATCTTACTCTCTTGCGGTTGAATCGGTGCAAGGCAAAGCCTACATCATCAAAAACGACCTCATGAGCGGAAGTTCACTCTACAACTGTGACGCCAGTGGCGCGGAACCTACCTGCTACCGTGCAGTAGAAACCCCACTCGGTGGCGCACCAGCTAAGTAATCACAGACAAAGAAGGAAACATAAAACATTATGAAAATGACAATTAAAACACTTGCACTTTCTGTTTTCGCACTTTTATCCATGACAAACTGTAGTTTTGTCACCAGCTCCATGGGCGGCAGTACTTCGCGCACCGGTGAAGCTTGGTACGTAAAGAGCAAAGGTATGCCTGGTCCAATGGGCCCACTTTTATGGGAACACCATGTATACTACTGCCCAGCACCTTCTGGGTCTGCACCAGCTCAATGTAAAGAAGCTAAAATGGTTGATCAACCAGCCGCAAAATAAGCAATTATTTTTGCAAGCTATTAGCTTTTAAAATAAGATCTCGTATAACCATTTTTTGATGTGTTATACGAGATTTTTTTTTGGAGATTATGCCAATTATGACTTCTTCAAGCGAACTATTTTCCGGCACACACCCAGACGACACCACAGATTCTGTAGTTCGAATTTTTAATCTACAAAAGCAATATAAAACCACCGTTGCGGCGCATTCTGTAAAGCTGCGCATAGATAAACTTGTAAAACTTAAACAGGCCATTTTAGCACATAAAAAAGAGCTTTGTGCGGCCATGTATCAAGATTTTAGAAAAAACGAAAAAGAAGTAGAAATCACAGAAATCATTCCAACTATTATAGAATTACAGCACACCATCGCACACTTAAGAACATGGACCAAAGATGTGTGTGTAGGCACACCGTTGCCTTTATTTGGCACGAGCAGTGTGGTTCATTACGAACCTAAAGGCCAGGTTTTAATTCTAGCACCATGGAATTATCCATTTTTATTACTTATAGGACCTATGATTGCGGCAATTGCAGCGGGCAATTGCGTGATGGCGCGTGCATCAGAAAAGGTACCACACACGGCGCGTTTTATTAAAAACCTAATCGCATCTTTATTTGCAGAGCAAGAAATATATATTGCACAAGGCGGCGTGGCAGTTGCAGAAGCATTGCTAAGTCAACCTTTTGAACATTTCTTTTTTACCGGAAGCCCCGCCATTGGAAAAAAAGTGATGCAAGCGGCGGCCAGCCATTTGGCTTCTGTGACTTTAGAACTAGGTGGCAAATCACCCACAATTGTGGATGAATCTGCAGATATCAATCAAGCGGCAGAGCGTATCTGTTGGGGTAAATTTATTAACGCAGGCCAAACATGTTTAGCACCAGACTATGTTTGGGTGCATGAATCTGTGGCTACTGCATTTTATGAGGCTATCAAGAAAACCACTACCCGCATTTATGGCGCCACAGAAGAACAACAACGTAGCAATCAAGATTATTGCCGCATTGTGGACCAAGCAGCATGGAACAGACTTGATGCAACACTAAAAAAAAGCATCGCGCAAGGTGCATCTGTATTGATTGGTGGGCATAGCAACGCACATGAGCGTTTTATTGCGCCAACTGTATTAACACAAATTCAACCTGACTTTGCAGCCATGCAGGGAGAAATTTTTGGTCCTATATTACCAATTATGACCTACCGATCATTGGACGAAGTGATTCATTTTATTAAACAACGTCCAAAACCTTTGGCTTTATATTTATTTAGCCGCAATCAATCTCACATTGAAAAAGTAATTCAGAGCACTTCTTCTGGCGGTGTTTGCATCAACAATGTAGTGATTCAATTAACTAATCCCGATTTACCATTTGGCGGTGTTGGGGAAAGCGGCATGGGAAGTTATCATGGTTTTTATGGATTTAAAACTTTTTCTCATGAACGCGCAATCATGAAACAAACTTTGGGAAATACCGTTAAATTATTATATCCACCCTACCAAAAACGCGTGCAAAAAATGATTGAATGGCTTTACCGATATGCCCGTCTGTCTTAAGCAGCACAGATGCTTATTGTTATCGACATAGGAAACACCAACACCGTCTGCGGTTTATATCAATACCCACAAACTTCTCATTCAACACTTGTCGCCACATTTAGATTTGAAACTTCAAGACAAAAAACAACCGATGAATACATCGTATTAATTCAGCAACTATTAGCGCTGCATCAACAATCTACATGCAAGATACAGCACGCCATTATTGCCAGTGTGGTACCACCCCTAACACCTGTGTTTGCGCAAGTATGTGCGCAAAGTTTTTTAACGCAGGCACTTATTGTAGATCACGAATTATGTGCTGACATGCCCATTTTATGTGACCAACCCAAAGAGGTAGGTGCAGATAGGATTGTGAATGCAATCGCCGCATTTTCTTTGTATCAGCAAAGCGTCATTGTTGTTGATTTGGGAACCGCCACCACCTTTGATGTGATCTCTCAATATGGTGAATACTTAGGTGGCGCCATTGTACCGGGCATTGGTATTTCTTTAGATGCTTTGTTTAGCCGCACAAGCAAATTGCCACGTATTGATTTTGCCAGGCCAAGTAGTGTGATAGGTAAAAACACCACAAACGCCATTCAAGCAGGATTATTTTATGGTTATGTAGGATTAATTGATTCGCTTGTATTAAAAATCCAACAAGAACTTGGTCAAAAAACACGTGTGATTGCCACAGGTGGTTTGGCACGCTTGGTTGCTTCTGATTCTAAAACCATAGAAGAATGTCAAGAATTTTTAACATTAAATGGGCTACAGATAATATGGAAAAAATATCATTAAAAATTCACATAATATATATTCAATGTGTGTTTTTTAATACATTTTAAATTAAAAAAATTAATTCTCCATCGATATACTCAGCAGAGATAGTTTGATGCGTGCATACCCACACACAACAAACTCAACTCAAAAAACAAATAAAGAGGAGAATTAGTTTTATGTCACTTTCAAGAATCAACGTTCACTACAATCCGGGGCTCACTCAAAGTCAATTATTTTTACAAAAAACGAAAGGAAGTATCGCCAATTATGCACAGCAATTAAGCACAGGAAAAAGAATCAATTCAGCTGCTGACGATGCTGCGGGCATGGGCATTTCTGAAAAATATAAACAATCCATAAAAGCCTATGGTAAGGCAGCAGGCAATGCAGGAGAAGGCGTAGCCATGTTAGGTGTGGCCGAAGGCACCCTTGGAACCATCCATGATATTTTACAACGCATGCGAGAATTGTCGGTACAGGCATCTAATGATACCAATACCGCAGCTAACAGAACGGCCATGCAAAATGAATTTGATGCATTAGCCAGTGAATTAGACAGAATTGCAGCCACAACAGAATTTAATGGTAACAACATTTTTTCGGCCGCCACAACCAACGTGACTTTGCATATTGGTGCTTACACAACAGGTAATGACGATATTAGTGTTAATTTTACAGGCACCAACACCACCACATTGGCCGTGAATGCTTTGTCTTTGGCCAACCAAGCCACTGCACATACCGCTATGAATTCAATCGCCACCGCAATTGACACCATTAGCGCTACACGTGCATCTTTGGGTGCCATTCAAAACAGATTGGAATATACCATTACCAATTTAAATGTTGCGATCGAAAAAACAGGTGCCGCAAATTCTCAAATTATGGATGCTGACATTCCATCTGTCGTCACTGCTTTAACCCAGCAACAAGCGCTTAGCCAAGCAGGCATGATGGGTATTCGCACGGCACTTAAAGACCATAGCGAAGGTATCTTGACCATGTTGGGTGCACTTCAATAATTGATTTTAACAACCCGCTTTACTTACGCCTTTAATCTGCTTGCTTATCTTCTTGCTCTGTCGTTTTTGGTCTATTAAAACAGCTTGTTTAGAGCAAAGACGGCCCTACCAATAGACATTATTCTGTTAGATACAAATCATCGTGCGATTTAAAAAAATCCATGCTAAACCAAAAGACGCCATGAGCGAATATAAAAATCAGACCTTACCAAAAGGTTATTCAGACTTTGCCACGCTTATTAACGAAAATAAATTTTACGTGGATAAATCACTTTTTATTCAGCGTGTGCTTAATGATTCTGCAAGTGTCATTTTAATTCCACGCCCCAGACGTTTTGGTAAAACGTTGAATTTAACCATGCTTAAGTATTTTTTCGAAAAACTGCCAACAGAGGCCTTGCAAAGCAAACGACGCGC
>Ga0154020_10001429_pt1 | contig 29467 bp, 25 predicted proteins | sample Klosneuvirus_201_FD_109709 | JGI IMG/M metagenome (GOLD analysis project Ga0154020, IMG submission 109709) | Active sludge microbial communities from wastewater, Klosterneuburg, Austria - Klosneuvirus_20160825_MG | ecosystem: Engineered > WWTP > Aerobic digester > Activated sludge | place...
AGGGCCTGTCGGAAATTCTGTGTATGGGTCATAACCTTGTAGGACGGAGGTGGTTATGGCTCGACGGAAACGGGCAGCGGCGGAGCCGCTGCCCGCCGGGCTGACGCCCGAGGTGCTCGATCAGCTGGTGGCCGGCGTGCAGACGGCGGCCGACTTTCAGCTGGTCTGGCGGCAGTTGCAAAAGGCGATGGCGGAGCGCGTGCTCAGGGCCGAGCTCACGCATCACCTGGGCTATCCCGCGGGCGGCGAGCGCGGCCCCGATGGCAATGCGCGCAATGGGTCCACGCCGAAGTCGTTGCTGACGGAGAGCGGGCCGATTGCGCTCGATATTCCGCGCGATCGCGACGGCAGTTTTGCCCCGCAGTTTGTGCCGAAGGGCGCGCGCCGTTTGCCCGGCTTTGATGAGACGGTGCTGATGCTGTACGCCCGCGGCCTCAGCACGCGGGAGCTCCAGGCGTTTCTCGAGGAGCGCTATCAGATCCCCGTGTCGCCCGACCTGATCAGCACGATCACGAGCGAAGTGCTCGCGGAGGTCGAGACGTGGCAGCAGCGGCCGCTCGAGGCGACGTATGTGGCCGTCGCGTTTGATGCGCTGCGCGTGAAGATCCGCGCCGACGGCGTGGTGCAGAATCGCGCGGTGTATCTCGCGCTCGGCGTGCAGCTCGATGGCACGAAAGAGGTGCTTGGCTTCTGGATCGCGCAGACGGAAGGCGCCGCGTTTTGGCATCGCGTGTTTCGCGAGCTGCAGAGCCGCGGCGTGACGGACATCCTCATCGCGCTGATCGATGGCCTGACGGGGCTGCCGGACGCGCTGCAGACCGTGTTTCCGCACACCGTGATCCATCAGTGTGTCGTGCATCTGGTGCGGCAAAGCCTGCACTATGTGTCGTGGACCGAGCGCAAGCCGGTGGCCGCCGCGCTCCGCGCGATCTATCAAGCGCCGACGGAAGCGCTCGCGCGGCTCGCGCTCCAGCGCTTTACCGACAGTCCGCTCGGCCAGCGCCACGCCCCGATCGTCGCCATCTGGGAACGCCACTGGGAGCGCATCGCGCCGGCCCTCGCCTACCCGCTGGAAGTGCGCCGCGTCCTCTACACCACGAATGCGATCGAAAGCCTGAACATGCAGATTCGCAAAGTGATCAAGACGCGCGGCCACTTCCCGAGTGATGAGGCGGCGGGCAAGCTCCTCTATCTCGCGCTGCAAAACATCGGCAAGAAGTGGAAGGCCAAGCCCGACAAGTACTGGCGCGCGGCCTTCCCCCATCTCAAGCTGCTCTTCGGCGATCGTCTGATGCTCGCGTGACAGGCTGTTCACGACTCATACACAGAATTCCTGACACGCCCACTGAAAACCCACAGCTCCCACTGAAAACCGACAGCTCAGCAGTTGTCTGATAACTGAAAAACCGACAACCGCGTAGTCTCTCATCCCTTCGGCAATCCCACCGCCGCAACCGACACCGTGCGCCACCGACCATCGCGATCGCGCTGCACGGTCACCCGCCACACCGCACGACAATGCTCCCCGCATGCCCGTGCCACCACAATCCTCGCCGACTCGCGAGCATCGCCTGAAACCGTCGGCGCCGTAAGCTCAACAATGCCCGCACTCACCGGGTATCGTCGGTACCACGCCGCCCACCCGTCGGCGTGCTCGCGAAATACGCTCTCCACATCGCGCAGCGTCACCACGCGCACCGCAATCGGTAACGCCAGGGTCGCGGTATCCGGCAGCTGCAACTCGGCGCGGTCAGGATTGGCCAGCGTGTCATGCAACACCGGCGCCGAATCGCGAGGAACGTCGATGAGCACCAGCAGTTGACTGTGCTCACGCTCGATGAACAGCGTAGACAACGCCGCGCGTTGAATCGCCGCTGCGTCGACGCCCGAAAGCACGGTTGGTGTGGGCTCGCACCCCGCCACTACCGCGGACAAGCCCAGTACGGCGAACGGGGCAAGCGAGCGTGAGATCTGCACGATGATCAGTGCTCAGTGCGGGTGGTCAGTTCCCAGACAACCGCTAAGTCCTGAGTCTTGAGTCTGAGTCATCAGGTCTCAGTTGAAAAACTGAGAACCCACGACTCAGACTCAAGACCGACAGCTTAGCAGTTATCCGATAACTAACCACCGACAACTGGGCCGTTCCGCAGTTACCGCCCCACCACCCCACGCGCCGCCGCCGCGACCCGTTCCGCCGTAATCCCGTACTTCTCGTACAGCACCGGCGCCGGCGCACTCGCCCCGAACGTTTCGATTCCGACAATCGCGCCCGTCTCGCCCACCCAGCGATACCAACTGCCCGGGTGCGCCGCTTCCACCGCCACACGCGGCACGCCACGCGGCAGCACCGCATCGCGGTACTCCGCGTCCTGCGCCGCGAACAGTTCAAAACTCGGCATGCTCACCACACGCGCCGAAATCCCGTCCACGGAAAGCGCCGCGCGTGCGGCCAGCGCGATCTCCACTTCCGAGCCCGTCGCCATCAGCACCACGTCCGGCGCGCTGCCGCCCGTGACATCGGCAGCCACATAGGCGCCGCGCTTGAGCCCCGCGCGAATGGCATCGCCCTTGTCGAGGTACGGCAACTTCTGACGCGTGAGCACCAGCGCCGTCGGTCCCGATTTATGCAGCATCGCCACATGCCACGCTTCCGCCACTTCGTCGGCATCGGCGGGACGCAGCACCAGGAGATTCGGAATGCAGCGCAGCGCCGTCAGATGCTCCACCGGCTGGTGCGTGGGACCGTCTTCGCCGAGTCCGATGGAATCGTGCGAGAAGACATAGATCACCTGCAATCCCATCAGCGCCGCCAAGCGAATGGCCGGACGCATGTAGTCGGCAAACACCAGGAACGTGCCGCCGTACGGCACGATGCCGCCGTGCAGCGCCATGCCGTTCATGATGGCACCCATGCCATGTTCGCGAATGCCGAAATGGAAGTTGCGACCACCAGGCGTCGCTGCGCTGAAGGTGGGCGCGCCCTTCACCAGTGTGAGATTCGATCCGGTGAGATCGGCCGAACCACCAATCAACTCCGGCGCGTGTGGCGCAATCGCGTTGATCACCGTGCCGTTCGACGCGCGCGTGGCCACGTTACCGCTCTTGGCATCGAACGTGGGCAACGACGCACTGAGCGTCGGCATGCGCTCGCCCTTCATGCGACGCTCAAACTCGGCGGCGAGCGCCGGATGCAACGCCGCATACTCGGCCCAATGGGCATTCCACGCCGTGTGCGCGGTCGCGCGATGCGCCACCTGTTCGTGCCAGTGTGCGCGTGCTTCGTCGGGCACTGTGAACGGCTCGGGATAGTTCCAGCCGTAGCCCGACTTCGTGAGCGCGATTTCGTCCTTGCCCAACGGTTCGCCGTGCGCCTTGGCCGTATCCTGCCGGTTGGGCGAACCGAAACCGATGTGCGTCTTGGTGATGATCAGCGTCGGACGCGTGGTCTCCGCCTTGGCTTCGGCGATCGCCGCGTCGATCTGGTCGAGATCGTTCACATCGGCGATGTGCAACACCTGCCAGCCGTACGCTTCAAACCGCTTCGCCGCATCATCACTACAGGTGAGATCGGTCTTGCCGTCGATGGTGATGCCGTTATCGTCGAAAAAGCCGATCAGCTTGCCAAGTCCGAAGTGACCGGCATACGAGGCCGCTTCGTGTGAGATGCCTTCCATCAGGCATCCGTCGCCGGCAATGAAGTACGTGTAATGATCGACCACCGACATGCCGTCGCGATTGAACTCGGCGGCGAGATGCGCCTCGGCCACCGCGAAGCCGACCGCGTTGGCGATGCCCTGACCAAGCGGACCCGTGGTGGTTTCCACACCAACCGTGTGGTGCACCTCGGGATGACCCGGGGTCTTGCTGCCCCACTGACGGAAGTTCCGAATTTCGCTGAGCGGCAGGTCGTAGCCCGACATGTGCAGCGTGCCGTACAGGAGCATCGACGCGTGGCCCACCGACAAGATGAACCGATCGCGATCCACCCAGTGTGGTGCGGCCGGATCGTGCCGCATGTGGCGGGTGAACAGCGCGTAGGCGAGCGGCGCCAGCGCCATCGGCGTGCCGGGGTGCCCCGACTCGGCCGCCTGCACGGCGTCCATGGCAAGCGTGCGGACGGTATCGATCGCGAGACGCGTGATCTCGGGACCAGCGGACGGTGTGGCTATCGAAGCAACGGACACGGAGGCTCCAGACGGGGCGGTCAATACGCGTCGCCTGTGGAGGTGGCGACGCGCAGACCTGAAAAATACTCCCGTCAGACCCCGCCGAGGTACCTCGACCGCGTGATCTCGAGATGATGCGCAAAGTGTCCGGCAATCATCCACGCCAGACCTCGCACCGACACCGGGTTTCCGCTGGCGGTCCCCATTGCGGCCACGGCGGTGTCGCTCAGCGAACGGACCAAAGCCAGCGTTGCTCCGCGGACTGCCTCGATTTCGGTCAGGATGTCCGCAAGCGACCGCTGCCCCGCGCCACTCAAGGGGACCCACGCGTCCTGGTCGAACGACGGCAGCGGCGTCTGATCGCCGCGCGCGATGCGCACCATGCGATACGAAAACACCCGTTCGCAATCGGCGACATGCAGCAGCGACTCCGCGAGTGTCCATTTGCCTGGCGCGTAGGCGCGCTGCAACGCGGCCTCATCGACCCCGGCGACCAGTGCGCGGAGCGCGTGCGTCTGACCTTCGAGCAGTGCAACGACGCTTGGATTGTGCGCGGCATGCAACGCGCCGGCAGTGGCGTCGATGTAGATCACGGCATAGGCCGAATGTTCACCGGCACCGGGGCGGAGATCGAGTGCAGTCACGGGGGCAGGGAATGAATGTGAGTGGACACGCGTTAGGCGGAGAAACCCAGTGCACGCGCAATCGCGTCGAGTTGAAACGTATCGGGGACGCTGCCCTGCGCGAGTCTCGGGGAGCCGCCGCCCCGTCCGCCCGCTGCCTGCAATGCGGGACGAAGCGTCTGACCTGCGTCGACCCCGCTGCCGTCTGAGGCGCCCAGCATCACGCTCTGTGCCGACGGGCTGAGGACCAGCACGGCGCAGGGGCCCATCGCCAGCAGCGCCTGCACCATTGGCTCCGCGTCCTTGACCGGCCCATCAAACGGGGTCAGCACGATGCGGCGAACGCCCGACTCGCCTACCGCTGCGCGCTCCCAGTATTCGCGCGCGCGGAAGCCGGCCAGATCAGCCAGCAGCCCCTTTCGTTCACGCTCGAGATCACTCACCCGGCGCTGCTGCACCTCCACGAGTGCCGGCACGTCGTCGGGCGCTGCGGTGAACAATCGCGCGGTGGTGGTGAGCAGCATCGCATCACGTCGTGCGCGGGCCAGTGCACGCTGTCCGCAGATGAATTCGAGCCGCGTATTGCCCTTGGTTTTCTCCACGCGACGCAGCAGGATCGCGCCGATGGCACCGGTGTGGGACACATGGGTGCCGCCACAGGCGCTTTTGTCCACGCCATCGATGGTCACAATACGCAACAGGCCATCGCGATCACTCGCCTTGCGCAGCCCCTCTGCCGTGGCCGCGTCTTCGAATGACACATGGATCTCGTGGTTCTCGACCGCCAGCAGATTGACGCGCGATTCGATCTCCTCCACCATCGCCGGCTCGATGGCGGCAGCCGCCACATCCACCGTATTGCTCTCATCGCCGAAATGCACGCTGACGGTGGGCCATCCGTAGGCATCCGCCAGGAATGCCGACAGCAGATGTTGCCCCGAATGCTGCTGCATGTGATGGAATCGGCGCGCCCAGTCAATCTGCCCGTCGACCGTGTCGCCCACAGCGAACGGCACCACATCCGCGCAGACGTGGACAATGCGCTGCTCGTCGTCGATGACATCGATCACGCGGATGCCGTGGAGCTGCCCCGTATCGTGCGGCTGGCCGCCGGACGTGGGATAGAAGGCGGTGCGGTCGAGAACGACATGGAGGCCGTTGTTCTCGACGGCCACTACGGAGGCCGAGAAGCGTACGGCCTGCGCGTCGTGATAGTAGATCCGTTCGGTCATGCGCGAAGAATAGCGATTTTGGGCTGCACCGGATCCCGCGCGTATCTTTCCCGCATGATGCGCTCGATCCTGCTTCTGTGCCTGGCGTGCGGCACCACCGGCTGTTCGTCCTTGCTGGCCTCCCGGCGCGCAGCAGCGAAGGCGCCCGCGGAATCGGGGCCGGCCAGTCGGCCAACACAACGTGTGCGTGGTGCCACAGCCGATCGTGCCGGCGCCACTGCAGGCGCCGGTAGTCGTGCTGCCGACATACCACTCGACGCGCCGCTGGAAGTCGAGCCGCCCACCCCCGAGCCAGATGCGACCGCCTCTGACTCGGCCGGTGTGGCGCGACTGGTGCGATTGTCCCACGTGTGGCAGACCGTGTCGCTCCATCATCCGTGGGTGGCGACGCGCGGGGTGCCGTGGGATTCCGGGTTCATCATCGCCGCACCGCGTGTGCGTGCGTCGGCCGATGATGCGCAACTGACGGAAGCGTATCGACGACTGTTTGCCTTGCTCCGCGATACGCGCACACGCGTGGTGCCGGTCGGCACGGTCAGTGAACCGGAGGCCATCGCGATCTCCACCGATCGGGTGGGGGACAGTCTGGTGGTGATTCGGATTGCGCCGTCCGCACCGCTCGATGCACCGGACTCGGTACTGGTCACGCAGGAATTGCAGCGGCTACCGCGGCGTGTCCTGCTCGACCTCCGCGGGCGTGGTGTGCTGGACGGCGAATCGCGCGCGGAGCGACTCGATCAGTTTCTTGAACGCACCGGGCTCGCCGCACGACTGGTGCGGGGCACCGTATCCGCGCCGGTCGTGCGCACGCGTCGCATTGGGGTCTGGCCAGCCGGCCACGATGCCTTGAACGTGCGCGAGTTCCACGACGGATGGCAGGTGCGTGAAACCCGGCAGTATCGCGGCACCGCGGTGGCGGCCATGCGCACGGCGGTACTGGCCGACTCGGGGACGGTGCTGCCAGGCGTCGTGCTGGCGATGCATGATGCCGCGCAGCTGTCGCTCTTTGCCGACGGCGGTCTCCGCGATGCGGCGCCGGTCCCGACGGTGCGTGTGCCGCTGAGTGATGCGCTCACCAGCATCATCCGCACGGGTGAACTGGTGCACGCCGATGGATCGTTGGACGTCGTGCCCGACTCCATTCTCGTCCATCGCGGAGATGCCGATGTCGCGCGATCGGCCGCGATTGCGGTGTTGCAGTCGACGGCGCGGCTCCCGCTGGCCGATCGACCGTTCCCGGCGCTGGTCAGCAAAGCGCAAACGCCGGTGTTTTATGACACCACCAGCTATCCGTTCATGGGTGCGCGTCTGCTGGGCGGTGTTCGGCTCTGGAGTGCAATGCGCACGCGGCACGGGCAGCGCGATCTGTACGACGACGATCTCGACGCGGTCTTTGCGCGGGTCATTCCGCGCCTGGAAGCGGCGCGCTCATCGACGGAATACGCGACTGCGATTGCCGATCTCGCGACCGTGCTCGATGACGTCAGCGGTCAGCCGCGCGGCGCGTCGTATGAGGCGGCTATCGGCGGTGCGTCGTTGCCGTTTCGCGTGCGACTGGCGGACGGACGTGCCTTTGTGAGCGACGTGGTTCGCGATTCCACCACGACGCGACTGTCGATTGGTGCGGGAACCGAGCTGCTGACGATTGACGGGTTCCCCATCGCGGCGTGGCTGTTGGAGCATCGACGTACGGCGCCCGCGTCGAATGACTGGACGCGCGCGCTGATCCAGGCGCGGCAGATGCCGCGAGGACGCGCCGAGGAGGTCAGTGTCCGCGTGCGCGATGCCACCAATCGCGAACGCACCTTGACGGTTCCGCGCCGCGCCGAATATCTCAGCGCGCTTCCGACGTTCGAGCGTGCACCGGCCGCACCGGCGCGCGCACTCGCCGACGGCGTGGTGTACATCGACATGGAGCAGCTGACCGAGTCGACCATCAATACGGCGCTCGCCGGACTGACCGGAGCACGCGGCCTTATCATCGATCTGCGCGGCACGCTGACGGTTGACGAAACGCCGCTGCTGCGACGCCTCGCGACGCAACCGCGCGCCCAGATCGCACGCGTCGTGCAGCGCGCGCTGACCGAGCCGTGTTTTGCCTCGATCCGCGAAGCGGCCACGGCCTGTCCGGACATTCGTGAATCGCGCGGCTGGTTCCGCGCGATCGACACCAGCACGGTGTTCAGCGGGCGCATCGTGGCGTTGATCGACGAACGCACCAGCGATGCGATGGAGCGATTGGCGCTCACGCTCGATCAGATGAGCCGAATCACGCTCATCGGCAGTGCGAGTGCCGGGTCGATCAGCCCGGTCACGCCACTCTCGTTACCCGGTGGACTCACCGTTGGCATTGCGACGCAGGAGTGGCGTCGCGGCGACGGGGCGCAGATTCAGCGCGTCGGCCTGACACCGTTCATCGACGTGCGCCCCACGGCGCGCGGACTCCGCTCGCTCGACGACGAGGTGCTCACGCGCGCGCTGCAATGGATGCAGCAGCAACTCGAGCCCGCCCGTCGTCGTCGATGACATTTTCCACGGCGCTGCCGATCGACGACGCGCTGCCATCGCTTCGTAAGGCGCTGGCCCTGCAGACGAACGCCGTCCTCGAGGCGCCGCCGGGTGCCGGCAAAACCACGCGGGTGCCGCTGGCGTTGCTCGACGCCCCGTGGCTCGAGGGCCGTCGCATCGTCATGCTCGAACCGCGCCGACTGGCCGCGCGTGCCGCCGCGCACTTCATGGCGCGCACACTCGGTGAAACGGTGGGGGATACGGTGGGTTACCGCGTACGCGGTGACACACGCGTCTCTCGGCGTACGCGCATCGAAGTCGTCACCGAAGGCGTGTTGGCACGACTGCTCTCGGCCGATCAGGCACTCGAAGACTATGGGGCCGTCATCTTCGACGAATTCCACGAACGGTCGCTGCACGCCGATCTTGGTCTCGCGCTGACGCTGGAAACGCAAACCCACCTGCGCCCCGCGCTGCGGGTACTGGTGATGTCGGCGACACTCGACGGCGATCGGGTGGCCGCGTTGCTCGGGAATGCCGCGCAGCGCGCCCCCGTCGTGCGCAGTGATGGTCGGATGTATCCCGTGGAGACCCTGCACCGCCCACCGCGCGCGGAGGAGCGCGTCGATGCAGTCGCGGCGCGCACCGTGCGCGAAGCACTCGAACGCGACGTCGGTGATATCCTGGTGTTTCTGCCCGGCATGGGTGAGCAGCGACGGGTCGCTGACCGGTTGGCCGGTGATCCGCTGCTCTCCGCCCATCGCGCAATCGTACACGTGTTGCATGGCAGTCTGCCAATTGGCGAGCAAGATGCCGCTATTGCGCCGGCACCACGAGGTGAGCGCAAAGTGGTGCTGGCTACCAGCATCGCCGAAACGAGTCTGACCATCGAAGGCGTGCGCGTCGTGATCGACAGCGGTCTGTCGCGATTGCCACGCTTTGATGCGCGGGCCGGCCTCACGCGTCTCGATACCATTCGCGTCAGTCGCGCGTCGGCCGATCAGCGCCGCGGACGGGCAGGCCGTGTTGCGTCCGGGGTGTGTTATCGACTGTGGGATGCGGCAGACGATCACGGACTGGTGCCGCGTACACGACCGGAGATTCTCGACGCCGATCTGTCGTCGCTGGCGCTCGAGTTGGCTGATGCCGGCGTTCACGATGCGTCGGACGTGCGCTGGATGGATGCGCCACCGCCCGGCGCATTCGCCCAGGCGCGTGACCTGCTGGCAATGCTGGGTGCACTCGATGCACAGGGCCGCATCACTGCACATGGTCGGCAGATGGCGGCACTGCCGCTGGCGCCGCGTCTCGCGCATCTGCTGCTCGGTGCACAGCGCCGCGGGCTCAGTACGCTTGGCGCCGAGCTGGTGGCGCTGCTCGAGGAGCGCGATGTGCTGCGCGGTGATGGCGGGCCGCCGCCGGCTGATCTGCGTTTGCGACTCGAGGCGCTGCGGCGCGGCGGAGCGAGCGACGCCGTGTCGCTGCACGGGGCATCGGTGGATCGCGACGCGATGCGCCGTGTGCGGGAACTCGCGAGGCAACTGCAGTCTGATGTGCGTGCCACGCAGGCACGCGCCACGGTCGAGCGTGTGCATGGCGATGATCTCGACCACGTGGGCGTGCTGCTGGCGCTCGCGTTTCCGGATCGCGTTGCGCAGCGGCGTGTGGGGAGTGAACCGAGGTTTCTGCTGCGCGGCGGGGCCGGCGCGGCGGTGAAACGCGGGGACGCGCTGGCCGATGCGCCGTTTCTGGCCATCGCGGAACTCGACGGTGCGCCGCCGGAGTATCGCGTGGCACGTGCGGCGCCGATCACGCGCGATGAGATCGACGAGGATTTCGGCGATCAGATACAATCGGCGCCGATCGTCGAATGGCATGAAGCATCGCAGTCGGTGCGTGCGCGACGCCGGGTGATGCTTGGTGCGCTCACGCTCGATGAATCCGCGCTCGCGGCGCCCGATCCAATCCTCGTCCGCGAGGCGCTGCTGCAGCAGATCCGACGTACCGGCTCGGCGGCCTTGCCCTGGAGCGACGCATCGAATCGACTGCGCGCACGGCTCCTGTGCGTGCACACGCATCTTCCCGACTGGCCCGATGTGTCGACCGAGGCGCTCGACGCGTCACTCGATACGTGGCTGGCGCCGCATCTGGACGGCATTCGCAAGTGGAGTGCGTTGGCGGCGCTCGACTGGAGCGAGCTGTTGCTGGGTCTCATGTCATGGGACCGCCGCACCGCGCTCGATCGTCTGGCGCCGACACATCTGGACGTGCCGAGTGGATCGCGCATTGCCATCGACTACAGCGAACCAACGGCGCCCGTGCTGCCGGTCAAGTTGCAGGAGGTGTTTGGCTGGCACACCACGCCATTGATCTGCGACGGTCGGGTCCCGCTCACGTTGCATCTGCTGTCGCCGGCCCAACGACCGGTGCAGGTCACGCGCGATCTCGCCGGATTCTGGAAATCGTCGTACTTCGAGGTGCGCAAGGAGCTGCGCGGACGATACCCGCGCCATCCGTGGCCGGAGGATCCGTTGACGGCGGTGGCGACGAGGAGGGCGAAGCCGAGGGGGACGTGAGTGGCGGGTGGCGGGATGCGGTGTGATGCGGTGTGATGCGCTTGGTGTAGGTGAAGGACAAAGGGAAGGAGGAAAAGCGACAGGAGTCAGGACGCAGGCGTGACCGCACGCTGCTTCCTGACTCCTGGCTCCGTTCCTCCTTCCCTTTGTCCTTCACCTACATCAGCCAACCGCGACCACCTAAACCCTCAGCGCCTCCGGCAGCACCGCCACGCACGCCTTCATCTCGTCCGGCGTCCCGATGCTGATGCGGCACCAGTCGTTGTACGGCGGGAAGGCGCGGCCCACGCGGAAGCCCTTGGCCATCATGGACGTCTGAATGCGTTCCACCGGCATGTTGGCATGGAAGAACACAAAGTTGGTTTGCGACGGGGCGACGCGTTTGCCGAGTCCCTTGAGGGTGGTGGTCAGCAGTGCGCGACCCTCGCGGTTGCGGGCTTTGATGAAGTCCTGATACGCCGTGTCCTGAAGCGATGCCGCCGCGGCCTGGAGACCGAAGGAATTCGGATTGCCGGTCACGAAGCGCTCGAGTCGCGCGATGATATCCGGACGTGCGATCGCGAAGCCAACGCGCAGACCCGCGATGCCATGAATCTTCGAGGCCGTGCGAGAGACGATCACGTTCTCGCCCTTGAGCACCAGGTCGATCATCGGCTTGTACGACGGTTCATCGACAAAGTCATGGTACGCTTCATCCACGACCACCATGGCCTTGTGCTGTGTCGCGCTAACGAAACTGCGAATGCGCGCGTTGTCGGCGAGCGTGCTGGTGGGATTGTTCGGATTGCAGACGAACACCAGGTCCACGGCGTTCGTGATGTGCGTATCCATCTTCTCGAAATCATGTCCGAGATTGGCATCGAGCGGCACCTTGTGCACGCGCGCGCCGATGCTGTCGGCGTAGTTGGGGAGTCCTTCGAACGTGGGCCATGGCACCACGATCTCGCCGCCCTCCGACCCGTACGCCAGCGCCGCAATGGAGAGTGTTTCGCTCGAACCCTGCGTGATCAACACGTACGAGGGATCCACGCCGACGTGTTTGGCAAACACGTTCCGAAGATTCGGCTCCGACTGCAGGTCGTACTGACTGTGCTCCCACCATCCGGACATGATCGCTTCTTTCGCCTTGGGCGACATGCCAAACGGATTTTCGTTGTAACACAGTCGAATCGGACCAGCGGCTTTCCGCGCCGTCGTGGCGTCCGCTTCCATCTGCAGGAGTGCGTCGTGATACGATCCCGTCGAGGCCGCGGGGAGACGCTCGGCACCCATGGCCGGCAGCAGCTTCGGCAACAGCACGGATGAGCCGGCAGCGAGACCGGTGGACACGAGCCACTGACGACGATTGACAGGTGCGGACATGGGAACCTCTGGAGGGCCGGGAGGATCTGCAGTTGACCCGCTACGATAGCGCCCCAGTCCGTCCTTTGGCGAGCAATCGACCCGGCGGCCGGCCCCAGCCTTCCTGTTCGCCCCACTAAGTTGCGCGCATGTCCGTCACCCGTTGGCTGCTCACGGCCGTGTCTTTCGCCGTCATGTTCGGCGCGTCGGCATGGGTGGTCCGAGACAGTATGCCAGTCGGTGGAATGCCGTGGTTGGCGTGGCAGGCGCATGCCGCCGCGATCGCGGCGGTGGTAGTCGAGATGTGCGCCCGGTCGTTCAAGATTCAGGCTTCCGCGCACGCCGTCGGACTGCCACTCCGGTTTCTGACCGCCATGCGCGTGTGTCTGGGCGGGGACTTTGCCGCCGCCATCACGCCGGCGCGGTCGGGCGCCGAACCGGCTCGCTTTCTCGTGCTCGGTGAGAGCGGCATGCCGGCGGCCGGTCGCGTGCTCGTGCTTTTTCTCGAGCTGTTTCTCGAGATGTGCTCTCTGGCGCTGGTCTGTGGTGTGCTCGCGCTGCTCTTTGACGGGCGCGGCGCAAGTACGCGTGGATTGCTGGCGCTGGTGGGTGGCTACAGCACGGCGGTACTCGGTGCCGGCGCGATCGGGTGGGTCCTGTCGCGACGCAACGCGCACGGACCGCCGCCCGCGTGGGCGCGCGTGGTCGGGCTGCACGCCGGGCGATGGCGCACGGTGCAGCGCACCCTTCGGCAACTGCGCGATGCCGTCCGGTCGCTGGGCCAGGCGAATCCGCTGCAGATGTTGGCCGCCTTTGCCGGATCGGTCATCCATGTGCTCTGCAAGGTCGCCGCGCTGCCTATTCTCGTGTATCTGGGCGATCGCTCCTTCGCGTTGACCATGGACTCACTGGCGCCACTCGTCTTGTGGCCACTCGCGCTCTTCTATGGCGGCGTGGTGGTCCCCGCGCCCGGCGGCGGCGGATTCATCGAAGGCGCCTTTGGCGCGACACTCAGGTCGGCGATACCGGCCGGTATCTTCGCGGCGTCGTTGCTCTGGTGGCGCTTCTACACGTTCTACCTCTATGTCATCGTTGGAGGCCTGACGGCCGGCGATGCGGCACTCCGTGCGCTCCGTAAGCGCGAGCATCCTTCAGTCCCAGCGCATGGCCACGGCTGATTCAGATTCTGCTTCACCTTCCGCTCCACCGAAGACCAGCCGGGCTCGGCTGATCCTTGGGTTTCTTGTCATCTACGTGGTGTGGGGGTCGACCTATCTCGCGATTCGCTGGGGGGTGGCCACGATTCCTCCCTTCGCGATGGGCGCGGTGCGATTCCTCGTTGCGGGGAGTTTGATGTACGGGATCGTCAGGTGGCGCGGTGCTGCCGCTCCAACGGCGCTCGAGTGGCGCAACTCCGCCATCGTCGGAGCACTCCTGCTGTTTATCGGCAACGGCGCCGTTTCATGGGCCGAACAGCGCGTCAGCTCGGGAATGACGTCGCTGTTGGTGGCAACCGTGCCGCTGTGGCTGGTGCTGTGTGAGGTCGCCCAAGGAAAGCGGCCGGGGCTGGCCAAGTGGGGTGGTGTGGCGCTGGGCCTGGTTGGCGTCGGATTGCTGGTGCTGCCGGCCGACGGACAGCTCTCATCGGCCGCCGTGGAGCCGATCGGCGCGGTGGTCCTCGCACTCGGCTCGCTGTCGTGGACCATTGGTTCGCTCTTTTCGAGATCCGCCAAACTGGCCAAACCCGCCTCGCTGGCCATCAGCATGCAGATGCTCACCGGCGGCACGTTGCTGCTCGCCCTGTCGATTGGCAGCGGTGAACTCTCGCATCTGGACCGCAGCGCCATCACGATGGCGTCGGTCTACTCGCTGCTCTACCTCATCGTGTTCGGATCGCTGATCGGCTTCACCACGTACATGTGGCTATTGTCGGTGGCGACGCCAACCGCTGTGGGCACGTATGCCTACGTGAATCCGGTAGTCGCGGTGCTGTTGGGTGTCGTGTTCGCCGGCGAAACACTCCCACCGCAAGCCCTGCTGGCGATGCTGGTGATCGTGAGCGGTGTGGCGATGGTCAGTCTGGGCGATCAGCTGGGGCGCCGCCGAGCCTCGTAAGTCACGTGTCGCTGTTTCGCTCTGACACGCCGCACCTCGGGCGAATCCTGTCCGCCACGTTCTGCGTAGGGTCCCCGTTGCCTTCATTCACTTCGGGAGATTCCGCACCATGCGTACCCACATCAAGATTGTCGCCATCGTCAACCTGCTCTTCAGCGCGCTCGGTATTCTGGCCGCGGCCGGTGTGCTGTTCAGTGGCGTGTTTGGCTCGATCTTCTCTGGCAGCTTGATCGGCGCCGTGGTCGGATCGGTCGCCAGTGTCGTTGTCGCCATCATCGTCGGTGCGCTGAGTCTCTTCGGTCTGATCGCCGGATTCGGGTTGCTCAATCACCAGCAGTGGGCGCGCTACACCATCATTGTCGTCTCGGCGCTTCGCCTGTTCCGTTGGCCGTGGGGCACCCTCTTTGGCGGCTATTCGTTGTGGGTGCTGCTCAATGACGAGACCCGGTCGATCTTCGATTCGCATGTTGGATAACCTGCTGATAGAACGCCGCTCGTTGGCGTGATGGACCGAGTGCGACGCGCAGATCCACAATGCGCGTCGCACTTCGCGTTTGAGGTGCCGGGCGAGTGATGTGCCGCCGGCACGGTGTGTGTGCAGCGCGCTGCGCGCGCTCTAGACTCCAGGAGACGGCGGCACTACGCTTGGAGCGTGACCGCCCCCGCCCGCCCTGATTCGCGTCTCGCCGCCGCACGACTCGGTCACTTCTCCGTGTCACAACGTGCGACGCTGGCGGCGCTCGCGCGGTGCATTCTCATTGACGCACCCGCCTCGGGCGAATCGCAGGACGCACTCGTGTCGCGCTGTGATGCGCGCATTGCCACACTGGCGCCACATCGGCGCGCGCGGCTGGCCAGTGCGCTCGACGCGCTTGGCGGTCGTGCCGCCGTGTTGATTGCGATCGGTCGCGCCTCGCGTTTCATCGAGCTTGCACCGGACGCGCAGCGCCGCTGTTTTGCCTCGTGGGGACATTCCCCGGTGGCCCCGCTGCGCGCCGCGCATCAGGCCGTACGCAAACTGGTGCTGGCGGTGCACTACGCGCTGCCGTCGGTGAGTCGCGCCATCGGCTACGCCGGGCCACTGCAGGGTCGCGCGCCGCAATCGGCGTGGGAAGGACCGCTGCCGGGGGTGCAGACCCATGTCGAACCCGTGGCGCGCGGTGCGGTCGCGCTCCCAACAATCATTGCGCACGAGCCAGTCCCGGCCGGTGTGATTGTGGGCGCTGCCGTCGACCGCGATCTCGTGCGCCGTGCCGATGTGGTGGTGATTGGCTCGGGCGCCGGTGGGGCCGTCACCGCCTCGCGGTTGGCGGAGGCGGGTTATCAGGTGGTGGTGCTCGAGTCGGGGCCGTACATGACCCGCGCCGATTTCACGGAAGACGAGGCGTCGCTGACCGAGCGACTCTACGCCGACGGGGCGCTCCGCACCACCGACGACATGTCGTTTGCCCTGCTGCAGGGCCAGACGGTCGGGGGGTCGAGCACGATCAATTGGATGATCATGCTGCGCACGCCGGACTATGTGCTCGATGAGTGGTCGCGCGACTACGGCATCTATGGCATGCAACCGCGCGAGATGCTGCCGGTCTTCGAGCGTATCGAACGCGAGCTCCAATCGCGAGAAGTGCCGACCGATGCACACTCGGCGAACAACCGGCTGGTGCTCGACAGCGCGCGCGCACTGGGCTGGCGGGCGAGCGCGGCGCACATCAACGCCGATCGCTGTGTCCGCTGTGGCATGTGCGGAATTGGCTGCCGACATGACGCCAAACAATCCGCGCTGCTGACCTATCTTCCACGCGCGCTCACCGCTGGCGCGACGGTGTTTGCCGACGCGCACGTCACACGGATCGATATCCGCGAGCGTGATACTGGCACCGGCACGCCGCCGCTCAAACGTGTGCATGCCCTCATCGAAGGGCGGCAGGGTGGACGCCCCCCGCGAACGCTGACCATCGACGCACCCGTCGTGGTGATTGCCGCAGGCGCCATCGAAACCCCCGCGTTGTTGCAGCGATCCGGACTGGGCGGCGGAGGCGTGGGGGACTGGTTGCGGCTGCATCCCACGACCGCGATAAGCGGGGTCTACGGGCACGATATTCTGGCCAATACCGGTATTCCACTCACCGCCATGTGCGACGAGTTCATCCGGTGGGATGGCACCGACTATGGCTTCTGGATCGAGTGCCCGCCGATGCATCCATCGTTCACCGCCGCTGCCCTGCCGGGCTTTGGCGCCGAGCACGCGATGCGGATGAAGCAGTTTCGTCGTCTGGGCGTGATGATCGCGCTCACCCGCGATGGGGCCGACCCGCGCGTCTCGAACGGGCGCGTCCAGGTCAACCGCGCCGGGCAGACGTCGATTTCGTACCGATTGGGTGCTGAGGATCAGCGCCGGGTGCGTGCATCGCTGGAGGCGGCGGCGCGGTTGCATCTCGCCGCCGGAGCCACCGAGGTGTTTTCCATGCACGCCGACTCCGTCGTGGTCCGATCCGAACGAGACCTTGCCGCACTCACGACGGCGTCGCTGGCCCCCAACCGGATTGCCATGTATTCGGCCCATGTGAATGGCACGTGCCGCATGGGCGTGGATCCGCGGCGATCGGGGGCGACACCGGAAGGCGAGCGCCACGGGGTGCGCGGTTTGTACATTTCGGACGGTTCATTGCTGCCGACGTCGCTGGGTGTCAATCCGCAGGAGACGATCATGGCGGTCGCGACCGTACTGGCGGAACGCATGGCCACACGACACGCGGGCATTACACGCGCCTGAACCACCCCTCTACACCCGGATCATGAGCGGAAAAGGCGAAAAAAAGCGACGCCGGGCCCTGGATGCGTACAGCAGACTGCAACGCGCCGCCGGATTGGCGGCCACTCGCGTGGAGAGCGCGGTGCACCCGTTCGGTCTGTCCGCGTCCCAGTTTGGCGTGCTTGATACGCTCGCGGCGCGCGGCGCCGTGCATCAGCAGGAACTGGCCGAGGCGCTCGGGCGCAGCAAAGCGCAGATGACGGCGATCATCGATGCGCTGGAGTCGCGCGAGTTGGTCCGGCGTGAGCGACACGCCACCGACCGGCGCTTCATGACAGTGCACCTGACCGACGCGGGGACCAAAGTCCTGGCCAACGCGACGCCGGCACGCACTGCCGCGATCGTCGATCTCATGAGCGAACTGACCGGCGAGCAGCGTGTGCGTCTCGCACGGTTGTGTCGCCGCCTGCTGCGCACGCTCGACCCCGACGAAACCGAACGCGAAGACAACGCCAACAGCGGCGCCGATGCCGACAGTGAGGTGGCGTCTGACGCGGACGACGATGTCGATTCCGGCGACGAGTCTGACGATGCTGATTCCGACGATGCGGAGTCCGGCGCTGCCGAGGATGAGCCGCCGTCCACCATGTCGAGTGACACTCCCCCCTCTCACGTCTGAGCGCCTACATCATGGCTGGTCGCCACTTCCTGCAGATTCCCGGACCGACGCCGATTCCCGATCGTTTGCTCCGTGCGATGCACCGCGCGAGCGAAGACCATCGCTCGTCGGCGTTTCCGACGCTGACGCGCTCGATCCTGTCGCGGTTGCCCGCGATCGTGAATCAGACACACGGCGAGCACTTTGTCTTTCCGTCGTCCGGCACCGGCATGTGGGAGGCTGCGTTGGTGAATACGCAGCAGTCCGGGGCGCGTCTGCTGGCCGTCCGGTACGGCCAATTTTCGCATCTCTTCATTGCCGCCGCACGCGCGCTCGGCTACGCGGTGGATGTGATCGAGGTCCCATGGGGAGAGGCGGCCGATCCGGCGCTGATCGAAGCGGCGCTGGTCGCCGACGCCGCGCATGAGATTCAAGGCGTGCTGGTCGTGCACAACGAAACGGCGACCGGGGTCACCAGCGACATCGGCGCGGTGCGTGCTGCCATGGATCGGGCGAAACACCCGGCGTTGCTGTACGTGGACGGCGTGAGTTCGATCGCGAGTCTCGAATTCCAGTTTGACGCGTGGGGAGTCGACTGCTCGATTGCTGGTTCGCAAAAAGGCTTCATGCTGCCGGCCGGTCTTGGCATTCTCGGGATGAGCGAAAAGGCATTGGCGCGGATCGCCACGGTGACCACGCCGCGGTCCTACTTCGATCTGCGGCCGATGCGCGACCAGAATGCGCGCGGATACTTTCCGTACACACCCGCGCTGTCGCTGCTGTTCGGACTGGATGAAGCGCTGACCATGCTGCTCGATGAGGGCATGGAGCAGGTGGCCGCGCGTCACAAACGTCTGGCGACCGGGGTGCGTGCCGCCGTGCGGGCGTGGGGACTTGGGGAATGCGCCAAGCGGGCCTCGATTGCCTCGAATACGCTCACCGCCGTGGTGGTGCCGGAAGGCATCGATGCCGCGCGTGTGATCGATCTCGCTTTCAAGCGTTACGACGTGTCGCTTGGCGCGGGCCTCGGGGAACTGGCCGGCAAGGTGTTTCGTATCGGACACCTCGGCGATACGAACGCGCTGACACTGGCCGGCGCGTTGTCCGGCGTCGAGATGGCGTTGGCGGATGCCGATGTTCCACTGCGTCTGGGCGCGGGTGTGGGAGCGGCACTGGGCACCTGGCGCGTGGCGTCATGAGTGTCAGGCCCTCGGTGGTCGTGACGCGCCGTCTTCCCGACGCCGTTGAGGCGGCGATTGCGGAGCGGTATGACGTGCGCTTCAATCGCACGGACGTCTCGCTGACGGCCGATCAGATGACGCAGGTGCTGCGCACGACCGATATCGTGCTGTGCACGGTCACCGACAAGATCCGCGCCGAGTTGTTCGATCACAAAGTGCAGACGCGCCTGCTGGCCAACTTCGGCGTGGGCGTCAACCACATCGACCGCGAGGCGGCGCGCAAGTATGGCGTGATGATCAGCAACACGCCCGACGTGCTCACCGACGACACGGCGGATATCGCGCTGGCGCTCATTCTCATGACCATGCGCCGACTGGGCGAAGGCGAGCGACATCTGCGGACCGGCGCGTGGTCGGGGTGGCGGCCCACGCATCTGATGGGACGCAGTCCGCATGGCAAGACACTGGGGATCATCGGGTACGGGCGCATCGGACGCGCGTTGGCGCGACAAGCGTCGAGCGCGCTTGGCATGCATATCCTCTACTACGCGCCGCGCGACGTGCGCATCGACGATCCATCCACGGCGGGACCGGAGCAGGCGGAACGCGTCGAGTCTGTCGAAGCACTGCTGGCCCGTGCCGATGTGGTGTCACTGCATTGTCCGTCCACGCCGGAGACACGGCATCTCATCAACGCCGAGCGGCTGGCGATGATGAAGCCGACGTCCTATCTGATCAACACGGCGCGCGGCGACATCGTGGACGAATACGCCCTGACGTTCGCGTTGCGCGAAGGCCAGATCGCCGGCGCCGGCCTTGATGTGTTTGAGTGGGAGCCGACGGTGGTGGCCGAGCTGCGCGAGATGGAAAAAGCGGTGCTGTTGCCGCACATGGGCAGCGGGACGATCGAGACCCGCACAGCGATGGGTATGCGGGCGCTCGCCAACATCGATGCGTTCGTCGCGGGACAGCGTCCGCCCGATCTGGTCGAGTTCTAGTGGTGATGGTTCACGCCGGACTTCTCGACGACGCCGGTTCGGCGTTGCCGGCACCTCGACAGGTCGGCTCGCTCGATCACTATCCCGAAATCCGCTCACGCTTTTTGCCGCACTCGCATGACATCGTCGTGTGCGTGCCGCCGCAGTACGCGTTCGAGCCGGATCGTCGATTTCCCGTGCTCTATCTGCACGACGGGCAGAATGTCTTTGACGACTATCCCATGTCGCCCTTCGGCGTGCAGTGGGGTGTGGATACGACTGCGCGCGCCTTGATGCACGCCGATGTGATCGAGCCGGTCATTCTGGTGGCTATCGGCAACGCGGGGCGCGATCGTATCGACGAATACACGCCGACACGCGACAACGCGCACGATGCCGGCGGCATGGCCGATCGGTACGGACAGATGATGGTGTACGAGATCAAGCCGTTCATCGACAAGCACTACCGTACGCGGCGCAGTGCGCGCGATACCGGGCTGGCTGGCAGTTCGCTGGGCGGTTTGCTCACGCTGCACCTTGGTCTCACGCACCCGGCGATCTTCGGCAAACTGGGTCTGCTCTCGCCGTCGGTCTGGTGGGATGACCGGTGGATTGTGCGGCAACTGAATGCGTCGGGCGACCGGCGGCCGGACCTGTCCATCTGGCTTGATGTCGGCACCGGCGAGAAGCGCATGTTGAAGGGCACGCGCCTGTTGCATCGCATGCTGCTGCGCAAAGGCTGGACCTCGGGCGTGAATCTGCACTACATGGAGGCCGAGGGCGCGCTCCATGATGAACGTGCGTGGGGCCACCGCACCGGCTTGTTTCTGCGCTTTCTTTTCCCCGCTCATTGAACCACGGTCGGTGAACATGGATACGTTTCGCGGTTTTCCGCCGCGCGCGATGACGTTTCTGCGCGGTCTCAAGAAGAACAATCGCAAAGAATGGTTTGAGGCGCATCGCGAGGACTATGACGACGCGCTGCGCACACCGATGAAGCTGTTGATCGACGACGTGGACGTACGGTTGGCGGCGTTCATTCCGGAGATCATCGGCTCGGCGAAGAAGTCGATGTTCCGCATTCATCGCGATGTGCGCTTTTCGAAGGACAAGTCGCCCTACAAGACGAACGCCGCCTGCTGGTTCTTTCATCGCGATTCGGGCGGTGGCGTGGGCGGCGAGGCAGCGCACGGCGGTGCAGGGTTCTACTTCCACATGGCGCCTGGCGAGATCTTCTGCGGTGGCGGCATCTGGATGCCGCCCCGGCCCGCGCTTGCCAAAATCCGCGAGTCACTCGCGGACGACTACGAGGGCTTCAACGACATTGTCCTCGACAAGGCCTTCAAGCGGCGCTTCGGCGCCCTCGATCCCGAGGCCAAGCTGACGCGCATGCCGCGCGGATTTGATCCCGATCACCCGGCGGGCGACTGGTTGCGGTATCAGTCGTTCACGGCCGGCACCGCGGTCCTGCTCACCGATATTCAGAGTGCGAAGCTGCCGGATGTGCTGGCCAAACACTACAAGGCCATGACGCCGTTCATTCGCTGGCTCAACACGGCGCTCGGACTTCGGCCTAGCTCCGGGCGGTGACGCGCGGGAGAACTTATGGAGCTGGAGAACTGCGGGAGATCGCGAAGCACTTCTGAACGCGAAGGGCGCCGAGGCACTGTGAGGGCGCGAAGAACTACCGCAATCTCTCTGCCCCGTCGTCAACGGCACTTGCCGTCTTTCTGTTGTTGAACAACAGAAGGAAGTTCATCTGACACAGTGGTTGGCCGAAAGCACACGCATCCTTCGCGCCCTCACAGTTCCTCGGCGCGCTTCGCGTTCAGAAGTGCTTCGCGCCCTCCCGCTGTTCTCCAGCTCGCGCTGTTCTCACCGGCGGGTAAGCTCCGCCTCGGCCGCAAGCACGCCGAACGAGGCCCACGCCGGACTGGCGTCGAGTTGTTTCCAGAGCGCGCGCGCCTCGTCGCGGCGGCCGTTCAGGACGTGCCACATCGAGACGCCGTAGGCGGTGGTGGCATCGCTGACATTGGCGGTCGCTACGCCCGGGTACACGGACTCCACCGACTCGAGTCCTGCATACAGGCGGAGGAGTCTGAGATACGCCATGTTTTCGATCAGTGGCGGATTGGCACGTGCGATGGCGAGTGCGCTGTCCGCACCCACTTTGTTGCCCATTCGCGCGAGTACCAGATAGCGCCAATACTGCGTGGCAACTTGCAGATCGGGATTGACGGAGACGCGAGCGCAGGAATCCCACGCGGCCAGTGCTTCCGGGAATCGTCCATCCACGTAGTGCGCGAGCGCGAGATGGTACCAGATGTTGAACTGCAGTGTGCTGAGCGGGATGTTCTGCGCATTGGGTGCGCCGTCGGGCTCGATCACATCGGCTTGCCCGCGAACCAAGGTCGCCGCCTTGGCGAGATCCTGCGCGGCCAGCATCGGCCGGCGAACGGTGAGCCAGCGATGCCCACGATGCCGCAGAAACCGCGCATCACGCGGGAAGCGCGCGGCGCCGGCGGAAAACGTGTCGATCGCCTCGCGGTATTTGCCAAGGTAGGCGAGCCGGCGACCCACCCAGATGAGTGCGTCCGGACTGTTCGGCATCCGCTTGAGGGTGTCCGCGGCGGCGTTGAGCTGCGCGGTGAGTCGCTCGCGTGTGGCGTCGTCCAGGAACGGGCGTTCGAGTTTTCGTCCCGTGAGCGCGGCGCCTTCGGTGCGGACGTCGAGTCCGGCAGACGGTGTCGGTGCCCATCGCGCGCAGCCCGACGGTGCAGAGAGCACCAGGAACGCCGCCGTCACTGTGACGGCACGAGACATCGATGTGCGGAAGCCGGAGGCGGGAGGATTCATGCTGGATGGGTACCGTCTGGCCCGCTCGGCGGCAAGATTACTCCGCATGTCGAAGGGGCTCAAGCTCACGCTGGATATCCTGATCGGTGCTGCCGCGCCGGTGGTGATCCTCAAGTACGGCACGGCGCCGCTGGGCACGCTACCCGCGTACCTGCTGGCCGCGCTTGTGCCGGTGGCGTGGGTGCTGCTCGACCTGCTCGTCTTTACGCGCCGTTTCAACTTCATCTCGGCGTACGGCGGTCTAGGGGCGGTGATGCGCGGGGCGCTCGCGTTCTGGTATGTCGACGGGGCGCTGTTCGCCTTCAAAGACAGCGCAAGTTACTTGCTGGCGGTCTTCATCTTTGGCGGGTCCGCATTTCTCGCCAAACCGGTCACGCGGGCTATCGCGTTGCAGGGGCTCGATCCGGATACGCCCGACAAGAAGTCGGCGATGGATCGGCTACTCGATGAGCCAACCGTCGTTCGTGCGCTCAAGCAGTCCGCACTGATCATCGGTTTGACGAACCTCGGCGCCGGGTTGGTGAACTACGCCATCAACTACAAGATGGTGCTGGCCAAGTTCGGCACGCCGATCTTCAACGATCAGGTCGCGAACGTCAACGCGATCACGCGCATCGTACTGGTCTTGCCGGATATGCTCGCGCTGTTCTGGGCATTTTCACTGATGTACAAGGCGCTCTACGCGCTGCTGCCTGCGGAAGATGGCGCCGATCCGCACGCCGGTGACTTCTGGGAATTGGTCAAGCGCCGCGAAGACGCGATGGCGATGGTGCGCACCGGTGAGCACGACGCCGCTGGTGCCACGAACGCGGTGGTGCAGTCGCAGGCCAACCGACAGGCACGCGAAGAGTTCGGGCTGTCGTAGTCCGCACCTCCGCGAAGGCGCGCTGCTTAACCGGGCGGCCGCCGCGTGTGAATCACGTACACGCCGCACCTGGAGTTGAGGCGCGAGTACTTGGATGGGGTCTGCGCCGGACTCGAGTAGAACTCGATGGCTTCGATCTGGTGCGTGGGAATGGAATTGACTTCGAATGGCTCCGTGGGATATCCGGAGTTCATGAGTGTGTGATCGAGATACACCTGTGCGTAACAGCCGCACTTCATGCCCATGTTCGCCTCGGCGCGAGAGACGACATACTTGTCACCGCCGATCTGCTGCCGTCCTCCCATCAGCGGACCGCCGGCATCCCACGGTGTGCAGCTGAACGTGCTGCCGTGGCGCTTGCTCAAGACCCACGCCTGATTGGCCCGTCCCTGAAGCAGTCCGAGTCCAGGAACAGTGGAGAGGATCTCTGACATCCGGCGCCCTTCCTGCTTGCGCAGCTCGTCGCTGGTAATGAAGTGTCCGAGCCCGAGGCGCCGATTTTCTTCGAACTCGTCCATCAGCGGATCGTTGCGTTTGGCCATCACCGGCACGGAATCGAGCACCGTGACGGATTGACGCAACGTGAAATTGTGCGTGACGTCGCCGTTGTTGGGAAACGTGAGCGTGAGACTGGTCGCGGAGAATCCCAACAGGCGCACCGTGACGGTGTGGGTACCACGCGGAATATCCGGCAGGCGATAGCGGCCCTGCGCGTTGGTGCGGGTGCTGAGGCCAAGCGACACAATCACCACCTCCGCGTTCTCGAGCGGGCGCTGCAACGAATCTGACACCACTCCCGTCAGGGTCGCGGCGCGTCGTTCGATATCGGCGGTCGGGAGCGACGCCATGCACATCAAGGCCAGCGCCATTGCGCCGGCGGTGCGCGTTGCCGGATGTCTCGCGGCTCGTGCGCAGGCGACTGTGACGGACACTGCGTGCATTCGCGACTGCCTCGATCTAGTCGGTTCGCGTTCTCACTACGGATCGCTGCGCGCTTCGGCGGGAAGGGGGAACGGCTTTTCTACCACAAAGAACACAGAGGCACAGAGTGAGCGCTCCGGCCATCACCCTCTGTGTCTCCGTGTTCTTTGTGGTGAAAAAACGTTTCACACCAATCGAACGCGACGACTCGTCTGGCGACACAAACGCGCAATGTCGCGACGTCGGGTGTGCTCAGGACTGCGAGTTGGACCGCGCGCCGTGATCGATGGCGTGTTCGCGCACGGATTCCATGATGCGCGCCATGTCGGCTTGATACTGCGCGCGTTCGGCGTCGGTCCAGAGTTCGATCTTATGGGCCGAGCGAATCGACGCGAGCATCTCGTCGACCAGTTCGCGCAGGCGGGGGTTCCGTCGACGATCGGATCCGTCGGGGCCGTAACCGGGAGTGGACGATGGTGTCATGGACAGAAATGTCCCACCGCCCTAGGGTCGCGACAAGGCCAAGGCTGGAGACTCAGTCAGGCAAGCTCGACTGTACGCCGCCGAACGAATGGGCGTCAGTCGTTGTCGTCGTGCAGCATGCGCACGGCCGGTGTTTCCAGATCATCCATCTGTCCGCTCCTGGCGGACCAGACGAAGGCGAACACAGCGACGCCCACAACAACCAGCGCCAGCGGCAGCACAATAAACAGAACGCTCACGACACACTCCGCAGTGACGCACGAGAGAACGACTTTCCGTACCACGACCCCAACACCACCGTCAGGGAGCTCGTGGGCATCAGCACGGCGGCGATCAGCGGATTGAGGATGCCAACCACCGCCATCGCCGCGCCAATGATATTGTAACCGATGGAGAAGCCGATGTTTCGGCGGATCACACCCATCGTGTTGCGTGCGCCTTCGGTGAGCTCCACCAGCGCCGAGAGGCCGGGGCGCGTGAGGTAGATGTCGGCGGTGCTCAGGCACGCTTCCGCGCCACCGTGTACACCGATCCCGACGTGCGCGGCCGCGATGGCGGCCGCGTCATTCACGCCGTCGCCAACCATCACCACGCGCCCACTCGTCTTGAGGCGCTCCACAAAGGCGAGTTTGTCCTCCGGCGACGCGGCGCCGATGGCATCCGATGAGGCAAAGCCCAGCGAGGCGCCGACCGCACGCACAACATCTGGCGAATCGCCGCTCAGCATGATGGTGCGCCACCCAGCCGCGCGGAGCGCGTCGAGCGATGCCTGCGCATCATCGCGGACGCGGTCACCCAGACCAGCGGCCGCCACCACCACGCCGTCCACCGCGATATACACGGGGGTGAGTGTCCGCTCCATGCCGGCGAGACCCTCGCGAATGGTGGCGTCCATCCGTGACGTTGCATCGTCACCGAGCCCAGACAGGACAAAGCGTGGCGATCCGATGCGCACATGATGGCCGTCCACATCACCTTCCAGTCCCCCGCCCGCCACATGGCGCGCATCGGTCACTGTGCGCGCCGCCGCATCGGCGGCGAGATGCGCGAAGGCACGTCGGAACCCATCGGCGAGCGGATGTGAAGACCCTTCCTCGAGCGCCAGCACCAGTGGCTGCACCCACTCCGGACCGATCCAGGTGCTGAGCGCGGTGGTGCCTTCGGTAATCGTGCCCGTCTTGTCGAGCACAAGTGTGGCCGGTGTCGCCAGCAGCTCGAGTGCGTCGCCGCCCTTGATCAGCATGCCGCGGCCGGCGGCACGACCGACCGACACGGTGATGGCCAGTGGCGTGGCGAGCGCGAGTGCGCAGGGGCACGTGACAATCAGCAACGCGATGGCATCATCAAGCGCCGATGCCGAGTTGAGCTGATACTTGATGCCCCAGGTGAGTGCGGCGGCCGTGAGCACAATGGCGACGAAGATGCCGGCCATGCGATTGGCCATCTGCACCACCGGTGCGCGGCGGCGGGCGCTTTCTTCCACCTGCGTCATCAACTTGGCGATGCGGCTGGTTTGCCCGCCTCTTCGACGCGCACACGGAGCGGTGCTTCGATGTTGTGGGTGCCCGCGTAGACGCGTTCACCGCTGGCCACGGAGACGGGGCGCGATTCGCCGGTGAGCAACGCCGCATTCACCGTGGATTGCCCGTCGACGATGGTGCCATCGGCGGCAAAACTTTCACCGGCGCGCACGTCGAGAATCATGCCCGGCAGCAGGGCGTCGGTCGGGATCTCATGCGATCCGGCCGCATCGACGATGCGCGCCGACACCGGCGCGATAGCGTGCAGCAGTTCGGCCGCGTCCGCCGCCATGCGTTGCCCGCGCTGCTGCAGGAACCGTCCAACCAGCAGCGCAAAGATGAGAATGGCGAGACCGTCAAAGTAGATCGGCCCGCTGTCGGTGATGGTGTTGATGGCGCCACGCACCAGCCCCGCCGCCAACGCGATGGCGATGGGGAGATCCATGTGGAGCGAGCGTGTGCGCAGCGACGCCCACGCGCCCGTGAAGAACAGCCGGCCTGGCCAGATGAACGCGGGCACCGTGAGCCCGAAGCTGATCCACCGGAAGAGGCGCGTGAACTGCACCTCCATGCCGTTCAACTCGCCGCTGTAGAGCGCGAGCGCCGCCAGCATGATGTTGATGGCAATCGCACCGGCTACGCCGATCCGCACCAGCATCGCACGGTCTTCGCGTTTGCGCATCGCATCACGAACCACACCGCGGAACGGATGCGGGGGGTAGCCCAGACTGTCGAGTGTCCGCGCGATCGCCGACAGTGGAACGGCACCGGCGTCCCACTCGACCACCGCCAGTGCACGACGCACATCGAGCTCGGCGCGCACGACACCGCTCACAATGAGCGGAACGCGCTCCACCAGCCACACACAACTCGCGCAGTGCACCCCTTCGAGATACAGCTCGGTTCGCGCCATGCCGTTGGGCAAGGTGCGGACGTACCGATCGACGAACGCCGGGTGATCGAACTCTTCGTAGCTGCGGCCACTCGCCTGCACGGGCGCTTCGCGCTTTTCATTGAACTCGTAGTACCGATCGAGTCTATGCTCATGCAGGATGCCGAAGACGGTATGGCAGCCGGTGCAGCAAAACTGATGTGACGCCGATGCATCGATGAGCGCACTCGGCACCGGCAGACCACAGTGCGCGCACGCCGTGTCTGTTGCCGAGGTTGACGTGGCCGATGCGGCGGTTGACGCCGCAGTGGTTGACGCCGTAGCGGTTGACGCAGAAGCGTCTGCGACGCGCAGGGTGTTGATGCTCATCGCGATGATCGCCTTACTGCGGCGGCGCCGGGTGCACGTGGGCCGACATGCCGGACATGCTGTCAGCCGATGTCGCGGATGCGGCGGCGCCGGGCAGTGTCACACCGGCAAGGTGGGCGGCGTGCGAGGATGACATGGTGAGTCGACCGCTGACCGCGAGCAGACCCATCACCAGCACTGTCACGGCGCCAAGTGTTGGCAGTTTGCGGCGGAATGGTCCAAAGACGCGTTGTGCGCCCAAGCCCACGGCAAGCATGGCTGGTACAGTGCCCAGCCAGAACACCGCCATCAGGAGCATGCCATCGCGCACACTGCCCGTTCCGCCTGCCGACGCGACGAACACATAGAGCCAGCCGCAGGGAAGCAGTGTGGTTCCCAGTCCGGTGAATGCCGCACGCACAGATACCGGCTGATGGCGCAGTTGCTGCAACAGACGCCCGAGACCACGCTGCCACGCCAGCGGTACGCCGGTGGCTGAGAAGCCCAGACGAATGCCACGCTGCGCCGCAATCGCGCTGATGCCCCAGCCGACCATAAGTGCACCAGCCACGATCGTTGCCGCATGCCCGATGCCGGCCAGGCCGCCCAAACGCGACACCCCGGAGCCCAGTGCGCCGGCGATGGCCCCGAGCAACAGATACGACACCAGCCGACCGGCGTTGTACAGCGCATGTGATCGGAGCGGCGCCGACTCGGCATGTGTCGACCCTGCGTACAGGCAGACGAACCCGCCGCACATGGCGGCGCAGTGCACGCTCCCCAGCAGGCTCGCCGTCAGGATGCCGAGCGCCGCACCAATCACAGGTGATCGCCGCCGTGTTGCGGCGTGTCCGGCGCCGGAGCGGTCTCACGGGTTGCGCGTGCGACGTCCGTGCGTGTGCTGCCGGTGAAGTGTTGCGCCCCGCGCACCGCATCGACGCGCACTTCCCACTGGCCCGCGAAGGTCGCGGCCAGCGTGCCGTCGTATTGACCAGGCGCGGACTCGCGCAGCGTGGCCGACAGCACTTCGTTGGCGCGCGCATTGGCAAGCGCCGTGATCTTGACGGTGGCTCCGACAATCGGTTGGTGGAGTGAATCCACCAGCGTCACGGACACCACCGGCCTGTTCGATGCCGCGTTGACCACGATCGTCGACGTCGCCGTCCATCCCAGCGTCAGGCTGCGCGATTCCGCCGCCATCGTCGAGTCGAACGCGACCGCTTTTTTGTAGTAGTCCGGCTCGATCGCGAATGAGGGATCGCTGCTGGCGAGGCGCATCACCACGATATTCGCGGCCACCGTGGCCCCGAGAATCACGGCGACACCGATGGGCCAACCCATTCCTGGCTTCATGGTGTGGTTCCGGCGTTGGGGCCGAGCAGGCGGTACTTCACCGTTTCGGTGTAGCCCTTGCTGTCGGTAAAGACCAGGTTGATGAACCGTTCACCCGCCA
>Ga0154020_10001430_pt1 | contig 29467 bp, 22 predicted proteins | sample Klosneuvirus_201_FD_109709 | JGI IMG/M metagenome (GOLD analysis project Ga0154020, IMG submission 109709) | Active sludge microbial communities from wastewater, Klosterneuburg, Austria - Klosneuvirus_20160825_MG | ecosystem: Engineered > WWTP > Aerobic digester > Activated sludge | place...
AACCAGAAGTTCGTCTCGATCGAGCTCTATCAAGGCGACTCGGCGGACGTGTCCAAGAACCGCAAGCTCGGCCAGGTCGTCCTCGATGACCTCACGCCGGGACCGCCAGGCGCCACGCGCGTCGAGCTCGTGATCACGGTCGATGTCGAATCGATCCTCAGCGTCACCGCGCGCGAGATCCGCACGGGGCGCGAAGCGAGCGTGACGATCCGGCCGAGCGGCGGGCTGTCGCAACGCGAGATCATCGAGATCATCAATCGTCGTCGACAAGAGCAGTCGGTGACGCAGCCGATTCCGCTCGAGCCGGGGTCCAGCGGTAGCGTTCGCGTGACCACGCGCGAGCACGCGGTGTCGCATCCCGACAAAGACGTCAAAGACGACGAGAAGAAGTAATGACGGTTGACCCAGCCGTGCTGAAGGTCGCCGATGCGGTCGGCGCGCTGATGGAAGCATGGGGGTTCAAGCGCAACCTCGGGCGGATGTGGGCCGTGCTCTATCTCGAGAGTGCGCCGCTCAACGCGACGGATCTCGGCGAGCGACTCGGACTGTCGACGGGCTCGGTGTCGATGTTGCTGACCGAAGCGCAGGAGTGGGGCGCGATCAAGAAGGCGTGGGTCGTCGGCGAGCGCAAGGAGCACTACGAAGCGGAGACCAGCATCTGGAAGATGGTCTCGCGCGTGTTCCGCGAGCGCGAGCTGCAGTGGGTGAAGTCCGCAACGGAAGCATTCGCCGAGGCCAAGGACGAGCTGAAGACCAAGAAGGGCGACGCGCGCGACGAGCTGATCGCGGATCGCATCGCTGGCTTGGTCCAGCTCGCGCAGGTCGGCGCGCACCTATTGCAGTCGATCCTCGAGGGAGCACAGGTGGACTCGCTACCGATCAAGACGGTCGGCGAGCTGGCGAAAGCGGCGCGCGACCGAGACGACAAGTGATCCGCGCGCAGGACCTCACGAAGCACTTCAAAGTGCACAAGCGTCCGCCCGGTTTCGGCGCTGCCGTGAAGTCGCTGTTCGTGCGCAAGTACGAGACGGTCAAGGCCGTCGACGGCGTGAGCTTCACGATCGAGCGCGGCGAGCGCGTCGGCTTCCTCGGGCCCAACGGCGCGGGCAAGACCACGACGCTCAAGGTGCTCGCCGGCCTGTTGCATCCCACGACCGGCACCGTCGAGGTCGCCGGTCTCGTGCCGTACCGCCGACAACCGAAGTTCTTGTCGGCGATCACGCTCGTGATGGGACAGAAGTCGCAGCTGATCTGGGATCTCCCTCCCGCGGAGACGTACGCGCTCAACCGCGCGGTGTTCGATGTCCCGCGCGATCAGTACGAAGCGACGATGAAGGAGCTCACCGAGCTGCTCGATCTGGGGCCGCTGCTCGAGAAGCCCACGCGGCAGCTGTCATTGGGCGAGCGCATGAAGTGCGAGCTCGCAGCCGCCCTGCTCCACCGCCCGACGACGCTGTTCCTCGACGAGCCGACGATCGGCCTCGATGTCGCGATGCAGGTCGCGATCCGCGACTTCGTGCGCAGCTACAACCAGCGCCACGAAGCGACGGTGCTGCTGACGTCGCACTACATGGACGATGTCGTCGCGCTGTGTCCGCGGATCATCGTGATCGATCGCGGCGTACTGATCCACGACGGCGATCTACGCAAGCTGATCAAGAAGCTCGATCCCGACAAGCGCGTGTCGTTCACCGTCGAAGATGAAGCGGCAGACGTCGCGAAGCTCGGTGAAGTTCTGTCGCGCGAGGGCAAGCGCATCTCGCTGCGCGTCAAGGAAGGCGAGCTCCCGGCGGTGATCGGCCATCTGCTCGGCACGCTGAAGGTCACCGATCTGGCGATCGAAGATCCTCCCCTCGAGGAGATCCTGCGCTCGATGTTCGGTCAGGGAGCGAAGCCGCGTGCACCGTCGCCCGACGGAGCCGCCGACGCATGAGCCAGATCTCGCGCACGATCCGCGCGATCCCGACGCTGCTGCGGATCGGCGTCGCCGAGACGGTCGCGTATCGCGCGGAGTTCCTCGTCTGGCTGCTCGTCACCACGTTGCCGCTCGTGATGCTCGCGCTGTGGTCGAGCGTCGCGAGTGAAGCGCCGTTCCGCGGCTTCGGATCCAACGACTTCGTCGCGTACTACCTCTCCGGGTTGATCGTCCGCAACGTCACTGGCTCGTGGATCGGCTGGCAGATCAGCGAAGAGATCCGCTTGGGCACGATGGCGATGCGGCTGCTGCGACCGCTGCACCCGTACGTCGCATTCGCGTCGAGCCACGTCGCTGCGATCCCGTTCCGCCTCGTGGTCGCGCTTCCCGTCGCCGTCATCCTGCTGTTGTCCTCGGGCGCGAGCGCGCTCACGAGCGAACCGCTCCAGCTCGGCTTGCTCGCGCCGTCCCTCGCGCTCGGCTGGATGATCAACTTCAACCTCGTCTTCATCCTCGGGACGATCTCGTTCTGGGCGACGAAGACGATGGCGCTGATGAACGTCTACTTCGCGCTGTTCTCGCTGTTCTCGGGCTACCTGCTGCCGATCCCGCTGTTGCCGGCGATCGTGCGCGATGTCGCGTACGTGCTGCCGTTTCGCTACGGCTTCTCCGCGCCCGTCGAGCTCATGACGCATCACCTCGACTCCGAGCACGTCGCCTTGCTCCTCGGCGGTCAGATCGGATGGGCCGCTGTCACGCTGTTCGCGGCCCTGATGCTGTGGCGCGCCGGCGTGCGTCGCTTCGAATCGGTGGGCGGATGATCCGGCGATACGCGCGACTGCTCGGCGTGCAGCTGCGGCTGTCCGCGTCGGCGGGCATGGCCTATCGCGGCGACTTCCTCCTCGAGGGCGTGATGTCGATCGGCTGGTTGGCGATCACGCTGATGCCGCTGTACGTGCTGTACAGCGAACGGCAATGGGTGAGCGGCTGGTCGATGCCGGAAGCGCTCGTCGTGCTGGCCTACTTCATCGGCATCAAGGGCGTCCTCGAAGGCGTGGTCTCGCCGTCGTTCGTCGATCTCGTCGAGCGCATCCGGTCGGGCGCGTTCGACTACGTGCTGCTCAAGCCCGTCGATGCGCAGGCGCTGATCTCCGCGTCCCGCTTCGAGCCGTGGAAGATGTTCGACGTCCTCGGTGCGATCGCGATCGTCATCTATGCGTTCACGAAGCTCGGCGCGCCGTCGCTGCCGGACATCGCGCTCGGCATGCTGCTGTTCGTCGCCGGCGTGCTCGCGATGTATTCGCTGTGGATCCTGTGCGCCGCCGCCGCGTTCTGGGTCGTGCGGCTGGACAACCTCACGTTCCTCCTCGGCGCGATCTTCGATACCGCACGCTGGCCCGTGACGATCTTCCCGCGCGTGTGGCGGATCATCTTCACGTTTGTCATCCCGCTCGCAGTAATGACCACGTATCCAGCGCAGGCGCTCCTCGGCCAGCTGGAAGGCCGCACCGCTCTCGCGGTCTGCGGCGGGTCGTTCGGGCTGCTCGTGATCAGCCGCCTCGTGTGGCGGCGAGCGATCCGCAGCTACACCTCCGCGTCGTCGTAGGCTACGCGCCGCCGTCGTACTTGAACGACAGCGATACGCGCGCTCGATACGCGACCACCTTTCCACCCTCGATCTTCATGTCGAGCTTCGAGACCTCCGCGATCCGGAGATCGCGCAACGACTTCGCCGCGGTCTCGACCGCGTTCTTCGCAGCCTCCTCCCACGACGTCTTGCTCGTTCCGATGATCTCCGTTACGCGATAGACGCCGACTTCATCTGTTTTAGCCATGCGCGATGGTAGACGATCGAGCGATGAGTACCCGCACGGGAGTGGTCGTGATGCATCACGGTCCTGGAATCGACCACTTCATGGGGGCGCAGGTCGCCGCGCTCGCGAGCCACGGCTACCTCGTCGAGTGTCCCGACCTGTTCCATCGCCAGCCCGACGACGACGGCGCGGACACGATGATGAGGATCGGCCGCTTGCGCGACGACGAGATCATCGAGGACGCCGACGGCGCGATCGCGCGGCTGCGAGACCGCGGCGCCGAGAAGCTCGCGGTCCTCGGCTTCTGCATGGGCGGGCGCAACACGTACTTGCTCGCCGGTGCGCGTCCCGATGCGTGGAGCGCCGTGGGCGTGTTCTACGGCGGCAACATCTTCGTGGCGTGGCCCGCCGATGGCACGTCGCCGTTCGATCGCACGGCGCAGATCCGGTGTCCGATGATCGGCTTCTTCGGCAACGACGACACGAACCCCTCGCCTGCCGATGTCGACCGCATCGACGCGGCACTGACGCAGCACGGAGTCGCCCACGAGTTTCATCGCTACGACGGCGCGGGGCACGCGTTCATGAACTTCACGAACGCCCAGCGCCACCGTCCTGCCGCGGCCGCCGATGCGTGGCCGAAGATGATCGCGTTCCTCGCGCTGCACCTCTGACCGGCGCGACTACTTCTTCGCCTTCTTCTTCGCCGCCTTCGCTCCCTTCTTCGTGGTCGCGTCGGGCTTCGCGGGCGCGAGCGCGGCAAACCCGACGGCGGACAGTCCGCGCGCGATGCGATCGGCCATCTCCATCGCTGCGTCGGCCGATGCGGCGGCGACCGTCGCGGTCTGCTCGTACCTGGCATTGGGGAGAACCCCCTGCACGTAGATGTCGTCGCCGCCGAGCGTGATCGCGACGGAGCGGCCGGTCACCTCGAGCGTGCACGTGTATCTGACCCCTCCATGCTCGCGTAGCCTCTGCTCGAACCTGCGCGAGGGTTGACCGTCCATCCCGACGAGCGGAGTCGGCTGCTTCGCCTTCATTCGCTCGACGACGGCGGCGAGGCCGTTCGCGGTGGGTTCCTGTTCGATCCAATGATCCTGCTCGTCGGGATCCACCAACGACATCCGCCAGCGATGCGCCGCTTCGATCGCTGGACGCGCGTCGTCGCCGAGTGTCGCGAGTGCGTAGCCCGCGGCGAGATCGAGGTTGCCGATGTTCTCGGGCGTGGGTTCGAGCGCGGCGAGGATCTGGGCCGCCGGTGCATTCGCCAGGCGCACGAACAGCGCGGGCGCGTCGGCGATGATCGACATCACGTGGACGATGACGGTCTTCTCGCCACCCGCCATGTGTGGCAACGCGAGGATCGACGCGAGCTCGGGGAGCGCTGGTTCGCCTTGCTGCACCATGCAAGCGAGTCCCTCCACGCGATCACGATCGTTGGAGCGATCGTCATCGTCGTGGCTGAACCGGTAGTGCTCGCGCAGGATGTCGCCCGCGGCGCGCACGACCTCGGGCGACCGCAGTTCGCGCTCGACGATGCGCTTGAACGTCCAATCGAGCAGGTGCTTGTGACGGTCGCGCAGCGCGCTCGGCAGCTCGGCGTCGCTGCGCTTGTTCGCGAACTCGTCGCCCTCGTCGAACGGTGGCGGCTCGGGCTCGCCGAGCGCGACGAGCGCTTGCGACGCGGCGCGCATGATCATCGGCTTCTCGCCGATGTGGTTCGAGCTCGTGCCGTGATAGACGTGCCACGCAAGCCACGGCTTGGCCGCGACGAGCCGGGCCTCGGCGACACCACGCAGCGCTCCATAGACGCGCTCGGCGCCGGTGCGGTTGCCGAGGATGCGCTCGGTCCATTCGAGCACCGCCGGATCCTCGGGCACGAGCAGCAGCAGCCCGCCGAGCGCGCAGCCGATCTTGTCGAGGCGCATCCGCCGCGGACCGGCGGTGTCGTCGAGCACGGGGCGCAGCAGCGCCTTCGCGGCAGCCGGCTGCAGCTTCGCGTAGGCGATCGCGGCCTCGGCGAGGTTGTACTTCGCGTCGGCAGCGAGATGCTCGCCGGTCAGCGCGAGCATGCTCTTGCAGTAGGCCTCGACGAGCCGCGTGTGTCGCTCGAGCTTCTTGTTGCCGACCTGCTGGAACGCCGCGGAGTACGCGACGCCGAGCACCGTCATGTTCTCGAGGATCGAGCAGACCTTGTCGACGAGCTTCTCGGACTCGTCATCGCCGACGCGAATGCGCCATACGAGTGCGGGCAACAAGTGGCTGTGGACCTTGAACAGGTCATCGAGCGTGGGGCCGCGCTTCTTCTGCTTCGCGATCGATTCTTTGGTCGCCTCGAAGAACTCGAAGAAGCGCCACGCGGCGCGGGCGAGGATCCCGAGAGCGCGCGGATGCTTGCTCTGCCGCACGGCCGCGACGAGGTGCTGCAGTCGCGCGTCGTTCATCTTGCACGCCTCGACGGCGGCGGCGAACGCGTCCATCGCGGTGTCGTCATCGAAGTACGCGAGCGTGTGAACGAACGACGAGGCGGAGCGTTTGTGCTCCACGTCGAACGCCAGTCCCGCGCGGAACGCAGCCGCGACCGCGGGCAAGATGCGGCGATCGAGCGGGCCCTTGCGAAGATCGTACGCGGAAGGCCAGACATCGTAGACGTCCTCGCCGCGCTGCTGCTCGAAGCGCTCGATCAGCGGCTTCAGTGACTTGTCATCTACCTTCGCATCGCCTTCGGCGCTGCTACGCGTCCGACGTCCGTCGGACTTGTCCTCCTTGACCAGCGCCGCGAGGATCGCGTCTGCCGTCGGTCCGGCGATGGCGCGCGACTTCGCGACGTTCGCGCGCAGCGCCGGCTCGAGCAGCTTCTCGTCGGCGTTCTTCGCGGCGGCCGCGCGCAGCTCGACGAGCTTCTTCGCGGTGACCTTGCCGAGCTTGGCCTTCGCGGGCTGTGCGAGCAGCTGCGCGACGATCTTCGCGAGCGCGGGCGTGTACGTACCCGGTACTTGCTTGCCGATCGCCACCGCCTCCGCGCACGCGGCGTGATTTCCGAGGAAGTAGTGCGCGAGCATCCAGTAGTTCGCGATCACCGGATTCTTCGCGAGGGACTTCTTCTCCTTCTCCCACGTCGCGAAGTCGGGCGCCTTCGCGATGTCCTCGGCGAACCCGTACATCGGCTCGCCGAGCGGCAGTCCCCACAACCACTTCATGCGCTCGAACAGTGCGCGTGGATCGTGCTCGACCGGGAGCTTCTTCGCGGCCGTGCGGTCGCGCTTCGCGGACTCGTTCCAGTTCTCGAACACGAACTGCGCGATCGATCGGTACTCGCTACCGAGCTCGCCGGTCTCGTGGTCGTAGACGTGAATGCGCGCGAGGCCGTCGGGGCTCGGCAACGTCGAGACGAAGCAGCTGTCGCCGGACGGGTCGTCACCGAAGTGCAGCAGACCGGTCAGGAGCGTCATCACGCCATCGCCGGTCAGCAGCGTCTCGATCGGAACGGGCTTGAACGCGAGCGTGCCTCCGATCATCCACACGTCGGAGATCTCCATGACGAGCTTGCGATAGGCGCCCTTCACGCCCTCCCATTCGGCGAGCTCCGTCGGAGGCGCCCAGCCGAACGCTTTGTTCCACGCGGCGAGCGGCTTCGCATCGGCCTTCTTGCTGGCCTTGTCGAAGCGTGCGCGCGCGCCCGTGTCCGCGAACATGCTGCTGGCCATGACCACCTGCAAGCTGCCGCCATCCAACGACTTCGTCGTGATCCCCATCTGGTCGAACCTAACGCAATGTGACCGAGTCATGTCACGGTCGTGGTCCCCTGCTGAACGTCCACCGCTACCGTCCCCGCATGGCGGAGCGCGCGACGACCCATACCTCGATCACCGGTTTCGGTGTCTGGCATCCGGAGACGTCCCTCGATAACACCGAGCTGTGCGTCGCGTTCAACGAGTTCGTTCGTCGCGATAACGCGAAGCACGCCGACGCGATCGCCGCGGGCACGCGAGAGGCCCTCAGAGAGTCGACTCCCGAGTTCATCGTCAAGGCCTCCGGGATCGAGCGCCGTTACGTTCACGACAAGACCGGCCTCGTCGATCCCGAGCGCATGTGCCCCAACATTCCGGATCGTCCGGCCGACGAGGTCAGCGTCCAGGCCGAGTACGCGGTGCACGCGGCGAAGAAGGCACTCGCGGTCGCGGGTCGCGTGGGCGAAGACGTCGACCTCGTCGTCCTCGGCGCATCGTGTTTGCAGCGCAGCTATCCGGCGCTCGCGATCGAAGTGCAGAACCTGATCGGTGCGCACGGCCACGGCTTCGATATCTCGCTCGGTTGTTCGACGGGAATTGCAGCGCTGCAGATCGCGTCGCAAGCGGTCCAGCTCGGCAACGCTCGCTGCGCACTCGTCGTGTTGCCCGAGCTCACGAGCCCGCATCTCAACTGGCGCGAGCGCGATGCTCACTTCATTCTCGGCGATGCGTCCGTGGCGATGGTGATCGAGCCGACCGCGACCGCCCGCCCCGGCTCGTGGGAGATCCGCTCGACGAAGATGGCGTCGAAGTGGTCGAACAACATCCGCAACAACTTCGGCTTCATCAATCGTTGCGATCCGAGCACCGAGCACGACGCCGACAAGCTGTTTCACCAACACGGCCGCCGCGTGTTCAAGGACGTCGTGCCGATGGCGGAGAAGTTCGTCAACGAGACGATCGCGGTGCACGGTCTCGGACCGCATCAGATCGCGCGCTACTGGCTCCACCAAGCGAACCAGAACATGAACGATCTGATCGCGAAGCGAATCCTCGGTCGCGAGCCGACCGCGGTAGAAGCACCGCTCGTCCTCGCGGAGTACGGCAACACGGCATCCGCTGGCTCGCTGATCGCGTTCGCGCTCCACAACGACGACCTCCCCGCGGGATCGATCGGCGTGATGGCCGCATTCGGCGCCGGCTACTCGCTCGGCTCGCTCGTTCTGCAACGCGCCGCCTGACGCCGGATCGCGAGCGTCAACAACCCGACGCGCGCCAGGCCGAGCACCGCCGCTCCGCTCGCCAGCACGACGAGCACCAACCCGAGCAGTGTCAGCGGCAGCTCCGACAGTGGCCCCTCCGGATCGTGCATCGCGACGAGGCCGACGACGACCGTGATCGCGACGAGGGTGCCGAGGATCGCGAGGACTCGTGATCGACGCAGCGGCTCGTCCTCCATATGCGTATGATAGGGCCATGATCCGAGCCGCGATCGTGGTGTTCGTGATCTGCCTCGTGGCGTGCGATTCGTCATCTCCCGGCTCGCAGGACGGGCCGATCATCGACGACAACGTGCTCACCTCCGACGGTGTCATCGACGCACCTCGCGGTGTGGTCTGTGGTGGCCAACCACTGTGCGAGAACTTCGAAGGCCTCGCCGCGGGCGCCCTCGCGAACAACCAGACCATCGGCGGGTTTCGCGCCGACGTTCAAGGCTCGGGCACGCTGGCGATCGACACGACGCGCGCGTTCAGCGGATCGCAGTCGCTGAAGGCGCACATCGACGGAGCCGCGCAAGGTGGCGGCCGGCTGTGGGCGCAGAGCGGCGCGCTATTCGCGCAGACGCGGCGCCATCTCTACGGCCGGTTCATGATGTGGAACTCGAACGACTCGAACAGCACGCACTGGACGATCTTCGGCGCATCCGGCGTCGTCCCCGCGAGCAGCGGTCCATCGTCCGGACACACCACGACCTACTTGTTCTCCGCTGCCGAAGACAAGAAGTTCATGGCCGTCTTCTACGACAACCAGACCCAGCAGGACTGTTGGCACCACGCGACCGAGCCTGTCCCCGTCGCCGCGCCCACCGATCACTGGACCTGCGTCGCGTTCGAAGCCGACGCCGATGCCATTCGCTACCGCATGAGCCTCGACGGTCGCGCGATCACGAGCTTCTCCGTCGACACGACGGGCGACGGTTGTCTGAACGCACCCGCCGCGACGCCGTGGTACGGGCCCGCGTTCGATCGCTTCTATCTCGGCGCGTTGTCGTTCCACCCGATGAGCGGTCCGCTCGACGTGTGGTTCGACGATCTCGTCGTCGACACGCAACCCGTCGACTGTGATCCCGCGGATCTCGCGAACTGACTCAGAGCTCGACGTCGAAGTCGAAGAACACGTCGATGTCGAGGTCGGGAACATCGAAGGTCATGTCGACCTTGTCGGCGTCGTCCGGATCGTCGGGCTCGTCGACTTCATCGGGCTCGTCGGGCTCGTCGGGCTCGTCGGGCTCGTCGACGTCATCGAGTTGCGCGACGCGGTCGATGCGCTCGCCGAGCCGATCGAGTCGCTCGTGCAGGTGCGCGAGCGACTCGTGTAGCCGCTCGGTCGCGAGCTCGAGGCCAGCCTCGGGAGCATCGCCGTCGTCGGGTTCGTCGATCTCGTTCTCGGTCTCGTCCTCGATGTCATCGTCGTCGCAGGCGAAGGCGACGCGCGGCACGATCAGGGATGCGGCCAGCGCGAGCGGGAGAAGAATGCGCATGGACGTGAGAGCCACGAGCCACGCGATCGGTGGACACGTGGTGATCGCGTGATGGATCGAGTACTTCCGGCGTCAGAGCGTCTCGAGGAACGCGACCAGGTCGCCGACCTCTTTGTCGGACAGCTTCGACGTGTCGGACATGCCGTGCACCGCGCCGCGGTCGCGGAGCAAGGCCTCGAGGGTCGCGGCGCTACCGTCGTGATAGTAGGGCGCGCTCGCCGCGAGCCCCAGGAGGCTCGGCGTGTCGCTCTGCGGCAGGGTGCCGGCGAACTTGTGGCGATCCTGGTCCGTGTACTTCGCACCGTCGTGGCACGTGCGGCAGCCCGCGTCCGCATCGAACAGCTTCTTGCCGCGAGCGACCGACTCGACGTCGCGCGTGGGCGTGCGCACCGTGGGGAGCGCTTCGACATACGCGGTCAGTGCGTCGGTCTGTGGCTTGTCGAGACCGAAACCGCCGAGGCGTTTCATCGTGCCGGTGAGGCTGTCCTTGAGCGTGGCGTCGCCGCCGTCCCACTTGAACGGATGCGTGCCGACCATGCGGCCTGCGATGACGGGCGTCTGGAGCTCGTGCTTGTCGATGCGCCACGACAGGCCATCCGCGCGGTTATCGGGATGGCACGTCGCGCATGCCATCGCGCCCTGCTGCGAGATCGCCGCGGTGGCCGAATGGAACAGCGTCATGCCTTGGTGCTGCTTGTCGGTCCATGACGACGCGACGAGCGTCGGTCCGTTGAGCTCGATGCTCGCGGTCGACACGAGGTTGTTCTTCGCGTCGACATAGTCGAGCCGCTGCACCGAGCGCGTGAACGAGCACCACACGAGGAGGTCGCCCGATGCGTCGACGGCGAGACCGTCGGGACCGCACTGCTTCTTGTCGACGGTAGTAGTCGCGACGCCGCCGAGCTGGATCGTCACCTGCGACGCGTTCTTGACGAGGAGGATCGAGTCGGAGCCGAGGCCCGCGATGTACAGCGCGTCGTGCGCTTGATCCCACGCGAGTGCGCGTGGCTGGTGCGGGATGATCGACGCGGTCACCTGGTTCGTGTGGCCCTTGCCGAAGCCGAGGAACGCGAGCTGATGTGTGACCGGTGGTTCGAAGCCACCGCCGTAGCTGCCGGTGCGCTCGCCGCCGTCCATGCGCTGCACGGGTGTCTCGCGCTGGAACGGAACGAGCGCCTGACGTTCGCCGAGGAACGTGACGGCGAACGACGCGCGCGCGAATGATTCGCCGGAGTCGCCGGCCGAGCGGCCACCGCGTCGCGGCGTGCTCGCCGTCGCGAGTGCGATGTGCTCCGCGCGATGGGTCTCGAGGAGATCGACCTGATCGACGGTGCCCGTCGTGAGGTACGCGACGAGCGCGCGCGTTCCGTCGGGTGACACGGCGAGACCACGCGGTTCGCGACCGAGCGGCGTGCGCCACTTCTCTTTGCCCGTCGCGACATCGAACGCGACGAGCGTGCGATCCGCGATCGTGGTGACGAGCGCGGTCTTCTTGTCCGGCGTCAGCGCGACGGCGAACGGCTCGGCAGGAGTCTTCCAGCTCGCCGTGATCTCCGGCTTGCCGATCATCTTCACGACCGCGACGCGATCGTTGTGGCGATCGGCGACGTAGGCGATCTGCAGCGCCGGGTCGTACGCGAGCAGGCCTGCATCGCGGCCGATCTTCACCTCGCCGATATTCTTACCGGCCTTGTCCGTCTTGATCAGCGAGCCACTGTCCGCGTCGATCACGACCGCACCGACCTGCGTCGCGGCGATGCGATTCGCGGTGAGGTACGCCGGCGTCTCGGCCGCTGCCTTCGCCCCACCGAGCGGCGAGCCTTGCATCTGGAACGCGGTCGGCGTGCGATCGAACGGCTCGATCATTCGCTTCGCGAGCGCGATGGTGGGGACAGCAGCCGCGAGGGTCAGTCCGAGAGCCAGCTTGCGTGCGCGCATGTGGGCTTTCGAACGAACGTCCCGCCTCCTCGATCTATTCGCCATGCGGCACCAGACACCGCGGATTCGCGGCGGTTTCTGGGATCAGCGGCGGCTCGGCTCGGCGCGCGATTCGCCGTGGCCGATCGCACGAATGCTCGCGCGCTCGATCGAGTCGCCGATCAGCAAGGCATCCGCGACGTTGGCGCCGCGCCGAACCTTTCCGACCCACGTATACCGAGCGTCGAGGTGGGGTGCCGGTGCGTGCATGATGAACCACTGCGATCCCCCGCTGTCCCGACCAGCGTCGGCGATGCCTACACCACCCGCCACGAACCCGCCGGTGCTGGGCTCGGCCGGGAGCGTGAACCCCGGACCGCCCCACCCGGATTGCGTCGGGTCACCGCCCTGGACCACGAAGTCGGGGACGACGCGATGGAGCTCGAGGCCGTTGTAGTAGCCCTTGGTCGTCAGGGTGATGATCATCGCGACCGCCCACGGTGCCGCGTTCGGATCGAGCTCGATCACGATCTCGCCGCGCGGCGTGGCGAGCACCCACTCGAGCGATCCGGCGAACGCGCTGTCGATCGGAACCGGCGGTTCGCTCGCGCCCGCGGGCTCGCCGCGATCGGGTGCGGGCTCGCCGAGCGCGAGTAAACAGTGCGTCGCCGCGAGCGCGAGTACCGGGTGCCCTTGGAGCGCGGCGCGACACGCGTCGACTCCGCTCGCGATCTTCTGCGTACCGACCAGCTCGAGGATCGCGGCCGCGAGCTCGGGTTCTCTCTCGATGCGCGCGCGCGCGACGATCGCCGCATCGAGCGCAGCGTGATCGCCCGTGCCGATCGCTTCGAACACCGCCGGCGCCGCGTCGACGGCAGAGCCCGCGAAGATCGGATCCGGAGCTCCGATCGCCGTGACAAGCGTGGACACGATCGCTCCGCGATCCGCGCTACCGCCTTCGGCCCAGAAGCTCGCGAGCACTCCGAGCGCGGACGCGCGCACGCGAACGTCCGAGTGTGCGAGTAACGCGGCGAACGCGGTGCGCCGCTGCGCCAGCGTGCCGACCTTCGCGCCGATCAATTCGGCGACCAGCGGCAGGCGCAGGTGATCGGGCAGCTTGCAGTTCTCGACGAGCGCGAAGTCCGCGGCCCCCGCTCCGCGGGCCATCGCGGCGAGCGAGAGGCACTCGATCCAGCCGTACGTGATCCCCTGCACCGACGTCGACGCCGACGCGCTACGTGCGAGGGCGGCGAGCGCGGTCGCGACGAGCGGTCGCTTCGCGTGCGGCGCGAGGACCTTCAGCGCTTCGATCACCACGTGTGCTTCGGTCGGTTTGCCACGCTCGAGCTCCGCGAACCGGCGCACCATCACCGCCGCGACGGCATCGCGTCCCGCGTCATCGCCCTTGTCGCCGGCGAGCGCACGCACGGCCTCCACCGCGACGCGCCAATCGGTGTCGAGCAGCGCCTTCTCGAGGTGCGCGTGCGCGGCACCGACGACGTTCTGCTTCGCGATCGCAGCGCACGCGATCGCGCGCGTCGCCGCGTCCCCCGAATCGATCAGCGCGGCGAGCGGCGGGCCGACCCGCGTGTGCGCTGCCGCGTTCGTCGCGCTCGAGTCCTTTGGCAGCTGCGCGCGCGCGAAGGCGTACGCGGCGGCGTACGCAGTCGCCGGATTCGCGAGCGCATCGATCAGCGCGAGATGCGCCGCCCCAGACAGCTCGATCTTGCGGCGGCCAAATCGACCGAGAGCGAGTGCCGCGGACGTAGCGAGCGCGGGCGTCTTCATCTGCGCGACGAGCACGACCTGTGCGGACGTATCCGCGATGCGGCCCATCGCTTCGATCACCACCGGCTTCGCGGGCTCCGGAACGCGGTCGAGGGCGGTGGTGAGCGCCGCGGTCACGGCGGTGACCGTTCCGGGCGAGAGCTCGTCGAGCGATCCGAGGAGACCGAAGGCGCTCGCCGCGGCCGTGACGATCGCCGGATCCGGGTCGGCGAGGGAGCGCTGGAGCTCCGCACGCGCACGCACTCCACCGATGCGACCGAGACCGCGAAGAGCGAGCGCTCGCTCGAGCGACGTGCCGTGCGCTGCGAGCTCGACGAGCTCGGTCACACCATCGCCGCGCTTGGCCTCGGCGTGCGCGATCCGGATCCGGACCGGAGATTCGTCGACGGGTGTGGGCGGAACCGGCGCGGGTTTGCTGCCGGGACACGCGGCGAGGACCGCGGTTGCAGCGAGCGCGCACGCGAAGCGATGCATGGCCCGCATCGTACCGACGCGGCGCGCTCAGACAACCGATCACGCAGCGGGTTCCACCGATTTTCCCGACGAGAAACGCACCCGGTTGCCCGTTGCTGTGCTGTCGCCTGCATGACATCGTGGCATCCATGCGCGTCTCTTCGATCGCACTCGCCGCCGGCGTTTTGATCGCGTGCTCCGGCAAGAACAAAGAAGCCGACAACAAGGCGCCATCGGGCTCGGCAACACCTGCACCGCAGGTGACCAAGGAACCGAAGAAGCCCGTCGACACGACGCCACTTCCACCGCTTCCGAAAGACTCCGGTGGCGCCACCGGCACCCCGCTGCGCGCGCTCGGCTTCGGCGGTCTCGGGATCGACGCCGCACGCGGACTCGCCGTCGACGACAAGGGCGCCACGTACGTCGCCGGTTACTTCGACGCGGATCTCGATTTCGGCGGAACGCTCGGAAAGGCCACGGCGCCGGCCAAGGATCCGAAGACGCCCGCGACGCAGGGCTACCTCGTGAAGGTGAACCCCGACGGAAAGCTCGCGTGGGCGCAGACGTTCGGCGCCGAGCGCGACGATGTCGCGAACGCCGTCGCGGTCAAAGGCGACACCGTCGTCGTCGTCGGTTCGTTCCTCGACACGATCAAGATCGGCGAGCTCACGAAGAAGGCGTCCGGTTCCGACGACGCGATCGTGATCGCGTACAACCGCGAGGGCGTCGCGCAGTGGGCATGGAACATCGGTGGCATCGACTCCGACGGCGCGAACTCGATCGCGGCGACGCCGGATGGCGGCTGGGTGATCGGTGGTTCGTTCTCGCGCACCGTCGAGTTCGGGACCGCATCGTTCACCACGCGCGGCGGCACGGACGCGATGCTGATCAAGCTCAAAGCGAGTGGTGACCTCGAGTGGTTCAAGCAGTTCGGCGGTGCGTACCAAGACACGATCAACCACGTCGCCGTCGACGCGCAGGGCAACATCGTCGTGCAGGGCGTGTTCAAAGACACGTCGGACTGGGGCGGCGAGAAGCTGAAGGCCGGCGGCGGCTCGGACTACGACGTCGTGCTCGCGAAGTACGATCTCAACGGCGATCACCTGTGGTCGCAGCGCTTCGGTAACGCGTTCAACGACGTCGCCGGAGGTGTCGCGATCGATCCGTCGGGATTCATCACGATGGTGGGCTCGTTCGACAAGAGCGTGTCGTTCGGGAAAGGCGACGAGCACACGTCCGCAGGCGAGTCGGACATCTTCGTGGTTCGCTTCTCGCCGAAGGGCGAGCTGCAGTGGGCGAAGACGTTCGGTGCGGATCGCGAGGACATCGCCTCTGGTGTCGCGACCGACGCGACGGGAAACACCGTCACGACGGGCTGGTTCCAGCAGACGGTGGATTTCGGAAAGGGCCCGCTCAAGAGCAAAGGCAACAAGGACGTGTTCGTGCTCAAGGTCGATGTCGACGGAAACGTCGTGTGGGCGCAGCGCTTCGGCGACAAGGATCACGATCAAGGTCGCTGCATCGCGATGGACGCGAAGGGTGCCGCATACGTCGGCGGCATCTATCGCTTCACGTTCGACGCGGTCTCTCCCGCACTCGAATCCGTTCGAGCGGAGAACGATCGAGTCCCGAAGCCCGACTCGTTCGTCCTCGTGCTGGATCGGTAGATCGCCTCGGAAAGCCCGAAAACCGCCTTTCGGCCACTTCCCGCCCATAGCGGGAGGTGTAAAAGAGCTTCACCTCAATTTCCAAGGAGAGTCGACATGGCTAAGGCAAAGAAGGGCGGCAAGTCTGCGGCGCCCACCGAGATGCTGCTGGTGAGCTCGAAGGTTCGCGCGATGATCAAGGATCAGGGCTGCAACACCGCGGGTGATGCACTCGACGGTCTCAACGCGTACGTCGGCTGGCTCGTTCAGCAGGCCGCGAAGCGCGCGGGCGAGAACGGTCGCAAGACGGTTCGCGCGCACGACTTCATCATCGGCATGTGAATGTGAGCTTCATCCTCGCCTACGGCGAGGGAGCGTCCTCGGTCAAGACCGAAGACACGTACGGGCGCCAATAGCCGCGAGGCTTGGGCGCCCGTCGCATTTTCGGCGGCACCGGCTTACACTGAGTGCAGGTGACGACTGGGGCGCCGATCTACCTCGTCTCCGCATGCACGTCGGGCGAGGAGTTCATCTCTGCGTTTCGCCGGTATGCAGACCGTAACGGGGTGATGTTCATCCCGATCGCGGATCCGCTTCCAGCGGGACGCAAGGGACGCTTCGCGCTCGCGCTGTCGAACGGCGGCGTGATGGTCGAAGGCCACGCCGAGGTCGTCAGCTCGGCGCGCACACCGTCGGTGCTGTACGGACGCGTCGGCATGACGGTGAAGTTCTTATCCCCCGACGAGCCGAGCCAGACGATTCTCTCCGAGCTCGAGAAAGCACGCACGTCGCTCAAGCCTCCCGCGCCGAGCGTGCCGCCCCGCCCCGCCGCGATTCCGGCCGAGCCTCGACCGAAACTTCCGACGCCGGGTGGTCGGATCGATGCGGTCAACGCGCTCGCCGAATGCGTGGTGATCGGCGACGTGTCCACGCTGTCGCGCGATTCCGATCTCGGAACGATTCCGCCGCCGATGGGCAGGAATCCCTCGGGGGCCGTTCCGATCGTCCCCGCGTCCAGGGCTCCGTCGGGTGCTGTTCCGATCGTCCCCGCATCCAGGGCTCCGTCGGGTGCCGTTCCTGTCGTGGTTCCGAAGTCAGGCTCGGGGGGCGTTCCCGTGCCGATGACGAAAGCGCCGACCGGTCCGGTGTCGCCGCCGAAGCCGCCGATTCCGTCGTCGACGATGCCGCCTCCGTTCAAGCCCGCGGCGAGACCACCGATGACGCCGCCCGATCGCCCGAAGTCGGCCAGCATTCCGCCCGCGGTACCGCCGCTGCCCGCATCGATCGCTCCCAAGACGGGCCAGTCGCTGACCGCGACCACGCTCGGCATGTCGCCGATCCGAGCGGTGTCGTCGACGACACCCGCGCCGAATGCGCCGCCGCCCCCGAAGCCGCTCGCGATCGCCGCGCCGCCACCACCGCTCGCCGCACCGAGTGTTCCGGCGACTCGCGAAGAAGCCGTCGCTGCCGCGCTGAAGTTCGCGCAAGCCGTCGAAGCACGCGGCGCCGCGTTGCCCGACGAGACGGTGAAGGGCTTACCGCCGGGTGTCGCTCTCTCGACGGAGACGATCCGCGGCACGATGCCGGCGAGCGCGCTGATCGCGCCACCGCCGCCGATCCAATATCCGTCCGCCGACGAGTCCGACGAGAAGACGGATCTGACGAACATCCCGCTGGTGCCCGAGACGCGCCGCACCGAGATCGGAGTCGCGGTCACACCGTCGGGTGCGCTCGTGCTGCCGTCGGCGCGTGCTCTGACCGACGAGGAGACGCGCGAGACGTCGCAGATGGCCGCCGCAGAGCCGACGAATCCGCTCGATGCTGGCCTCACGCCGGTGGAGCAAGTCGATCCGCTCGGCTCGACGCAGGCCGCGATCCGGCTGTCGAAGATCCAGCCGACGATCGAGGAGCCGAGCGGCGATTGGACGATGTCGACGGGTGATGGCTCGTTGACGATCACGCCGCGCAAGCCCGCGCCCGAACCGCAGCCCGCTGCCACGCCGGGACCACCCAAGGGACCACCCAAAGGACCACCGACGGGCGACTACATCATCGCGCTCGATCCAACGCGTCCCGATGGGTGGAGCGAGCCATCGAAGGTCGTGAAGCGCCCCGAGGGCGAGCTCCCACCGGGGCCTCCGGTCTCGACGGTGGCAAGCGACCGGCCGCTCGACTCCAACGCGCGCACGCAACCGCAGATCACCGACGAGCCGAAGATCCAGATCGATCCGACCCTGATCGAGCCGCTGACTCCGATGCCCGCGATCGCGGATGACGATGACGGCGTCGTCGATCCTCCGTCGCCGATGCCACCGCCGCCCGCTACGAGCACGCCGATGCTGCCGCTCGCCGCACCGGCGCCGTCGCAGCAGATGATCGCGCAGCCCGGCGAGGTCCCGATCTTCCCAGCGTCGACGACGCCAGGCATGGGCGCGATTGCGATGACGCCGCCGCGCTCGACGGTACCTGGCCCGATACCCGGATCGTTCGTCACACCGGCCGGCGGAAACCCGCAGCTCGCGAACGCGTCCGGTCCCGCACCCGCGATCGCGTTCGAGCCGCGCGGCGCGGTCCGCGGCGATCTCACCGATGGTGGCGTCGGCTTCTTCCGCGACTCGGGCGACATCCCGCGGCTCGAGACCAACGACGAGATGTCGCGCGCCGCGCAGAAGCGCAAGCGCAGGCTGATCGTGATCGCCGCGAGCGTCGCAGCAGCGGTGCTGCTCGCGGTGATCGTGATCATCGCGACGAGTGGTGGCAGCAAGGAGAAGACCTCGACCGCGCCGCCGCCGAAAACCGAAGCGCCGCCACCGCCACCACCGAAACACGATCCACCGCCGCCACCGCCGGAGACGAAGACGCCCGACGAGGTGCAAGCGGTCGCGCCGACGCCTCCCGACAGTGCGACGAAGGAAGCGCCGATCGAAGAGCCGGCGATCGTCGAGCCGGCGCCCGCGCCCACCGACTGCACCCTCACGATCACGAGCGTCCCCGCCGAGGCAGAGGTCACGATCGGCAGCGACGCGAAGGGCCCTACACCGGTCACCGTGACCGTGCCGTGCGGAGCGGCGCAGAAGATCACGCTGAAGAAGGCGCGGTACCAGACGATGACGCGCGACGTGACGCCGAAGCCGAACGCGAAGCCGATCCGGATCGCGCTCGCTCGTACGACGTTTACCGTCAAGGTCAGCTCGTCGCCGCCGGGCGCGACCGTGACGCTCGGTGGCAAGACGCTCGGCATGACACCGACCACGGTGAAGGTGCCCGCGTTCGAAGCATCGACGCTGAAGATCGCCAAAGATGGCTACGCACCCGAGATGCAGAAGGTCACGCCGAAGAACAACGCGAGCTCCATCAGCGTGACCCTGAAGAAGAACCCGACGAAGAGCGGCTCGTCGATCAAGAAGCTGAAGTAGTCACGGACCCGCGAGCGCGAGGTCGGCGACGAGGGCGCGAACCTTGCCCATGAACGCCTTCCCCGGATCCGGCTTGTCGTTGCCATAGCCCGGATCGAGCTCCACGTAGAGCGGCGACTTCTTCATGCCCATCACCTCGTAGTGCCCGAGGAGGTGCGTGATTCGAAAGCGCGCCGCGAGATCGCGCACCAGCGCGGCATCGGCGGTGACCTGCGCCTCGGTCAGCGGGAACTTGTTCTCGTCGCCCACATTCTCGATGCCGATCGCGATGTGGTTGAGGCCGATGCAGTGCCGCGCGAACCGAGTCTCGGGTTGCAGGCGATAGATCGTCCCGTCGCGATCGACGACGTAGTGCGACGAGACATTGACGAGGCCGGCCTTCGCCAGCTCTTTGCGCGACGCCTCGATCTTCGTGTTGTCGAAGTAGCTGCGCGTGCCCTTCGCCGAGCCACCGCCCGTGTAGTGCAGAACGATCACCGCCGGCGCGATCTCGAGGTCGGTGGCCGCACGATCCGAGTGAGCCCGTCGGTACTCGAGCGTGAGTCGCTCGCGCTCGGCGGACCACTTCATCGGCGCGTCGACGATCGTCACGATCGGTGCGTCGATGCCGGCATCGGCGGCGGCATCGACGGCACCATCGGCCGAAACGACGACCGCCGCCGCGTCCGCCTGCAATGGCGCAGGAGGAGACGACGGCGGCGGTGGTGGTGACGGAGGCGATGACGACGAGCACGCAGCCATCGCGAGCACCACGCAGAAGCGATTCACATCGCTGGTCGTAGCAGTGCTACTTCCAGAATGCACCTCGCGTGGCTGGCTTCGACGAGGGCGGCGTGCCCGCAGCGAGCGCGGCGAGCTCGCCCGCGATCGCGATCGCCTGGTCCATGGACGCGGTGGCGAGCCGCTGCGCGAGGTTCTCGACGGTGGACGCGAGCGTCGCGAGTCCGCCGACCGAGCGCACGTCCTCGACCCACTGCGCGAGCCGCTGCCGCAGGATGCGGATCGCGGTGATCGCGTTGGCGCGTGCGTGACCATCGAGCTCGCGCGCCAGCGTCGCGAGTGACACCAGGTACGCGGTGCCGATCGCGGCTTCCTTGCGCTCGACCGACTCGTTCTTCTGGCGCTCGGGCATCGGCGCCTTCGCCTTGGCCGGCGACATCGGCGGCGGCGGCGGTGCCATCGGCGCGGACGCGGCCGGCGGCGCGAACCGCGAGCGCACGTTGGTCGACCGCGACTCGGCGGGCGCAGCCGCTTCGTCCTCGAGCGCCTGAGTGCGCTCGGCCTCGAGCGCCTGAATGCGGTCGGCCATGGCGTCGAAGCCGTGGACGGGAGCCGCATCCTTCTTCTTGCCGAACACTGACGGTGCGCTGCGCACCATCTTCGCCGCGCGCTGCAGGAGCCTGTCAGCTTTGCCACCACGCGGCGCGCCACCGCCGGCCAGACCGCCGAGCGACGTGACGCCGCCGTCCCACCCCGCGGGCTCCTCGACGGGCTGCACGACCTGCGCGAGCCGGCCGCCGCGATTCGCGATCTCCGCGCGATCGATCGCGAGGAACGCCGTGAAGCGCGACAACACGCCGAAGCGCTTCGACGTCGTGATGATCGTCGACTCGAACTCGCGCGCGCCCGCGGCATAGCGATCCTCGAGATCGCGAATGCGTGCGCGCGCCCAGCTCGCGGCGAGCCACTGCGTGTCGCGCGTGTCGTACGCCTGGGTCTGTCGCGACAGGCGCTCGCGCAGCGGATCGCCGAGCGCGGAGCCGACGAGCTCGACCGAGGCCGTCGCCGGCGCGGTACCGCGATAGCGACCGAGGATCGTCACCGGCGCGCCGGCGTAGACATCGGGCAGCTTGCTCGGCGACACGCTCGACGCATCGATCTCGAGCCCGGTGGGGACGAGCTGCAGCTCGGTCGCGATCGGCGTGCCGATCCGGCGATGGACTTTGGCCATCACGTCGTCGAGGCGATCCTCGCTCTCGACGAGCTCGCACAGTCCGCCACCCGCAGATGCGAGCCGGCGCAGGAACGCCGCGTTCACCGCCTGATCCACGCCGAGCGTGAACATCTTGATGTTGCGCAGCGACGGCGCGAGCTCGCGCAGGATGTGGTCCTCGTTGCCGACCTGTCCGTCGGTGACGAGGACGATCACGCGCTCGCGATCCAGCGTGCCACCGGCGAGCATGCTCATCGCCTCGCGCAGCGGCTCGGCCATCTCGGTACCGCCACGCGCGTCGACCTTCGCGAGCGCCTCGACCGCGCCGAAGCGATTGCGATCGGTCGCGTCGACGAGCCCCGCCGCGGGCAACAGCTCCGTCGTGTTGTCGAACGCGATCGTGCAGAAGCGATCGCGCGAGGTCAGCGTGTCGATCATTCGCGCCGCCGCACGACGTGCCGCGACCATCTTCCACCCCTGCATCGATCCCGATCGATCGAGCACGAACACCACGTCGCGCGGCTTGCCACCGACCGCGACGGTGCTCGGCGGGACGAGCGTCACCATGAACGTGCCGCCCTGCCCGTCCGCGTCGTCGATGCAGCGCAGCGAGCTCGTCAGCTCGCCGCCGTCGAGGCGCCAGCGCAGGATGAAGTCGCGATCGAGCTTCTCTCCCGGCTGCACCTCGATCACCTTCGCGTCGCGATGCATCGCTGTCACCGAATGCAGCGATGACGCGACCTGATGCGCGACCGCATCCTCGATCGCCACGCGCAGTCCGAGGCGCACCGGGTTCGCCATGCCGGGCAAGCGCACCGGCGGCGAGATCCGCGACGCGTCGGGAACGAGCGATGTATCCGCGGCCGCACCGAGGCCGGCTTGTTCTCCACCGAGCGGCGCACCAGGCATGTAGCGCGGCGCCACGACGAGCGGGAACCGGAACGTGACTTCACCATCGTCGACAGGAAGTGGCCCGACGAGCGACAGCCGCACCGTCGCCACTTCGCCCGGCATCAGGTTACCGACGCGCAGCGTGAACACGCCCGGGCGTTCCTCCTCGGTGATCGCCGCGCGATGGCCCTTCGCGATCGCGTCGTCGTATTGCTCGCGAGCCGCACCGCGCTCGTCGACGACGCCCTCGATCACGCGCCCCGCGACCTCCATCCGAAACCGATGGACCGCCGCGCGATCCGGGAGCGGAAAGATGTACGTGGCCTCGATCGGCACGCCCATCGTGTTCACGAACGTCTGCGCCACGTCGATCGACGCCACGATCCCCGCGACCCGCGCGTCGACATCCAGCGCGGCGAGCGGCAGACATCCGCGCTCGGTCCGCAGGCACCCGAACCCGGCTTCGTCGAGCCGTCCAAAACCCGCCACTTCTTCATCCGTCATCAGACTCACTGCATTCATACGGTCCTCCTTCCCGACGACGTCTCAAGCGTGCGGGTTGAGCCGGCGTTTCGCCAACTCGGTTACGAGCGGTGCCGCGGCCGCGCGAAGTGCGCGAACGTCGGCCTGAGACAAAGTTCCTCCCGACGGCATCGGGATCGTGATCGAAATATGGGGCGCGAGCTCGATCGAGATCGAGACAGCGGGTGCTGCGCTCTCGACGGGTGTCGGAGTCCGGGTCTCGATCGGCTCGCGCTTCCAAAACTCTTCGCGCGTCGCTGCGGGAGACGGATTCGCCGTCGTGCCCGCCACGCTGACGCCCGACATCCGCGTCAGCGTCGAATCATCCAACGTCGACCACAGCGTTTGGATCTCTGCGAGCGAGCGGCCCATGAGCTGGAGCCGCTTGATCGCGACGACTTGCGCGACGTGGCGCGCGTTGTACAACGCCGTCCGCCCGCGCATCGCGACCGGCCGATCGAGCAGGCCGAGGGTGGCGTAGTAGCGGATCGTGCGCTCGTCCGGCACCGCGCGGACTTGTCCGTTCGTGGGTGCCGGCAGTGCGCGGATGCGGGCAGCGCATTCGTCCACCAGCGCGGGAAGTGTCAGCGTCTCGACCACGAACCGAACGTGACACTGATATATGACAGTGTCAAATACGATCTGGTAACGAGCCGCCGCGATTCACGAAACGAGCAACGTTTCGTTACCTTCGGGGCGTCGCGCGGACCGGAGCCCGCGGGGTTACGCTGGCACACGGCGTGGACACGCCAGACAAGGTGGACGTGGCTCGCATCCTGATTGTCGACGACGACCGATCGATCCGGCGCACCCTCGAGAAGTTCTTGGGCAGCGAAGGTTACGAGGTCGTGACCGCATCCGATGCACCGAGCGCGATCGCCGCGGTGGCGGCGATGGACACCACGCGCGGCGTCGTACGCAGCGCGAACGATCCGAGCGCACCGGCCGACGTCATGCTGCTCGACCTCGGGCTCCCCGGCGGCAGCGGCTTCGACGTCCTGTCGTCGCTGTCCGGCAAGCACGACGCGCCGACCGTCGTCGTGGTCACCGCGCGCGATGACATGCAGTCCACGGTCAAAGCGATCCAGCTCGGCGCGTACGAGTACCTCGTCAAGCCGGTCGACATCGATCGCCTGCGCGAAGTCGTCAAGCGCGCGATGGATTCACGCGCCGAGCGCGAGACGCTGCACGAGGTCGTGCCGGCCGCGCCACATCAAGCGGGCGACATCCTCGGCAAGAGCGCGTCGATCCGCGACGTGTGGAAACAGATCGGCGCGGTCTCGACGACGAAGGCGCCCGTGTTGATCGCCGGCGAGTCGGGCACCGGCAAAGAGCTCGTCGCGCGCGCGATCCATGCGGCGTCCGATGCGAGCCAAGCTCCCGGCTCCAAGGATCGGCCGTTCGTCGCGGTGAACTGCACGGCGCTCGCCCCCGGCGTGCTCGAGAGCGAGCTGTTCGGTCACGTGAAGGGCGCGTTCACCGGCGCGGTCGCCGATCGCCCGGGTCGATTGGAGCTCGCGGGCAAGGGCACGCTGTTCCTCGATGAAATCGCCGAGATTCCACTCGACTTGCAAGCGAAGCTCCTTCGCGTGCTCCAGGAGCGCACCTACGAGCGCGTCGGCGATGCCAAGACGATGCACCTCGAAGCGCGCGTGATCGCCGCGACCCATCGCGATCTAGCGAGCATGGTCGCGAAGGGCACGTTCCGCGAGGATCTCTACTATCGCCTGCGCGTCGTCGAGATCTCGTTGCCGCCGCTGCGCGAACGCACGAGCGACATCCCGATCCTCGTCGAGGGCTTGCTCGCGAAGATCAATCGAGATCTCGCCAAGGACGTGCGCTACGTGACGCCCACCGCCCTCGCCCGCTTGTCGGCGTACGCGTGGCCGGGCAACGTGCGCGAGCTCGAGAACACCCTGACCCGCGCAGTCGTCCTCGCGAAGAGCGACGTCCTCGACGAGACGTTCTTGCCGCTCGGCGGTGTGTCGACAGGAGACGCCGCGACCGCGCCCGGCACGGAGGCCGATAACGAAGGCGCCTTGCCCACGCTCCGCGAGATCGAGCGCCGCCATGTCGTCCGCGTGCTCGCGCATACCGAGTGGAACAAGCGCCGAGCGTGCGCGATCCTCGACATCTCGCGGCCCACGCTCGATCGCAAGATCGACGAGTACGGCCTGCGCGTGCCGGGCAAGGGCGAGCCGTCGTGAACGCCGGCATCATCCCGCTCGCGATCGCGCTCGTCGGTGCGTCGTACGCGATCCTCACGCTGCGCAATGCGCATCGCCGCGACAACCTCGTGTTCGGCACCCTGATCATCGTCGATGCAGCGATGACCGCGTGGCGCGGGCTCAACGTGCTCACCGGTGGCTCGATCGTCTCGCGCGGAGTCCTCGTGCCGTGCACGATCGGCACGATCGGCCTCGCGCTGATCACCTACGAGTTCATCTCGAGCTTCCCGAACCACCGCCCGATGCGTTGGCGGTGGCGCGCGCTGTTGATCGCGTGGGGCCTCGTCGGACTCGCCACCTCCACGATCCAGATCGCCGGGCCGTGGGGCCGGAGCACGCTGATCCAGTACGTCTTCTTCATCCCTTCCTTCATCGGGATGGTGATCCTCCTCGTGTTCGCCTACCGCCGCACGCAGCTGCGCGATGCGCGGATCGTCCTCGGCACGATCGGGTTCCGCTGGGTGTTCGGTTTCGCCGCGTACAGCCTCGCTCCGCTGTTCGGCGTGTTCGAAGAGGCGGTGTGGGCCGAAACCACGGTCGGCACCATGATCGGCTTTGTCATCATCGGGACGACCGTCCTCCGCACCGAGCTGTTCTCGCTGCGCAACGCGGCCGCCGAGGTCGTGACGATCGCGTCCCTCGCGTTCTTCGTGCTGCTGTCCACCGGCGGCGCGCTGTGGCTCACGGTTCGCTACGTCGACACGACGCAGGCGTTCTATCTCGCGCTGTTCGGCATCTCACTCCTCCCGCTCGCGCTCACCGCCATCGGCATGAAGCTGTACCCGCGCGTCGAACGCCGCGTGCTCGCCGGCCTCGACGAACGCCGCGCTCGCCGCCTCGGAGTGCAAGGCGATCCGATCCCCGCCGACGCCGACGGTGCGATCGCCGAAGCCACGCAGCGCATCAGCGCGTTCGGTGATGGCTCGCAAGTCCGCTGGGTCCCGCACGCGGATCTGATTCGCGAGCTTCCCGAAGTCTCGGTGGCCCAGCTCGCGAACGACCAGCCCCTGCGGTGCGACAAGACCAAGCAGATCTTGCCCGCCGAGTTCATCGTCCCCGCGTTCGGTGCCGATCGCACGCTCGTCGGCGCGTTCTACATCAAGGGCGGCACGATCGATCGCGACACGTACCTCGTCACCCGTGATCTCGCCGCGCGCGTCGCCCTCGCCGTCGAGCGCGCGCAAGCGGTCTCCGCGCTCGACGATGCCCGCCGGCTCGCTGCGCTCGGCCAGTTCGCCGCCGCGATCGCGCACGACATCCGCACGCCGCTGACGAGCATCTCGCTCAACGTGCAGATCCTCCGCCGCAAGCTGAAGCTCACCGACGACGATCGCGAGCATCTCGACATCGCGCTCGAAGAGCTCGCACGGCTCGACAAGTCCGTCGCCGAGATCCTCGACTTCGCGAAGCCCGTGAAGCTCGCGGCCGAGCAGATCGATGTCGGCGAGCTGATCGAAGACGCCGCGAAGGGCCTCACGACCGTGCTCTCGGAGCGCGGAGTGGCGCTCGTGTGCCAGCCGCCGAACGACCTCACCATCCACGGCGATCCGCAGCGCCTGCGTCAGGTGCTCGCGAACCTCGTCGGCAATGCAGCCGATGCGTCCAAGACCGGCGACAAGGTCACGCTCCGTGCGGTGCCCGCCAACGATGGCCAGATCGAGATCGAAGTCGAAGACAAGGGCCGCGGCATCCAGAGCACCGACCTCCCGCGCATCTTCGATCCGTTCTTCACCACGCGCCCCGACGGGACCGGCCTCGGTCTCGCGATCTGCCACAAGGTCGTGCGCGCCCACGGCGGCGACATCCGCGTGCGCTCGACGCCCGGCGAAGGCTCGACGTTCACCGTCGTGTTGCCGGCGGCGTGATCACGCGTCGCCGATCGTGAACTCGAAGCGGCTGCCGCGTCCGACCTCCGAGGTCGCACTCACACGGCCATGATGCCGTTCGATCATCCGCCGCACGTTGGCGAGCCCGACGCCGGTGCCCTCGAACTCCCCCGCCGGATGCAGACGCTGGAACACGCCGAACAGCCGATCCGCCTGCGCCATGTCGAAGCCGACGCCGTTATCGCGCACGTAGTACATCACGTCAGCCCCGCGTTTCTCGCGCCCGATCTCGAGCTCGATCCGCGGACGATCGCGCGCGTACTTGAGCGCGTTGTCGACGAGGTTCGTCCACACCGCACGCAGTAGCGTGGGATCGGCATCGCACGCGCCGAGCGGGCCAAGCCGCAGGTCGAGCCGTGCGGGGTCGATACCTCGGCCCGCGACCAGCTCGTCGACGACGGAGCGCACCATCGCATCGACATCGACCTGCGTGCGGTTCAAGCGGTCGCGACCGAGGCGTGCGAACGCGAGCAAGTCATCGATCAGCGTGCGCAACCGGACGCCACTCGCGTGGATGCGTTGGAGCGTGGTCTTGGCTTCGTCGGGGAGGATCCCGCCGTAGTCCTCGAGCATCACCTGCGAGAAGCCCTGGATCGTGCGCAGCGGCGCGCGAAGATCGTGCGAGACCGATGACGAGAACGCCTCGAGATCGCGATTGGAGCTCTCCAGCTCGCGCGTGCGCGCGTCCACGCGCTCCTCGAGCTGGAGGTTGAGCTCGCGCAGACTCGCCTCGGCCATCGTTCGCTCGACGAACAAGCCGAGCATGCGTCCGACGGAATCGAACAGCCCGCGCTCGGCGGCGTCCATCGGTGGACGTTCGGTGCGAGAGCTCAGCACGACGACACCGAGGACGAAGTCGCCGCGCAGGATCGGGAACGCGAGCGCGCTGCGGACACCCGCGGCGAACGCCGCAGCGCTCACGGCCCCCTGCGCTCCATCGACGATCGCTTGCTCCGGCTCGCCGGTCGCGATCACCTTGCCGACCACACCGACCGAATCGCGGGGGACGACCGCGCGCGCGATCGCGACGAGCTCGTCGGACGGACCGTCGTGCCACACCCCGCGGCACTGCATCTCGCCGTCGCCGTACGGTAGCCACATCGCCGCGGCATTCCAATCGTCGCCGCTGCAGAGCGCCTCCAACATGCGCGGGATCGCCTCGTCGAGGTCGTGTGCCTCCGCGAGATGCCGTCCCACATCGTGCTGCGTGACCAACCGGCGCTCGATGCGCTTGCGCTCCGTGATGTCGGTGAACACGGACAGCCGGTGCTTGGCATCGTGAAGCATGATCGTCTCGGTCGATCCGATCGTCCACACGCCGCCACCACCGCGGCGCACGAGCTCCATCTCCACCGCGCGCAACCGCCCCGTGCGCTCGAGCTCGGCGAGAAGCTCGGACAGGAGCGGTCGGCGCACGAGCTCGATCTCGTCGACCGTATGACCGACCAAGTCTGCGCGATCGTACCCGGTCATCTCGAGCAGCCGTTCGTTCACCGAGATCACGGTGTTGCTCTCGGAACGGACGAGGATCATGCCGGCGGGACTCGCGCTGAACGCGGCCTCGAACGCCTCCTCGGCATACTTGCGGCCGGTGATATCGATGAGCGTCGTCAGCGTGCAGCGCCCTTCGGGCAACTGGATCGGACGCGCGCTCGCGAGCACGGTCAGGCTCACGCCAGCGCGCGTCCGCAGCGCGAGCTCGACGTCGTAGCCCTCGGCGTGCACCTTGTGCTGTGCGATGCGCGTCTGCGCGTCGGATTCGCTGATGAGACCGAGCGCCACCGAGGTCTTTCCGATCACCTCGTCGCGCGTGGCACCGAACATCTCGAGCCATCGCGGATTGACGTCCACGATGCGTAGATCGCTCTGGTGCGCGATCACCATCGCCGCCGCGTTGCCGTGAAACGCGGTCTCGAAGCGATCCTGCGACGCGCGCGATTGCTGTTCGAGCTCCTCGCGGAACGTCACGTCCTCGATGACGACCATCACCTCGGTACCCTCGACCGGATACAACGAGCACGAGAGGTGCTTCTTGTCGGCCCGAAGCGCGACGGTCTCGGGCTGTCTCTTGGCGAGCACGCGCGCGAACGCGGGATGCAGCGAGCTCAAGTGCCGGCGCGAGGCGATGAACGCCGGGTTCTCGTCGAGCACGTCGATCCCCGCGATGCGCTCGCCGTCGAGCACTACCCGGCACCTCGCTGCCCCCGCCGACATCCGGTCGAACACGATGCGATACGGATCCCCCACCACTCCTGATCGTACGCCAATGCTCGGTGGCGTGTGGTGTGCTCACGCGCCGCTCACCGGCCATCGTCGCGAAAAGATCATTCGGTGGCCCCAGCCATCGCCAGCCCCCGGACGACTCCCGATCACACGGTGATCACGGCTTCTCGACGACGGGATTACGATTCTCCGGGAGATCGAACATGCCGTACACGGTCGCAGCGCCATCGGTCGCGCCCATGACCACGCCGCACACGCGGGCATGCTGTCGCTTGACCAACGTGCCCGACGAGCCCGATACGACGATCTCCACCCGATCACCCTGCGCCGTCGTCAGCGCGCC
>Ga0154020_10001431_pt1 | contig 29444 bp, 25 predicted proteins | sample Klosneuvirus_201_FD_109709 | JGI IMG/M metagenome (GOLD analysis project Ga0154020, IMG submission 109709) | Active sludge microbial communities from wastewater, Klosterneuburg, Austria - Klosneuvirus_20160825_MG | ecosystem: Engineered > WWTP > Aerobic digester > Activated sludge | place...
CCTCCCATGGTGGTTTTCCCACTGGCGAGGCGTGGTACTCCCGGCGGCGTGGCCGAGAACTGGTTTGACTGCGAAGCCGTTTTAGAGCGCCCTGACACCCTTGGGAATGTACAGGGCGAGGCGCCTGCCGAGCCTGGTTTCCGTCGTCAACCCAGCGGGCGTTGCCGAGCGTTTCCGTCGACAGCAACCTGTTCAGGGGTGTTCAGGGGCGCGCGAAGGATCCGCCGGGACGCCCAATGGAGGAGGCGGCAGCGGCTGGTCCAGGAGGTTTTGCACGCGCTGCGCGCGCGCCAGGACGTTCTTGAGCACGGTGAGCACAATGGACAGCACCGGGACGGCAAACAGCGCGCCGGTGAAGCCAAAAAAGTGTTCGCCGGCCACCAGGACCAGCACCACCATCAACGGGTGGATCTTGGCTGCGCTGCCCATGATCTTGGGGTTGAAGAGGTTGGCTTCCAGGGCGTGGATCCCCACAATCCAGGCCAGGGCCAACACCCCTTTCTGCAGCCCATCCGTCAGGGCAATGGCCACAATGGGGACGCTGCTGGCAATGGACCCAAAGATGGGGATGAGGCTGAACACGCCCGCCACCAGGCTGAGCAGGAACGCAAACTTCACGTTGAACAACAACATGCCGGCCAGCGTGAGCACGCCGTTGACGCCACAAATGGTGAGCTGCCCGCGCACCACGCCAGCCAGCCCGGTGTCCATGCGGTCCAGCAGCGCGTCAAACCCGGGGCGCCGCTCCACCGGCACCAGTTCCAGGGCTGTGCGGCGGATCAACGCCACGTCACTGAGCAGGAACGCCGTCAACATGAGCACCAGGAACACCTTGAAGATGAACCCCAGCAGTCCCGTGGCCACGCCTTGCGCCTGCGCAGCCAACGCCGTGGCCATGGCCAGCGCCGCGCTTTGTGCCCGCACCGTGAGGCTCTCAAACTCGGCGCGCAGGTCCACCTCAAAACCATCGGCGTCATCCACCACCGGCGGCGCCTTCACGTTGGGATCAGACCAGCGGAACACCACCGGAATCCCAAACTTCACCGCCAGCGCGTTGAGGTCCTCCGGCAGGCCCGCCACGTCCTGGTCCAGCCCCTTGAAGGCGTCCCGCGCGGTCACTGCGGCGGCGCGCAATTCGGCGCTCACCTGGGGGATGAACGCCCGCCCCAGGCCCCACATGGTCACGCCCATCACCGCGTACAACATCAACGTGGCCACCCACCGCGGGATGTGCCGGCCGCCCACGCCCAGCCTGGCCAGCGCCGTCACCGAAGGGTGCAGCACGTAGGCCAGCAGGATGGCCACGGCAAAAGGCAGCAGCACCTCCCGGACCACCACCAGGAACAGCGCACCCACCACCCACACCACCAACATCAGCGCGTTGCGCTGCCAGCGCAGCCGCTGGGCCACACGCTGGGGATCCTCGGCGGGGATGGGTGGGACCATGGGGGCGGCGCTCATAGTGGTGGGGCAGCAGCGGCTCAAGCGGGCGGGCCACGTCCACAAAATGTGATGTAGGTGCGGTCCTACCTTGAGGCGCGTCGGGGGGTTCCGTTACGGTGTCCGGCATCAGCAGGGGGCGTCCCACCGTGGGGCCCACCCGGAGGTCTTTGAAGTGCCCATAAAGACAACCCTCTGGGTCACCGCCGGCCTCTTGTGCCTGCTGCCGCGCCTGGCTCTGGCTGCTCCCTTTTTCAGTGAAATCATGTTTGACCCCGCCGGCACAGACACCGGCCTGGAATACGTGGAAATCCACAACCCGGATGCCGCCGCCGTGGACATAAGCGGCTGGTCGTTGACCCTGCGGGAAACCACCGGCGCCAGCCCGTCCTCACGCACCGTGGTCTTTGCCGCCGGAACCACCATTGCCCCCGGCGGTTTCCTGGTGGCCGCCTCCAGCGCCAACCTGGGTGGCACCGCAAGCTGCAACGTGGCTGCCGCAACGTTTGGGGCCAATTTCACCGTGTACAACCTCTCGGCGCCCACCGTGGAACTCTTCAACGGCGTGACCCTGGTGGATGGCGTGCTCTACCGCGGCGCCGGGTTCCCCACGCCCGCCAGCGGGCGCGCGTTGACCGTGGTGAACCTGGCCACCGGCAATGATGACCCCGCCAACTGGCGCAACGGGGACTGCCGGTACAACGCCGCGCCCCAGTACGGAACACCCGGCAGCGCGGACCAGGCCTGCGCCGACGCGGACATTCCCGCGTTGGCCTGCCTGGTGGTTCCAGACGCCGGGACGCCCATGGACGCCGGAAACGGGGATGCTGCGGTGGACCTGGACGCCGGGGACCCGCCAGACGCCGCGCCGCCGGTGGATACGGGCGTGTTTGTTTCGGAAGTTTTTTTTGATGCGCCCGGAACGTCAGATACCAACCTGGAGTGGGTGGAGCTTTTCAACCCCACCGCCCAGGACGTGGACCTTGCTGGTTTCAAGATCAGGACCGCCGTGGACCGCGTGACTACCCTTGGCGCTGGCGCCGTGGTTCCTGCGGGCGGCTACCTGCTGCTGGCCCAGACCGGGGATTTGGGCGGCACGGTCCCCTGCAATGTGGTCCGCCTGGACTTTGGCACCGTCCCCACGTTGGGCAACAGCAGCGGTGATTTTGTGGAACTGCTCACCGCGGCAGACGTGTCGGTGGACCGCGTGGCGTACATTGGCGGTGGCTTCTTGCGCCCACCCGGCGGTTCATCCCTGAGCGTGGCCAACGTGGCGGCGGGCAACAACGCCGCCAACCTTTGGGTGGCCGGGGACTGCGCGTACGGCGAGCGGGATTACACCGGCGTGGGACGCGCGCGTTCATTTGGCACGCCCGGCCAGGCCCACCAGGCCTGCGGCGCCATGCCGGATGGCGGCGTCACGCTGGTGTGCCTCCCCACGCCGGATGCCGGCCCCAACGCAGATGCCGGGGGAGGGACGCCGGATGCCGCCCCACGCCCGGATGCCGCGCACCTGTTGGAGCCCCGGGACGCCAGCGTGTCTGGCAACGGCGCCCCCACCGTCATGGTCACCGAGCCGGCCGCCCAGACCAGCAGCACCATGGTCACCGTCAACTGGGTGGCCATTGACCCGGACGGGGACACGCTGAGCGTGAGCGTGCTCAAGGCCGCTGTGGGCGCCCTGGACAACGGGGATGAAGTCCTCACCGGCCTGGGTGCGGCGGGACCCGCCACCTGGGACACCACCGGCGTCACCGGCGGCATCTACCGCGTGCTGGTGCGCGTGGATGACGGCCATGGTCACGTGGTGGTGGCCGAAGCCTCCGGGCGCGTGGTGGTGGGCGGTGGCGCAACGCCGTTGACCATTGAAACCCCCCGCGGCGGGGAGAGCGTCAACCTGGAGCTCAACATCCGCGTGCGCACCACCGCCACCGAGGGCATGGTGGGGGTGTTCTATGACAGTGACAGCGCGGGGCTGGACGGGACGGCCATTGCGGGAGGCATCCGGCCCAGGGGTGGCAACATTGATGTCACCTGGAATGTGGCCAACGTCCCGGATGGGGAGTACTTCATCTATGCAGTGCTGGAAGGTGCCGGGGGAACAGCCAGTGCGTATTCGGCCGGGGCAGTGACGGTGGCTCGGGCAAGACGTTGTGGGTGCTCCACGGGCGGCCAGGATGGCGTCCCGGCGGGAGCGGCGGTGTTGGCGGTTTTCTCTTGTGCCTGGTTCAAGGTCCGCAGCGCACGCGCGCGGCGCGCACCTGGAGCGTAACGCATGCGCTACGGCATCTTCTCTGACGTGCACGGAAACCTTGAGGCCATGACGGCCGTGGCCCGCGCATTTGAGTCAGAGAACATTGATAAGTTCGTCTGCCTTGGGGACCTGGTGGGTTACGGGGCCAATCCCAATGAGATTGTGGACATTGTTCGCAACCTGGCAGACGTGTGCCTGTTGGGGAACCATGACGCCGCGGTGAGCGGGCGCATGGATTATTCCTACTATTATGACGCCGCCCGGCACGCCCTGGACTGGTGCGCACGCCGCATGACGCCGGAGAACATGGCGTTCCTCAAGAAGCTCCCGTACACGCACCGGGAGGGTGACCTGGAGTTCTGCCACGGGTCCCCGGCGGTGCCGCAGGAGTTTGAGTACATCTTCACCCGGGAAAAGGCGCGGGAGCTGTTGCCCCGCTGGGAGAAGATGGCCTGGGCCACCTTCATTGGACACAGCCATCTCACGCGGTGTTTTGCCATCACCCCCACAGACGTCTTTGACGTTGTGGCCACCGAATTTGAGCTGCAGAAGGACTACAAGTACATCCTCACCGTGGGCAGCGTGGGACAACCCCGGGACTATGACAACCGGAGCTGCTGCGTGGTGCTGGACACGTCCAACTGGACGTTCCGTTTCAAGCGCGTTGAGTACGATATTGAAACTGCAAAGCAGAAGATCATTGATGCTGGACTGGCGTACAACTTTGGTGCGCGGTTGTTGGTGGGCATCTGACGGGGGCAGCGGTAGAGGCGGGGGCCTGGTCCTGGGTGGGACGGAGGTCGGGCGGTTGTGACTGAAGTGCGTTTTGCCAGAAAACAGAAGACCGTCATCACGGTCATTTCCAAGATAGCCGAGCGGCAAAGCCTGCCCGCAAGCTGTCTGGTGGTCATCTACGGCCAGGACCTGGGCCGGCGTTACCTGTTGGACCGTCCAGAAATGACCGCCGGCAGGTCCGCCAGTTGTGAGCTGGCGTTGGACCAGGACAGCGTGAGCCGCCAGCACGCCGTCATCAAAGCCAGCGCGCGTGAGGTGCTCATCAAGGACCTGGGGTCCACCAACGGGACCTACGTCAATGATGAGCTGGTCACCGAGCGGGTCTTGAAGGACGGGGACCTCATCAAGATTGGCCGCACCATCTTCAAATACCTGGCCGGGACCAACATTGAGGCCAGCTACCACGAAGAAATCTACCGGCTCACCACGGTGGACGGCCTCACCCAGACGCACAACAAGCGCTACCTGCAGGAATCCCTGGGGCGCGAGGTGTCCCGCGCCACCCGGTACGGGCGGCCGTTGTCCCTGGTCCTGTTTGACGTGGACAACTTCCACAACCTCAACCATGACTTTGGCCACCTGGCTGGGGACAGCGTGTTGACCCAGATGGCCGCCATCATGCGGCCCACCGTGCGCCGGGAAGACGTGTTGTCCCGCCTGGACGGGGACGAGTTTGCGTTCATCCTCCCAGAGACAGACCTGGCGCATGCGCGGTTGTTTGCCGAGCGCATTCGCACGTTGATTGCCGAACATGCCTTCACGTTTGAAGGGTCTCCTCTCAAGGTCACCGTGAGCCTTGGCCTGGCTGGCACCACCGGGAACAAGGATGGCCCGCCCGACGCTGAAGCGTTCCTCAGGCAGGCCGGGGAGCAGGTTGCCCAGAGCAAGAAGTTGGGCCGCAACCGCGTGTCCGGCTGAAACCGCGTTGAACCGTTCATGGGTTGGGGGCGCCAGTGCCAAGCGTGTTTGAGCGCTTCAAGAGTCTGGTGGGGCAGGGCGTGGACAGCCTGCTCAGCCATGAAGCGCCCGAATCCCTGTTGCGCCAGGCCGTGGAAGAAATGGAGCGCGAGCTGGTGGGCGCGGTGTCCCAGGAAGAAGGCGCTGCCCAGCTGGCGCGCCATGCCCGGGAGATGCAGCAGCTTCGCGCCGAGGAGGCCGCACGCCTGAGAGTGCGCGCGCAAACGGCCCACGGGGATGGCCTGCCAGAGGAAGGCGCGCGCCTGTTGGCCGCGGCAGAAAAGGCCGCGGCAAATGCGGGCAGCCTGGAAGCAGATGCGGTGCGCGCCGAGGCCCACCACGCCGAAGTGCGTGACGCCGTGGCCGGGTTGCGCCAGCTCATGGAGGATGCACGCACCAAACAGGAACAGGTCCGGGACCGCCTGGCCACGCTGCGCCGGGTCTCCACCGGAGGCGGGGCCACCCGCCCGCGCATGGGCCCGCAGGACGCCGCCAACGGACCGGATGTGGCCCCGCCGCACAAGGAACACAAGGAACCCAGCCCCGAACAGCAGTTCAAGGACCTGGAACGCAAAAGTGCCGTGGATGATGCGCTGGCCGCACTCAAGAAGAAGATGGGCGGCGGTTGAAACGGCGCGTGCTCAGTTGCGGGTCCACCATTTGAGCTCGGCCAAGGAGCCGCCCCGGATGCTGGCGGTGATGGAGGGCGGCAGGCTGGTGATGTTCACGTTGGTGTAGTCCATGTAGCCGGGGTTGAAGCCGGCCACGTACGCCACGTTGTCAAAGCCCACCGTGGTGGTGCCCCCGCCGCACATCAGGCTCCCCATGAGCGTGGCCGGCTGGTCCGCGTAAAAGAGGATTCCCAGCTTGTCCCCCGTGGCCAGGCCCGCGTTGGGGTCCCGGTTCTGCCAGCTCACCCCGGTCACCAGCGTGGTGCCCTGCATGATCTTGAATCCCACCTCCACGCCGCGCGCGGTGGAGGGCGTCAGCGTGATGGCCCCCGTGCAGTTGGCAATCTCCGGCTTGGCCTCCTGCTGGACGGCCGGTGACGGCGTGGAAAGGTTGAGGCTGAACTGCCCGGTGGCGCTGATGTCCGCGGTGCCCAGCGTCACGCACATGCTGGCCCCACCATCCGCGTTGCCGCAGGCCTGCGCTTCCAACGTGAACCCCGCGCCCCGCGTCCAGGCTTCAAACGTTCCCGCCACGTTGTAGCCACCACTCCCGCCGCCGGAGGAGCTTGCGCCACCGCTGCTGCTGCTGCTGGACGAAGAGCCGCCGCTGCTGGAGCTGCTGCTCCCGCCGCTGCACGCCATCCACGTGGACACTGCAACAACGCCCAGACCAACCAAACGTCCCAAACGCATGTGAACAACCTTTCGTTGACGCCCACGTCACAGTGACCCGCGCCCGTGGCCGCGGCAAGCCTTTTGACGCCGAGGAGCCCCACCATCCAGACATGCAGGCCACACCGTCCAGGGCGCACAAACCTGGACGGGCGTCTTGTGCCAGGGCCAATTCACGGCGTCACAACGGGCTGGCCCGGCTTGACAGGGTGGGGGGTCATCTCTAGGTTCGCCCCATCATTGATGGTTGACAGCAGAGTCAATCCAACCGGAGACGCCCCCATGGCTGACGAGAACACCAAGACCAAGGACGTGTTTGAGGTGGAGATTCCCAAGAACCTCAACCCCGACAAGGCCAAGAAGATCAACGCCTGTTACCAGTTCAAAATCACCGGGGATGACCCAGGCGAATATTTCATTGACCTCACCAAGGAGAGCGGCTGGGTTGGCACCGGCACCAGCCCCAACGCCAAGTGCACCATCACGGTGGGCTCCAAGGAATGGAAGGACATCCTGCTGCAGAAGCTCAACCCGCAAATGGCGTTCATGAGCGGCAAGCTCAAGGTCCAGGGTGACATGGGCCTGGCCATGAAGCTGCAGGCGCTCCTCAAGGCCTGATTTGCCGCGTCAACGGTGTCCCGGCTCCACGGCCGGAGCACAGCGCGAAAAAAAGCACCGCGTCCGGGAGAAGCCTTCTTGGCCCCTGGGCGCGGTGTTCTTTTTGGCGCCACGGTTGGGTGGTGTCCCGGGGTTTTGCACCGGGGGAGCGTGGGCGGCTATGAGCCGCGCCTTCGCGCTTCTGGAAACGGAGGGTACGTCATGGCGCAGGCGCCACTGCAAGGTGTGACGGTGCTGGACCTGAGCCGGTTGTTGCCGGGGCCGTACGCCACCCAGGTGCTGGCGGACCTGGGCGCCACCGTCATCAAGGTGGAGGAGCCGCGCGGGGGTGATTACCTGCGGCACATGCCGCCGTTTGCGGGGGACCATTCGGCGCTGTTTCTGGCGCTCAACCGGGGCAAACAATCCATTGCGCTGGACCTCAAGGCGCCGGCGGATGTGGAGACGTTCAAGGCTCTGGTGGCGCGGGTGGACGTGGTGGTGGAGAGCTTCCGCCCCGGCGTCATGGACAAGCTGGGCGTGGGCTACGCGGCGCTGCGCGCGGTGAACCCGCGCATCGTCTATTGCGCCATCAGCGGGTACGGGCAGGCGGGGCCGGACGCGGGCAAGGCCGGCCATGACCTCAACTACATGGCGCGTGCGGGTGCGCTGGCCTACGCGCCGGCGGGGCAACAGCCGGCCATCCAGGTGGCGGACATTGGCGGCGGAAGCCTGTGGGCCCTGGTGCACATCCTCTCCGCGCTGCGCGGCGCCGAACGCACCGGGCATGGCGCCATGCTGGACGTGTCCATGACCGATGGCGCGTGGAGTTTTATGACCATGTCCCTGGCCGCCGAGCTGGCAGGCGGGCAGAAGATGTTGCCCGGCGCAGACACCCTCAACGGAGGCCTGGCCTGTTACCGGGTGTATCTCTCCGCCGACGGTGTTGCGGTGAGCGTGGGAGCCCTGGAGCCCAAGTTCTGGACGGCGTTGTGTGGTGCGCTGCAGCGCCCGGACCTGGTGGATGCCGGGCTGGACACCGGTGAAGCGGGCCGCCGGGTGATGCAGGAACTGGAATTGATTTTTGCGTCAAAACCCGCGGCGCACTGGGTCAGTTTTTTTGACGGCGTGGATTGTTGTGTGGAGGTGGCCAACGCGCCCGGCGTGGCCCACCGTGAAGACCGCACGCTCAAACACCGCGGGTTGACGGTGGCGGTGGAACAGCCGGGCAGTGGACGGGTTGAGCTGCCGGCCACCCCGCTGAAGGTGTCTGGATTTGAACCGCGGTTTGCGCGCCCTGCGCCGGTGTTGGACGGGGACCGTGAGGCGGTGCTGGCCTTGTTGAAGGGAGCTGCACGGTGAATTTGCGTTCATGGGCGAAGACGGTGGTGGTGCTGGTGTTGGCCGCGGGGTGTTCCCGCAAGATTCCCACGCCGGGGGTCAACTCGGATCTTCCGCCGCTGCACGTGGTGGATGCCAGTGAAACGCTGCCGGGGGTGGTGCTGGGGCCGCAAGGCCGCGAGGCCATGATTGGCGAGTTCCGCATCACGCCGGAGACCATGGGCGTGGACCTCTCGCAGTTCATGGGCGCCAACGCGGGGTTGTCCAGCGGCGTGGTCTTTTGCGCCGAACCGTTGGAGTACCTGGATGACGGGACGTTGGTGGTCCAGGTTGGGATGACGTGGTGGCCGCCGGGGGTGGAGCCCAAGTTGCCCTCACGTTCCATCACCGAAGGGTTGATGCGCTGCCTGGGCTACCTGGAGGGGAAAGCGTGGGCCAAGGGCACCGTCTACCTGCGTCCCGCGGGGCTGCCGCGGGTGGACGCCACGGTGGCCAACATCCAGCAGGAAGGCTCTGAGACGCTGGTGGAGGCGTTGCGGCATGCGTTCCTCTTTGGGATTGAGGCCATCTTCCAGGCGCGCGGGTTGAGCTGGCAGGCGGGCACCCAGGACGGTCTGGTTGTTGAGGCTGCGCAGGGTGTGCGCCGCACGGTGGAAGCCCACGTGCGCACCAAGGGCGGCAGCTGGGAGCACAGCAACAAGGTCATCTATTCAGCGGCGGAAGATGCCAGCTCGCTGCAGGTGATGGGCGGCATCCAGGCCACCACCATGGTGGAGGGGATTTCTTACGTGTTGGGCAAGGGTGAAGTGGGGCGGTTGTTGCCCACGGCCATCACCCGCGCGGGGTTCCGGCTGGCCACGGGCGTGGGGCGGTTCATGGTGACCATGAGCGCGGCCATGCGCGCCCAGGCGTCTCCCGGGTTGTCCTGTGTGTTGCGCACGTTGTCCGCGCCGGTGCCGCAGGCCCTCAGCGGGGGACCGTTGAGCGCATTGACTGGCGGGTCAAATCCTCAAGGCGCGGCGGATGGTGGGGTTGCGGCAGCACCGGTGACGGCGGTGGACGCTGGCCCCGGGCCGGTGGTGGTCCCCGGCGTGGACCTGGAGGCCGCCCAAAAGTGCGTGCTGAGCGAGGAAGAGCAGTCCGGCCCGCGGCGCACGTTCAAGTGAGCCGCTGAATCACAGCGGGCCGCAGCGTGGCGCGGGGTCGCCCGGCGGGTCCTCGCAGAAGAAGCCCTCCGGACAATCGTTCCCGTTGACCGCGCAGAACACGCTGCACTGTCCATCACTGGCGCCAAACCCCGAGCAGATGGCGTCTCCCTGACCGCCAAACCCGCCGGCGGTTCCGCACTGGCCACCGGTGGTGCACTCCACGCCCGCAATGACGTCATTGCGCGCCGCACAGGTGGTGAAGCGGTGCACGCTGTTGAAGGGCAGGCACTGCTGGCCGCGCGGAGGGATGCCGTTGCCGCCGCCCACCGTCTGGCAGGTGGTTCCCGCGGGGCACGCCTGGCCGGTGGAACAATCCACGCCGCACACGCGTTCCTGGCCAACCACCAGCTGCCTGGTCACGCACAGGTCCGCCGGTCCGCCGCAGTCATCGTCGGTGTCACATTCGGCGCACAGCGGGCGGTTGGGCTGCCCGGCACAGCGGCTGTTGAGGCACGTCTCAAACGCCCCGCAGTCCTGGTCCTCCACACACTCCACGCACGTGTTGGACTGGTCTGAACACGTCCATCCAAGCGCCTGGCACACGCTGAACTGGGCGCTGGGGTCGCACGTGATCTGGCAGAGGTTCTCCGGCGTACACGCCACCACCACGTTGCTGCCGGGGCCCGGAAGTTCGCAGTCCTGGGACACCAGGCACTCCACGCAGCTGTGGGCGGCGGTGTCACACGTCCGGGCAATTCCGCCAAAACAGTCCTCATTGCCGTCACAACCCGCCAGGCACTGCCCCGCGGCGCCGCTGGCCAACGCGTCACAATAGGACCCGTTGGGGCAGCCCCGGTCCGGCGCACGGCAGCCGCGCGCACAGGCGCCCGCCTCACAAATGGTCCCCAACGGGCAATCCCCGTCCGCCTGGCAATTGCGCACGCACGTGCCGTTGGTGCACGCAAACTGCGTGGGGTCCCCACAGTCCTCCGGCACGTTGCAGCCGTTGACGCAGACCCCGGCGTTGCCCTGGGCCTCCTGGCAAATGAAACCGGGGCGGCAGGTGTTGGGGTTGGCGCGGCAGCCGGCCACGCACTGGTCCGCTTCACACACGTCTCCGGGGGCACAATCCGCGTCCAGGCGGCAGCCCGCCACGCAGTCACGGTTCACACAAATGCTGCCGTTGCGGCAGCCATTGTCATCCAGGCAGCGCACGCACGCGTTGATGGTGGTGTCACACGTGAGCGGGGAGGGGCACTGCATGGCGCCGTTGCAGCTCTCCCGGCACGTCCCGTTGTCACACAGGGGATTCTGGCCGCCGCAGTCATTGGCCGTGAGGCATTCCACACAAGCGCCGTTGGGCAGGATGGACGTGTCACACACGTCCCCGTTGGCGCAGTCATTCTCCGTCTCGCAGCCCGCGGTGCAGAACCCGCCCACACAAATGGTCCCCAAATCACAGTCCCGGGACCCCATGCAGGGCTGCCCCATGACGGACGAGGAGGTGCCGCCGCTGCTGGAGCTGGCGCCGCCCATGCCGGACGAACCACCGCCCACCGACGACGCCATGGTTCCGCCGCTGCTGCTGCTTGCACCCGCGCCGGAAGACCCGCCACCAACCGACGTGCCGCCGGTGGACATGCCGCCGGTGCTCATGGCCGTGCCGCTGGACCCCACCGACGTTCCGCTGGAGCCACCCGTTCCGCCGTCACCCAGCATGTTGTTGGAGCCGCCGTCCCCGGTCTGGGAGGGGTCCATTCCCGCGTCTGCACCAGAGACCCCCGGCGTGGTGGGGCTGGAACACGCGTTGAGGCCAAGGGCCACAACCACAACACAAAGACGGACAGCATCAAGACGGCGCATGGGTGCGGCTCCAGGGGACGGGCGTCCCAATGGGCGCCCGGAGCGTGTAGGCTAGGGGGCGGTGTGTGGGGCATCAACCGCGCCGGCGTCCGCCGTCGGGTGGATCCCCCGCAATGAACGTGGCGCCCGGCAAAAGACACGGGGCGCGGCCTTTCAGGGTGGTGCCACGGTGACGCAGTGCCGGCTCAGGAGCGAACACGGCGAGGAAATCCTCAGCCTGGACGAGCTGGAGGAGCGCATCCGGACCGGGCAGGTCCCCGGAAGCGCCTGGGTGAGCGTGGAAGGGCTCACCGCGGGATTTGTGCGGCTGCGTGACAGCCCGTTTGCGCCGCGTTGGGACCCGGTGGCGCGCGCGCGGTTCCGCGAGGCGTTTGCGTTGGACCGCTTCCCGGTGCTGGCGGTGGCCATTGCCGCGGCGGTGGTGGGGCTCCACCTCTACGCCGAACACCGCTCTGGCGGCGGCGTCCCGGACCGTGACGTCCTGGTGGCGCTGGGCGCGCGCGCGCGTTGGGGTGTGCTGTTTGACGGGGAGGCGTGGCGCATGTGGACCGGCGCGGTGTTGCACCGGGACCGCGTGCACCTGGCGTTCAACGTGGCGGTGTTTGCGGCGGTGGGCGGGGCGTTGGAGAGCATCTACACGCGCGCCGGGTTCCTGGCGGTGGTGGTGCTGGGCGCCCTGGGGAGTGCGTTGTTGTCCTTGCAGGTGGGCCCACCGGTGACCGTGGGGCTGTCCGGCGTGGTGTTTGCCGCGCTGGGGGCGTGTGTGGGCTTTGGGGCGCGTTTCCGCGACGTGCTGCGCCGGCCCTACCAGCACTGGTTTGGTCTGGCGGCGTTGGCCTACGCGCTGTTTGCATTGTGGACCAGCGCGCGCGCCCCGGAGGTGGACCACGCCGGGCACCTGGGCGGTCTTCTGGGTGGCCTGCTGGCAGGGCTGATGTTGCCGCCACGGCGGTGGAAGGATCCTTTCCAGATGTGGTGGCTGGATCCGGGGTTGTTGCTGGCGGGGATCCTGTGCAGCGGGGTGGCGGCGGGAATGATCCACCAGCGTGCCCCCGGCCAGCCCCGGTTGGGCTTCCAACGCGTGGGTGCCGCGGGCGTCCAGCTGCCGGTGCCGGAGGGGTTTTCGGCCACGCGGGATGCCTTTGGCTGGGCGGCTTTTGACAACGGCCTGGACGCGCAGGTGTCCCTGGGCTGCACGCGCGCTGAAGCCGCCTGGCCCCGGCAGTCGCCCCGCCGCGGCCCCGCCGAACACCTGGCCACCTCTGAGCTGCAGCGCGAAGCCATCCAACGCGAGCTGGCGGATTTTTCGTTTGGGTCCCCGCGGTGGACCACGGTGGGCAGCCAGACCGACCATCCCCACCTGGCCCAGGAGCTGGCGCTGCGGTACCGCGTGCCCCACCAGGACGTGAGCGCGCGGTTGTTGGTGTGGGACCGTGGCTTGTTCCGCTGTGGGCTCATGCTGGCCACCCGCGCGGGCGCCACCACGCGCCGCGCCGCAATGCTGGACCGCGTGCGCGCCAACCTGAAGCTGGGCCCCACCGAATCCTGGCAACACGCCAAGGCCGCCGTGGACGCGGACCCCGCCGGCATGCTGGCCCACCTGGACTGGGGCCTGGCCAGCGTGCAGGTGGGGGACGCCACCAATGCGCGCACGTCACTGGAACGGGCACTGCGCCTGGCACCCCCAGACAGCGTGGTGGCGGCACGCGCGCACTACGCCATGGCGCAGCTGGGCCTGCTCACCCTGGAGACGGACCTGGCGCTCCCCCACGCGGCGCGCGCGCGGGAGCTGGTCCCCCAGGACGTCGACGTTGCGGTGGCCCTCTACGGCGCCCTCAAGCTGTCCGGCCTGGGAGACACACCTGCGGCGCGTTTGCTGGCCGATGGAATCCGCCAGGTGAAACCCCAGGCGTTGCGCCCCGGTCCCTGACCGCGCAGCACCTTTTCAGGGCGCTTTGAAACGGGCGCCCGCGCGCGGGTCCAACCCCAGAAGCCCCACCGCCGTCATGGCCGAACGCGGCGCGTATGCCGGCGTGGGCGGCTTGCCACCGTCCGGAACGTTCTTCACCGCGGCGTGCGCGGCAAAGGCTCCGGTGTCCGGATTCACGGCGCGGGCCAGCTGTGTGTTGAGCCGCGCGTCCAGGACACCCTCCTGCTCCAACGCCATCAACGGAAGGTCCACCGGCGGCCCGGGCTGCGGCCAGGCCCGCACCACGCCCGCGCCGCAACGCCCCACGGCGTTCCCCAGCAGCGTGGGCGGCGGGTTGCCCCGCCCCACGCGAACGCACGCCCCCTGGATGTCATCCAGGATGTTCCCGTCCAACGTGACCTTCACGTCCCGCTGGATGTCCACCGCTTCGCCGCGCTCTCCGCCGGGCTTTTCTGCCCACACGCCCAGGATGGTGCTGTTGCGCACAATCAACGCGGCGTCCTGCTGCACGCCCCACGCCGTCACCGCGCTCACCCGGTGGTTCACCATCACCGCGTTGTCCACGGTGAGCTTCACCCGCACGCTGCCGGCCACCGCATGCCCCGGGCTGTTGAGCAGGGTGCAGTTGCGCAGCGTGACGTCACCGGCGCGCTCCACGCGCACCAACGGGAACACGCGGCCGTAAGCGCCCTCGGCCACCCCCTTGCTGCCGTAGCGGCCGCCGGGCCCGCCATCCAACGTCAACCCGTCCACCACCACGCTGTCCGGCGTGGGAGGGATGAACACCAGGGGCTTGTCAAATTCTGACGGCGCCAACAGCACGCTGGGGCTGCCAAACGGGTCCCGCCGCTGGTAGCTGGCATCCCAACCGCCCTCCACCACCAGACCGGCTTTCCCAAAGACCAACGGCAACCACCCATTGGACAGCTGGTAGTTCCCCGCTGCCAGCCTGATGACATCGCCAGCCACCGCCTGGAGCACCGCGCGGTCCAGGCGAACCGGCTTCTCAATGGTGCCCGGCGCTTCGGTCCCGCCATTGGGGCTCACGTGCAACACGCGCGCGGTGGCCGGCGCGGCACACCACACAAGCACCAGGACCACTGGGGCGGTCCACTTCATGCGCGCTTCCTGGCCTTTTCCCGGGAGCGGGCCCCGGGCGCGCGGGCTTCCTCCACGCTGATGCGCAGCGTGCGGCCAAACACGTCATGGAACATGTCTGCTTTTTCCGTGGCCGCCCACACTTCCATTTCGGCGTTGCCCACGGTGAGCAGGCGGATGTGCACTTCCTTTTTTCCCACCTCCACCGTGACGTCCTTCACCACGTGGTGGTGGCTGCGGTCCAACGCATCTGCCACGCGCAGCAACGCGCTTTGATAGAGCACGCGGTCCCGGTCCCCCTTGGACAACGTCATCCATTCCGGGTCATCCCGTTGGGGGGTGCGTTTGCGGTGGTAACGCACCATGGCCGCCATCCGCGCGCGGGCGCCGTCAGAAAAGCCGGGCAACGTGCTGTGGGCCAGCAGGTACGCGCCGTGGCGGTGGTGTTTGTCAAAAGCCACGTATTGGCCAATGTCATGGACCAATGCCGCGGCCTCCAGCTCGCTGCGCGCGTCATCCCCAAGACGGTGGATGGGCCGGGTGCCCACAAACAGGCTGCAGGCCAATGCGGCAACCTGCGTGGAATGGGCTTCATCCACGCCAAACCGCCGGGCCAGCATCATCGCCCCGTCCACCCGGATGCGTTCCGGCTCGGTGGCTGAGGGAAGCGCCACCCCCAGGCTCTCCACCGCGTCCAGCAGCAGCCCTTCCTTGAGGCCCCGCCGGGTCACCGTGAGGGATTTCACCCCCACGTGCTTCATGACCTCAATGAGCGCCAGGCCACCGGCCACAATGATGTCTGCGCGTTTGGATTCCAGCTGCGGCACCTGGCGGCGGCGGGACAGCGGCATGCGCGCCAGCCATTCCACTTTTTCCTGCAGGTCCTCCAGGGTCAGCTCGTCATCACGGTTGGTCTGGATGAGCTGCATCAACGCGTTGACGGTGCCCGCGCTCCCCACGCCACGGCCACCGGGGGACTGCTGGAACTGCACCACGTTGCGCAGCGTGGTGCGCGCGTGTTGACGCAACAGCTCCATTTCTGCCGGCGCCGGCGGGTCACTGCGCAGGAACATTTCACTCAGGCGCACCGCCCCCAGCTTCAGGCTGGCCACATCCGTGATGGTGCCCTCGCGGGTGCGGGTGACCTCCACGCTGCCACCGCCCACGTCAATGAGGATCAACTCCCCGGACACATCCGGCAGGCCGGTGAGGACGCCACGCGCAATGAGCCGCGCTTCCTCCTGCCCGGTGAGGACGTGGACCTCCACCCCGGTCTCCGCCTTGACGCGCTCCAGAAAAGCGCCGCGGTCTTCGGCCTCACGCAGGGCACATGTCCCGCGCGCGTGGATGCGCGCCACGTTGCGCGCCCGGGCCACGCTGGCAAACCGCTTGAGCGCGGTGAGGGTGCGTTCACTGGCCGCGGGGCTGAGCATCCCGGTGTGGAAGACGGCTTCACCCAGGCGCACCGGCTCGCGTTCTTCGGCCACCACGCGGGGCGGCATGCCCGGAATGACCTCGGCAACCACCAGCCGAACGCTGTTGGACCCAAGGTCCATGACGCCAACATGGACCGGGGCGTGCCGTGGGACCGTGCTCAGCTCCATGGTGAGTTCCCGCGCCGGCGCCGGCGGGCTGCTGTCATGGTCTGGCACCGGTGGGGCAGGGGGCGGCGTCTTGGGCATGGCCGCGCAATGTGCGGGTTGGTCTTGCGGTCCGTCAACAGAATCTCCGGGGGCCCGCGCGCGTCCCTTCAAGCGCCACGCGCGGCGCACCACGTCCCTTGTTGGGGCATCCCGCCACGGTGGAACCCGCTTTGTCTGGGGAAGGGGGTCTGCTAGGTGGCACCCCCTTTGGTTGGTCCATGATTCTCCCGCGTCCCGGCACGTCCGGCCGCGGGGCACCGTGAAGGAATCCATCATGCGCGCAGTTGCCATGACCGTTGTTGCCGCCGCGTTGTCCATCCCGTCGGGAGCGCTGGCCCAGTCTGATGAGGGCGTGTTCAGCGCGGATGGGGTGCAGCTCCATTCAGACGCGCGGGTGCACACCCTGTTTGGGGTGCTCAACACCCGCGGGTATGACGAGGAATCCAACCGGGCGCCACCCCCAACGCTGGCGCCGCGGTTCCACGCCATGCGCCTGCACGTGCGCGAGGCCTTCAAGCCCACCCCCGAGGTCCAGAAGACGGCGGACACGTTCCTGGCGGCACACCCGGACCACGTCACCCGCTACACGCGCGCGGCGCTGGAGCTGGAGGACGCGCCCCGTTTTGGTGTCCCCGAAGGGCAGAACCTGGGCGGCTATGAAGGCCTGGGAAAGGTCCTGGCCGCGGCGTGGGCCGGCGGTGGAGCGGCCACCTATGACGAGGACATCCAGGACATGCGCCGGGGGCTCAAGGACCTGCTTCCGCGCGTGGACCAGACGGCGGTGGACCTGCGCAAGGTGTTCCATCTCACCGGCAGCGCCGAAGAACTCCTGGCCGCCGAAAGCGACGACACCGACCGCCTGGTGGTCATCTACAACCCGCTGGACAGCCACGGCGTGGTGGTGCGCCACGCCGTGGGCAGCACCCGTTACGTGGTGCTGGGGCCCTGGGCCAAGGTCACGGACAAAGGCGTGATGGACCCGGTGGTGGTGGTGCTGGCCCGCAACCTGGTCCTGGCGGATCTCAAGAAGGCCGCCGCCACCCCGGAAGCCGCCGAGCTGTGCAAAAAGGCCGGCCCCACCTGCGCCACCATGGGCCAGGAGGTGTTTGTGGCTGAACTGTTTGCCCGCGCGACCGCCCGCAAGGTCCTGGGCCGCCCGCTGGTGCTCAAGAACGGAACCACGTTGGAGCCCGAGCTGTTTGGCGAGGCGGAGCTGGCCAAGGCCGTGGACGCGTTTGCCGGCACCCAGGACAAGCTGGCCGCCGCGCTCCCGGGTCTCTTGGCCAAGGCCGCACAATCCGGCGCCGCGCCGGACGTGGCCCCCGCGCCCGCGCCGGCTCCCGCGCCGGCAGCCACCCCGCCGCCGGTGGATCCCAAAAAGCCCGCGCCCGCCGTGGATCCCAAGAAGCCGGCACCCAAGCCCACCAAGTAGGTTCGCCGCGCCGTTGGCGTGCTTGGCCAACGCCCGGCAGCCCGCTAAGAGCACGTCACGGCGCACACCGGTCTCTTTCCCGGTCCAAAGGGCCGTTGATGGTCATGGCGGTACGGCTCCCGGACACGTGGTTGCATGGGTTGTTGGACGCTCAGACGCCCGTGCGTCCTACGCGCCGGCATCTGGCGGCGGCCCACGGGGACCACGCGTTTGTCACCCAGCACCTGCACATCACCGGCCTGCTGTATGGCCTGCCAGACCGCGTTGCCGGCGCCCACCCCGCTGAAACTGCCACCCTCCACGCCGTGGCCACCCACCTGCTGGCCGTTCCCGCGGCGGTGGTGGCCCTCAACGCGCCGGGGCTTCCGCAAGAGGGTGTGCGCGCGGTGACGGCGGCCGCGGTGGCGCTGCGCATGCGTGCGTTGGACACCGCGGTGGGCCTGCTCCACCTTCCGCAAGGCGCGCAGGAACGCACCCAGGCCCGCCTGCTGGAAAAACTGGGCCGCCTGTGGGGCACCGCGCTGTGGACCACCACGTCACCCGCGCTGCCCCACGCCCACAAAGCTGCCCTGTGGGCCGCCGAAGCCGACCTGTTGGCCGCCGCGGCCCGCCGCATCCTGCGCAATGGCGTGATGTTGGACCGCAACCGCGTGGACCGCCTGCACGTGCGCCTGGAGCGCAGCCGCACCCGCTTGTTGCAGGGCGTCACCGCGCTGGGCCTTCCGCCGGTGGCCACGCCGCTGCGCAAAGCACTGCTCAACGCGGGGCTGAGCCGCGCGCAACTCAAGACGGTGGACCAGACCGCCCCTGCGCTGCTTGAGGATGCGCGCGTGCGCCGGTTGATGACGGCGGTGCTGTTGGACCACATCCTGCGCGGGGAAGGGCTGGACCTGGACCAGGCCACGCGCTGGTCCATCCCCACCGTGCGGTTGCGCCGCCTCAACCGCCGCGCCGAAGAAGCCCGCAAGGTTCACGGCCTTTCCATCCAATCCGCCGTGCCACCATATCCCGCGCATGCCGAGGTCATGGCCTCCCAGGTGGCCGCCTGGACCCAACGCGTGGTGCTCAAGAACCTGGACCGCCTCATCCTGGAAATCCGGGAGACCGGTGAACTTGCCGCGTTGCTGGCCAAGGCCGGCAGCGGAACGGACCTCACGGCGGAAGAATGGCGCAAGGTGCGCGAACAGCTGCTGGACGTGGTGAAAGCCATCCCGTCGCTGGCGGTGTTTGCGCTCCCCGGTGGTGCGCTGCTGTTGCCCATCCTGCTCAAGGTGCTGCCCTTTGATTTGCGTCCCTCCAGCTTCCGGGATGGACCACCACAACCCAACCCGCCAAACAAACCCCGCACCACGGAGCCCACCTCATGAGCATGGACGCCCCCCGCGCCAGCGCAGTCCCCCGCCGCATGTCTCAGCCGCCGCGCAGCGGGCCACCGGTGACCCGTGAGCTGCTGCTCAGCATCCCCAAGACGGACCTGCACTGCCACCTGGATGGCTCCCTGCGCATGGCCACCATCCTGGAGCTGGCCAAGACCCAGGGCGTGGACCTCCCCGGCAAGTCCCAGGAAGACGTGGCCCGCGCGCTCCACGTGGGGCAGATATGCAATAGCCTGGAGGAATACCTGCAGGCCTTTGCCGTCACACTTTCCGTCCTCCAGACGGATGATGCGCTGGAACGCTGCGCGTTTGAACTGGCCGAAGACTGCCACAAGGAAAACGTGCGTTATCTGGAGGTGCGTTTTGCGCCCAACCTCCATACCGACGCTGGCCTGCGCATGACCTCCATCATTGAGGCCGTGTTGTCCGGCCTGCGCCGCGCCGAACGCCAGTACGGCGTACGCTCCGGCGTCATTGTGTGCGCGTTGCGGCATGAGGATCCCGCGCAGACCTTCCGCATGGCGGAGCTGGCAGTGGCCTACAAGAACAAGGGCGTGGTGGGCTTTGACCTGGCCGGTGGCGAGGAGGGGAACCCCGCCAAGGACCACGCGTCATCTTTTGCGCTGGTGCTCAACAACAACCTCAACTGCACCGTCCACGCCGGGGAGGCCTACGGCCCCGAGTCCATCCAGCAGGCCATCCATTATTGTGGCGCCCACCGCATTGGCCACGGAACGCGCCTGGTGGAGAACGGGGACCTGCTCAACTACATCAATGACCACCGCACCCCGCTGGAAATCTGCATTTCATCCAACGTGCAGACCAACAGCGTGAAGTCCTTCAAGGAACACCCGCTGCGTTTTTTCTTTGACTACGGCGTGCGGTGCACCATCAACACCGACAACCGCCTCATCACCAACACCACCGTCACCGACGAGCTGTGGCTGGCCCACCAGCACTGCGGCTTTGACCTGGATGACCTCAAGGTCCTGGTGGTGCAGGGCTTCAAGAGCGCATTCCTCCCGTTCCGCGAAAAAGCGGAGCTGCTGCGCCAGATCAATGCCGAAATTGCCACCGTCACCGGCACCGCGCCGCGTGGCCCCGGCGAGCTCATGAGCAAACACGCCAGCATGCCTCCCGGCCCGGCGGAGGGGTGAGATGGGCAAACGCCTCCTCATCTTCTTCCTGCTGTTTGTGCCCAAACACCTGCTCAGCCACGTGGGCGGGTTTTTCTGCAACATCCCCGTGCCCACGTTTTTGCGTGGGCTCATCTACCGTGGCTACTGCGCCATCTTTGGCGCGCGCGCCCAGGACGCCGAACACCCCTTCCAGCACTACCGCACCATCAACGCGTGGTTCACCCGCACGCTCAAACCGGGCCTGCGCCCCGTGGCCCCGGATTGTGCGGTCTCGCCGGTGGATGCCGCCGTGGGCGCAGCCGGAACACTCAGTGGTGACGTCATGTTCCAGGCCAAGGGGCGCCAGTACACGCTCACCGCGTTGCTGGGTGATGCGGCACTGGCCAAACGCATGGACGGCGGCAGCTACGCCACGCTGTACCTGGCCCCCAAGGACTACCACCGCATCCACAGCCCGTTGACGGCGGGGATACGCAAGGCCGTCTACATCCCCGGCAAACTGTGGCCGGTGAACCAGGCCGCGGTGCTCCACGTGGACAACCTCTTTGCGGTGAATGAACGCATTGTGGTGGAGCTGGAACGGCCCAACGGTGGCGTCATGGCCGTGGTGGCCGTGGGCGCCACCATGGTGGGCATGACCCGCCTGGCCTTTGATGATCTGCACACCAACGCGTGGAAACGTGTTGTGGATCAGCGGGTCTACGCGCCCCACAAACCCATCCAGGCCGGAGATTGGCTGGGCCAGTTTGAATTTGGATCCACCGTCATTCTCGCATGTTCCAAGGACTGTGCCGCATTGGATGCGCTCACCGTCGGGCAAACTGTTCGCATGGGACAGCGGCTGGGCGCCCTGGTTTGAACCGGTGCTGCCAGGCGCCAGCACAAGCGTTATGCTCCAGTCATGGACCGTGTTTGCCCCAACGGAAGCTTTGACGTCTGGGTGCAGCCCCATCTGGGAGCGCTGCGCGCCACCGCGTTGCGTCTGACCCGCAACCGGGCAGACGCGTCAGACCTGGTCCAGGACGCGCTGGTGCGGGCGTGGCTGGCGTTTGACACGTTTGAGGAAGGCACCCACGCCCTGGCCTGGCTGAGGCGCATCCTCACCAACACGTTCCTCAACGGCATCCGCCGCAAGAACCTGGAAGCCCACACCCTCCAAAACGTGGACCGCGTGGTGGACCTGGAAGCCTTCACCGTGGGCAAACCCTCGGCGGACCAGACCTGCGGCGTGCTCATTGCCCAGGAGACCCACGCCGAGGTCCAGGCCGCCCTGGCCAGCGTGCGACCCGAATTTGCCGACGTGGTGCGCCGCGTGGACCTGGACGGCCAGAGCTACAAGGCCGCCGCCACCGCGTTGGACCTTCCGGTGGGGACCGTCATGAGCCGCCTGCACCGCGGCCGCCGCCACCTTGCTGCCGCCCTGGGCATCCCGGTGGCCGGCGCGGTGTCCCGTCATGCCGGCCACGCCCCGGCTGTGCCGCTGCGCAAGTCCGCTTGACCCAACCACCAACCCCGCGTCACGCCACCACCCATGCATTGGCACGGTGGATGTGCGGGCCTGGCCCGCGGGTCGTTTGACGTCACGGGCTCCAAGGACAACTACCCGCCGGACACCCCGGTGGTGCCCCGTCACCTGGCGCTGGATGTCCAGGTGGACCTGGAGGCCCGCGCGTTGTGGGGCCGCGTCACCATCACCCTGGAAGCGCGCCAGCCCAACGTCACCCACGTGAGCCTGGATGCCCGCGAACTCACCGTGTCTTCGGTGGAGCGCGCCGGAAAGGCGCTGCTGTTTGGGCAGGAAGCCGGCAAGCTGCACGTGGACCTGGATGCGCCAATCGCCTCTGGAGCCAGTGTGGACCTCACCGTCACCTACCGCGTGGAGCACCCCCGGCTGGGCCTCTATTTTGTAGGCCCGGACCGGGCCAATCCCAATGCGCCGCTGCAGGCCTGGACCCAATGCCAGGATGATGATGCGCCCTATTGGTTTCCCTGCCTGGACCTCCCGCACCTCAAGGCCACCACCGCGGTGCGCTGCACGGTGAACAAGGGATTGCGGGTCATTTCCAATGGGCCCTGCACCTCAAAAACCGAAAATGCAGATGGCACCACCACGTTTGCCTACCAGATGGACGTGCCCCATCCGGCGTACCTGGTGACGTTGGTGGTGGGCCAGTTTGCCGAGCTGGTGAACCACCACGGCGACAAACCGGTGCGCTATTTTGTGGCCCCCGGACGCGAAGAAGAAGCCTACCGGTCCTTTGGCAAGACGCCCCAGATGCTCACGTTTTTTGAGGGCCTGCTCAAGGTGGATTACCCCTACGCCGAATACAACCAGGTGGCCGTGGCGGATTTCATCTTTGGCGGCATGGAGAACACCGGCTGCAGCACCATGATGGACCGCACGCTGCATGATGGGCGGGCGCACCTGGATTTCTCCTCGGATGAACTGGTGGCCCATGAGCTGGCGCACCAGTGGTTTGGAGACCTGGTCACCTGCCGCGCCTGGGCCGAAGGGTGGCTCAACGAAGGTTTTGCCACCTACATGGCAAGCCTCTGGATGGAGCATGACGAGGGGAAAAACGAGTTCCTCTACGACCTGTGGCTCCACGCGCGCCGCTACTTTGAAGAGGACGGGCGCCGCTACCGCCGGCCCATTGTGACCCGGCGCTACCAGGAGCCCGTGGACCTGTTTGACCGGCATTTGTACGAAAAGGGCGCGCGGGTGTTGCACCTGCTGCGCTGCGAACTGGGAGACACCGCGTTTTTTGATGGCGTGTCCAACTACGTCAAGAAACATGCGCGGGGTGCAGCAGATACCGATGATTTGCGCCGCGCGCTGGAGGAATCCAGCGGGCGCAACCTGGAGCGGTTCTTTGATGACTGGGTACGCGCCGGTGGGCACCCGGATGTCTCGGTGGACTATTCCTACGACACCACGGCCAAACTGGCGGTGGTGACGCTGGCAGTGGGCCCGCGCGCCGAAACGGGACGCCCCTGGGCGCTCAACATCCCCGTGCGCATCCACTGCGGCACCCACGTCACCACCCGCACCCTCAAGCTGGACACCGAATCCCAACGTTTTCCCATCCCCGTGCCGGACCGCCCCACCCGCGTGGTGGTGGACCCGGATGACACCATCCTCAAGACGCTGCGCCTGCGCCTTCCAGAAGAGCTGCTCATCAACCAGCTGCGTGAGGACGCATCTGCCATGGCGCGCATCCGCGCCGTGTTTGCCCTGCAGGACCTGCCCACCAAGGCCAGCCTGGACGCGTTGGAGAAGGCCCTCCTCAGTGACGCGTTCTGGGGCGTGCAGGCGGACGCCGCCACCGCGCTGGGCGAGATGCGCGGAGGACGCGCGCTGCAGGTTCTATGTGGCGCGTTGTCCAAGGTGACCCAGCCCAAGGCGCGCCGGGCGGTGGTGCGTGCACTGGGAAACTGGCAACACCCGGATGCCGCACGCGCGTTGGAAGAACGCCTCAAGCAGGGTGACGCCAGCTATTTTGTGGAGCAGGAAGCCGCATCCGCATTGGGCCGCACCAAAGACGCTGGTGCCGCCGCGGTGCTCAAGGGTGTCCTGCAAACGCGGGACAGCTGGCTTGACGTGGTGCGGGCAGGGTGTGTCACCGGGCTGGGAGAGACGCGTGACGCCGCCGCGTATGACGTGGTGCGCGCCCACGCCGAGCCCGGCCACGCGCTCAACGTGCGCCTGGCGGCACTGGCGGCCATGGCGCGGCTGGGACGGGACCGGCCACTGGCGTCCACCGTGGTCAGTGACCTGGACCGCTTGTGCGGGGACAAGGACTTCCGCATCACCAACGGGATCCTGGGCGCGGCCGAAGCGCTCAACGACCAGGGATCCCTGGGCATGGTGGAACGGATCCAACGGCAGGGACCGGATGGCCGCCTCAAACGCCGCGCCGAAGAAGTGGCAAGGACGCTTCGTGCCGGGCGGGACCAGAAGGAAGCCGTGGATACGTTGCGCGGGGAAGTGGACCGCCTCAAGGAAGAAGTCCGCGCGCTGCGGGACCGCACCACCACGTTGGAACACACGCCCAAGGCGGCGGGTTAGGACGGGCAACGTCATGGCCTCACGCAAGCAGACCGTGGCGGATTCCCCCTCCGCCAAAAAAGCAGGGAAGGGTGGGCGTTCACCCACGCAGGAAAAGGGCCGCATCATTGCCGAGGCTCTGGCCAAAAACCTCCAGTTTGGCCTGGACCCTTTTGAGTTGTTCTGCGCCTACCACCTGGGCATCACCCCGCAGAACACCTACAAGTTCCAGAACGTCCATGACGTGGCCGCACGTTTTGGTGTGGGTCCCGGTGAGGTGAGACAGGCCTTGCAGGAATATGGCCTGGACCCGGACGCCGTCATCAACAGCAAGTTCAACATGGCGGTGGCCCAGGTGGACATCCAGGTGGCTCCGCCGGGCGTGGACCTCCAGACCGTGGCGCTCATGCACTACGAGGAATTTCTGGGTTCTCCCCGCAAGACCCGGGATTGGAACAGGGAATTGGAGCAGGCCGCGCGGGAGAATGAAGAAATATTCGGGAAGAAGGAGAAACCATGAACCCCCTGGCTCCGCCTTGGGAACTGGGGCTGGAGACGGCCCGGTACCTCCGGCACAACAACTTCTGCTTCAGCCTGCGGGAGAACAGCGGGGAGCTGGCGGGGTCCATCACCGCCATTGGACGGGATGGGGACATGGCCGCCAACCCCAATGAGGAAGCCTGGGTGAACGCCGCCATCCCCAAGGTGCCCGGCATGAAACAGGTGGGCGGCGCGGATTGGACCCTGCCCATGAGCAGCCTGGAAGCCATCACCCAGGCGTTCCCGGCCCAGTTGGTCCAGCGGCTGCTCACCACCAACGGGACCGCGCAGCTTTCACAATTGTGGGAACTGGTGCGGGCCCAGACGGATGTCTCGTTCAACCTCAACTGGAAGGCTGCCCATCAGGTCACGCCCGGAGGCCTGCAAATCCGCCGGGACCTGCACGGCGCGGCCAACTTCTACGTCAATGGCCATCCGGACCTGACCGCCGGCATTGCGGCGTTGCTGGGCACCACCGTGGAGGCCCGCAAGACGTACGACGCAACTGCCGAGCAGCTGGACGCGCTGGTGGGGTGGGCCCAGAAGCGGGCTCCGGAGTGTATTGATTATTCCAGTGGAAACATCACCTTGCGCCACAACCCTTCAAGCGCTGGTTGATGTGGTGCTGGCGGGGAGTTCCGGAGCGGTGAGCGGCGGCAGGGCGTTGAGGTCATCAAACCGCTCAAACGGGTTCTCCAACATTTCCCGCAGCGTCTTGGACAAGATGCTGGCGTGGTAGCCGTCAATGAAGCGGTGATCAAAAGACGCGTTGATGGCCAGGACCTTGCCCACCACCACCTTGCCGTCCTCCACCACGGGCGTTTCTTTCACCGTCCCGGGCGCCACAAAGATGGGCACACGGGTGTAGGGGACCAGCGGCACGTACGCGGTGTCCAGGCCAAGGCTGCCCACGTTGGTGACGGTGGCCGCGCCAAACGGGTCCTTGGGCATCCCCGCCCAGCGCATGTCCAGGTTGAGCGTGTACATGACGAACGAAAGAACCTTGAGGAAGGTGTTGAGGAAAAAGTACGGGATGGCCGCCACCGTCCCCTTTCCCTTCTCCACGTTCTTGTCCTTGCGGGCCCGGACGCGGTTCACCGTTTCTTCCATCTCATCCACCATCTGCAGCAGACTCTTGAGGTCCACGTCGTCAATTTTGGCAGCGGTGAGGTCCACCTTGCCGCCATCGGTCTGGACCACCAGCACGCTGATGGTCACCCGCTGGCGCAGGTAGATTTTGTTGAAGCGCAAGATGGCGTTGGCTTCCGGGCAGGCCTTGAGCGCCATGCCCACGGCCTTGGTGACCATGTGGGTCACCGTCAGGCGGCGGCCGGTCTTGCGGCGGAACTCCTCCAGGTACTGCATGGCTTTGTCCATGCGCACCGTGAGCGTCCCGTAGACGGTGGGGTCGTACGCGGTCTGCCAGGTTCCAATGGCCATCTTGCGGAAGCTGGTGACGTTCTCATGCGGAACAAGTTCAAGGTGTTTCATGGCGGCAAACCTCCCCGGTGCCGCCAGTGTGCCGGGGAGACCGGCAACCTGTCATCCCTTCAGCGCATGGCCACGTCTTGTTCCAGGGCCATCTTGGCCTTGATGCGCGCCAGGTGGTGGCCAATGCGGGAGGCCAGGTGTTCGTCCAGCTCCACTTCCACCGCGGCGCTGGTGACCGGTACGGCCGGGGCCGCGCTGGCCTTGGTGCACCCCGCCGAGGCGGTGGCCAAAAAGGCGGACACAAGCACAGAGACGGGGACGGCCAGGCGGCTGGACATGGGGTGCTCCAAGGTGGCGCCGCGTGGCGGCGGTGGACTCCAAATGGCTCCACGGTCACCCTAAAGGTGGGTCTGATCCCGGTCAAAAAATTGGCCCAAAAAAAACACCCGCCGTGAAAGGCGGGTGCTTTTTGACGTCGTCAATTGGTGGGGCGAAAAATCACCCGTTGCGCGCGCGGCACACCTGGCCGGGACCGTCTGAGATGGTCACGCACACCATCCCGGAGGCGCAGTCCAAAGAGGTGCTGCACGCCTTCTCACACGTGGAGAACACCGGACCGGAGGGGCCGGCAATGCCGTAGTAGCGCAGGCAGGTGAGCCCGGTGTCACACGCCCCATTTGAACCGCAGGTCTCACCCACGCCCGGCAGCACCACCGAACACGCCCAGGCGCAGTCCCGGTTGGTGGTGCAGGTCCAGTTGCCCGTGCAGGCGGTGTGCGTCAGCGGCTGCTCAGAGCAGTCCCGGGCCGTTTCACAGTAGCCGTAGGAGTAACACTCCCCGTCGGCGTCACGGCAGTAGGCCCCGGTGGCGCACTCGGAGTCCCGGCTGCAGCCAGTGGGCGCCGGCTCAGACCCGCCGCAGTCCCCCGCGCCCAGCACCAGGCAGCTCAACGCCAACGTCCAACCTGCCGCCAACCGTGAAAGATTTTGCATGGGCCACCCTTCAAAAGAGAAGCTTGAAAGAGGCGGGTGGGATATACGCCGACACTGGAGAAATCAAGGTGGATCAACCAGATCGGCAAGACCAAGACGCACTGCGTTTCAACTGGGAGCTGTTGGCCACGCGGCTGCCCAAAATCCCGCCACAGGCCCGGCTCACCCGTGAGGTGCCGGAAGATTTTTGTGTGGAGGAGGAGCCGGCGTATCCGCCCTCCGGCAGTGGTGAACACGTCATGGTGCGCGTGCAGAAGCGCGGCCTGTCAACCCTGGAAGTGACCCGGCGCCTGGCGGCGCAGCTGGGCGCCAACCCGCGGGATGTTGGATTTGCCGGACGCAAGGATGTGCACGCGGTGGCCACGCAGTGGTTCAGCGTGCCGCGGCGGCGCAACACACCAAGGCTGGAGCCGGGTCCCCTGGGGCCGGGCATCACCGTGCTGGAAGCCACGCTGCATAAAAACAAACTGCAGCTGGGGCATTTGCGGGGAAACCGGTTTGTCATCACGTTGCGTTCCCCGGTGCCCGGCGCGCTGGAGACGCTGCAAGCGCGGTTGCCGCAGGTGGCCCGCGGGGTGCCCAACTATTTTGGCCCGCAGCGTTTTGGCGTGGGCGGGGTCAACGCCGCCGAAGGACTGCGGGTCCTCCAAGGCCAACGCCGCGGCGGGGATCCCCGGGGACTCCAGCTGCTGGTGAGCGCGGTGCAGTCCGCCGTGTTCAACCGCGTGGCAGATGCGCGCCTGAGAAAGGATCCGGATGTGATGCCGTGGCCGGGGGACATCCTGGTGAAGGTGCCGTCCGGTGCGCCGTTCTGGTGTGAGGATCCCAACGTGGACGGGCGCCGCGTGGCGGACGGAAGTGTGGCGGTCACCGGCCCGCTGCCAGGATCCCGGGGGAGGACGCCCAAGGGGGACGTGCTGGCCTTGGAGGAACGCGTGGCGCGTGAGGTCCTGGGAGACCCAGGCGTGCTGGCGCGTGGACCACGTGCGCCGGTGGGAGACCGCCGGGCCATCCTGGTGTGGCCGCGCCAGCCCACGGTGGAGGTCTGCCCGCAGGGCCTCAAGGTGGGGCTCTCACTGCCACCCGGTTGTTTTGCCACCGCAGTGCTCCGGGAATGGGCCGGGATTTCCGAAGAAGGCTCTGGTCCCGCTGAAGAAGCCACAGGGTAGGCCGCTGCGGCCCATCGGTCGTTTGTCGGAGTGCATCCGTCAACGGGGGGGTCAAACCCCTGGCAGCACAGTCGTGGATTCCTGAGGATATCCCACCCCACTGTGAACGCCGGGTCAGGGTGGGGGGCGCACGCCACACCCGTCCTGGACGGTCCACCAATGCCTGGAATGGCCGTGCAGGCCGGGTGGTCTGGGATCCTCCAACATCCGATTTTGTGAGGATGGGGCTGGCCCCAGCGGGCGACCCGCGCCGGATTGCCGGGGGCGGAAACACCTGGCCTCCCCAAGGTCACCCGTCCGGGCTTGTGGCCCAGATAAACCCCTGGGAACACTGACAAACGCGTTAGGCACACCTCCTGCTGTGAGAGTCCGTGGCCCTCAGAATCCGGGGGTCCCTGTTCCAAGGAGATGCTCATGGTGGCTGCGCGCAAACAGACTCTTGCAACGGTGACAACGCTGCGGGTTGTGCCGCGTAAACCAGAGCCTGCGGCGCGGCCGCGGTTGGGTCCCCGGGCGGACCTCATGGACGCCTACCTGGAGATGCTCTCGCGCATCCCGCTGTTTTCCCCCGCCGAGGAACGCCAGGCCGCCAAGAGCCTGCGTGAGCTTGAGATTGCCGCGTGGCTGCGCGCGTTGGTGTTCCGGGACACGTTGGCGTTTGTGGGCCAACACCCGCGCATCCTGGAACTGCAGGACCGCAGCGTGCTGGAACACGTGGCGCGCAACGCTTCCCAGCTTCCCTCCACGTGGTCCCCCACCCATCCCTTGGCGGTGGACCTGGAGAAGCTGGCCGAACAACTGCGCGACATTGATGAAAACCAGGTGCTAATTAACAACATAACAGCCAGTTTGCTGTCACTGGCGGCCATACACGCGCCCGCAGGACGGCACGCGGTGGCCCGTCCCG
>Ga0154020_10001432_pt1 | contig 29441 bp, 29 predicted proteins | sample Klosneuvirus_201_FD_109709 | JGI IMG/M metagenome (GOLD analysis project Ga0154020, IMG submission 109709) | Active sludge microbial communities from wastewater, Klosterneuburg, Austria - Klosneuvirus_20160825_MG | ecosystem: Engineered > WWTP > Aerobic digester > Activated sludge | place...
CCGCTGTCGGCCTCCCACACCCGCGCCGTATTGTCCTCACTCGCGGTGACGATGCGGCGACCATCGGGGCTATACGTCGCGCTATTGACGATGAACCGATGGCCCGTGAGCACAGCGAGCAGCCGCCCGCTGTCGGCCTCCCACACCCGCGCCGTATTGTCCCAGCTCGCGGTGACGATGCGGCGGCCATCGGGGCTATACATCGCGCTCACGACGCTGGACCCATGGCCCGTGAGCACAGCGAGCAGCCGCCCGCTGTCGACTTCCCACACCCGCGCCGTTTTGTCGTAGCTCGCGGTGACAATGCGGCGACCATCGGGGCTATACATCGCGCTCCTGACGCTGGACCCATGGCCCGTGAGCACAGCGAGCAGCCGCCCGCTGTCGGCCTCCCACGCCCGCGCAGTATTGTCCAAGCTCGCGGTGACGATGCGGCGACCATCGGGGCTATACGTCGCGCTCTGGATACTGTCCCCATGGCCCGTGAGCACAGCGAGCAGCCGCCCGCTGTCGACCTCCCACACCCGCGCAGTCTTGTCCCAGCTCGCGGTGACGATGCGGCGACCATCGGGGCTATACGTCGCGCTCAGGATACTGTCCCTATGGCCCGTGAGCACAATGAGCAGCCGCCCGCTGTCGGCCTCCCACACCCGCGCCGTCTTGTCCCGGCTCGCGGTGACGATGCGGCGACCATCGGGGCTATACGTTGCGCTCACGACGCTGTGCCCATGGCCGGTGAGCACAGCGAGCAGCCGCCCGCTGTTGGCATCCCACACCCGCGCCGTATTGTCCTCGCTCGCGGTGACGATGCGGCGACCATCGGGGCTATACGTCGCGCTCCAGACTCTTTCCCCATGGCCGGTGAGCACAGCGAGCAGCCGCCCGCTGTCGGCCTCCCACACCCGCGCCGTATTGTCCAAGCTCGCGGTGACGATGCGGTGACCATCAGGGCTATACGTCGCGCTCCAGACTCTTTCCCCATGGCCGGTGAGCACGGCGAGCCGCCGCCCGCTGTCGGCCTCCCATACCCGCGCCGTATTGTCCCAGCTCGCGGTGACGATGCGGCGACCATCGGGGCTATACGTCGCGCTCCAGACTCTGGCCCGATGGCCCGTGAGCACAGCGAGCAGCCGCCCGCTGTTGGCCTCCCACACCCGCGCCGTATTGTCCTCACTCGCGGTGACGATGCGGCGACCATCGGGGCTATACGTCGCGCTCTCTACGCTGGACCCATGGCCCTTGAGCACGGCTCTTGGTGTTCCTGCGGCGTGCAGTGTGCTATCGAGCAAGTCTGGTAGTGCCATATCCGTGCTGCCTTCCGCCTGGGCTCGATGCAGCCAGAGCAGTCCTTCGCTGGGATTGCCGCGTTCAAAGACTAGCTGCCTCCCGCGTTCCACGTACGTATCGAGGAGCTGCTGGCGAATGCTCTCTTTGGCTGCTGATGCTTCCTGCGTACGTTGTCGTTCCTTTTGGGTCAGTTCCTGCTGTTTCACTAGATAGACACTAGCCGCAACGAGCAGGACAATAATGATGGCGGCCACGGCCCCCAGACTCAGCATCCATTCGGTTTTCTGTCTGCGCTCTGCCGCCCCCAAGAACTCGGCAGCCAGCGGGCCGAAGTCTTCGGGTTTTCGGCGTTGGTAATAGCGCAGCAGGTCCAGGTCCGGCGGACGCCATAGCCGACCGGTGGGTCTTCCAGCCTCGTGCCATAGCTTCGCCGCCTCCAGCGCTCGGTCATACAGACCACGATCATTGCGGCCCTGTTCGATCCAGCTGCGCAGCGCTGCCCAGTGATCAAACAAAGCCTCATGCGTCACTTCGGCCAGGGGTTCGGCTCCCTCGCTGCCAAGCGTGAGCAGCCGAGCCTGCTCGGTGGCAAATTTCCGCAGCACCTCTAGCACGCGCCCTTCGGTCTCTGCCCGTCCGCACAGCTCAGAGATTGGGGCGCGGCGTCGGGTGTCGCGTGTGCCTTCGCCAAGCCGCACCAGCCGCACCAGCGCCCGCTGAGCGGTCGCTTGCTCTGTCGGGTCAAGCTTGCCGAAAATCTCCTGCGCCTTGCCCGCCAACGCACCACCTACACCGCCAATCTCGCGCAGCGTCGCCCCAGGTTCTTTGCCCGCCTGCATCCCCTCCCAAATGCTCGTCAGGGCAAACTCAAGCAGCGGCAGCGTGCCCTCGCTGCCCCACGCCTGGCTAAGCAGCAATTCGACCGTCGCTTCGTCTATCGGCTGGCCTGCCTGCGCAGCTGGCTCGCCGATGGCCTGGCGCAGCTCCTCGCGGCTCATGGCGGTGACTAGCTCGGATTGCGTGCCAAACAGGCGGTTGAGCGTGGGGTGTTGCCGTGCAGTCTCGCCGATGAAGTCCGTGCGCAGGGTGAGCACAACCGAGACATGACGGCTCCATGCCGCTGCGGCGTGAAGCAGGACGTCGACAAACGCCGCTCGCTCGTTCTTGTCGGTGCAGAGAGTGTAGACCTCTTCAAACTGGTCCACTAGCACCACAAATGGCGAGCGCTCCACGCCGGGCCGATTCGCCGCCCACTGGCTGAGTCCGTCGAACTCACCGCGCCCATTCGGTTTGCGCAGAAAGTCGGCCAAGTCCCTCTGTGCTGAGAGCGCCGCCGCCGTGGCCGGCTCGTGGCGAGGTGGCAGCAGTGCAATCGCCAGCGCGCCGAGCGGGTTTTCCCCCGGCTTGAGCACGACAGCCCGCATAGGTTCCGGCCCCGGAACCGGCGAGGCCTGGAGCTCGGCCAGCAGCCCCGCTCGCGCGACCGACGACTTGCCCGAGCCCGAGGGCCCGAGCACCGCCAGCAAGCGAGTGGCTCCAGCCTGCTCATACAGCTCTTGGAATCGGTGCCACAGTCGCTCGGTCAGCTCGTCCCGACCGAAAAACAGGTCGGTCTCCTCGACCTGGAATGCGGACAGTCCACGATACGGATTCCTTGCCGCCTGCCTCGCGGACGACTGGGGCGACAGCAGCAGCCGCTTGTACCGCGCAAACCGCCGCGGATTTCTCTTCGCCAGTGCTGCAACCAGCTGATCCCCATCTGCGAGTTGCAGCAGCAGGTTGTCGCGATCGACCCGATTCTGCCCGCTGGCAAACCTCGCCGCGACGTCGGGGAAGCAATCCAAGCAAAACGCTTCCAAGTCCGACGCCGTCGGCAACACAGCGCCCAGCAGCTTCCGCAGCAAGGGGCGATCGAAACGCAAAGAATCCGACATGTGGCAGGTCTTGCAAGGACTCTACGACGGACCATGGGAGAAAAGCTGTCGCACTTAGTGGGTTCGGGTAGCAGTAGACTGGGCGCGAGGGCTGCACAGCTCGGTGGACCGCATCCTGTGCAAGCAGCCGGAGCGGCCTTTGATTTCACCGACTTACGCTCCGATTGGTCCTTCGACTGGTCCATCACAGAGTCTTCGCCGCATCCACTGCGGCGTCGTGGTGGCTGGCTTCCGAACAGCGACTGAACGAATCTGTTTGGGGAGGCGGGTCGTGTACTTCTGCGCTCTCAGATGTCCCCGCTTTGCGTATGCCCTTCAGCGTGAGTAAGCGGCGTCTGGGCAGTCCTCTGGCGTGGGCGTGTGGGGGATGAGGATGTTCGTATTGTTTGGATCGAACTGCACGGGGAGATGGCAGCGAATGAAGGCGGCGAGCTGTTCGGGCCTTAGCGTTTCGGGCGATACGTCCCAGACGCGCGCCGTAAGGTCAACGCTCGCAGTGACGATGCGGCGACCATCGGGGCTATACCTCGCGTCCCAGACTATGTCCCCATGGCCCTTGAGCTCGGCGACCAGGCGCCCGGTGTCGGCCTCCCACACTCGCGCCGTCTGGTCACTGCCCGCGGTGACGATGCGGCGACCATCGGGGCTATACCTCGCGCGAAAGCTAAAGCCTATGTCCCCATGGCCCTTGAGCTCGGCGACCAGGCGCCCGGTGTCGGCCTCCCACACTCGCGCCGTCTGGTCAGCGCTCGCGGTGACGATGCGGCGACCATTGGGGCTATACATCGCGCTTTCGACGCCTTTCCCATGGCCCTTGAGCTCGGCGACCAGGCGCCCGGTGTCGGCCTCCCACACCCGCGCCGTCTGGTCAGCGCTCGCGGTGACGATGCGGCGACCATCGGGGCTATACCTCGCGCTCCAGACGCCTTCCCCATGGCCCTTGAGCTCGGCGACCAGGCGCCCGGTGTCGGCCTCCCACACCCGCGCCGTATGGTCATCGCTCGCGGTGACGATGCGGCGACCATCGGGGCTATACGTCGCGCTCCAGAGTGTGTCCCCATGGCCCTTGAGCTCGGCGACTAGGCGCCCGGTGTCGGCCTCCCACAGCCGCGCCGTATGGTCATCGCTCGTGGTGACGATGCGGCGACCATCGGGGCTATACGTCGCGCTTTCGACGCCTTTCCAATGGCCCTTGAGCTCGGCGACCAGGCGCCCACTGTCGGCGTCCCACACCCGCGCCGTATGGTCATCGTTCGCGGTGACGATGCGGCGACCATTGGAGCTATACGTCGACCTAGAGTCGCTGGACACAATGCCCTTGAGCTCGGCGACCAGGCGCCCGCTGTCGGCCTCCCACACTCGCGCCGTATGGTCATCGGCGGTGACGATGCGGCGACCATCGGGGCTATACGTCGCGCTCAGGACTCTTTCCCTATGGCCCTTGAGCTTGGCGACCAGGCGCCCGCTGTCGGCCTCCCACACTCGCGCCGTATGGTCATCGCTCGCAGTGACGATGCGGCGACCATCGGGGCTATACGTCGCGCTTTCGACGCCTTTCCCATGGCCCTTGAGCTCGGCGACCAGGCGCCCGCTGTCGGCCTCCCATACCCGCGCCGTCTTGTCGGGGCTCGCGGTGACGATGTGGCGACCATCGGGGCTGTACATCGCGCTAAAGACGCTGGACCCATGGCCTTGGAGCTCGGCGACCAGGCGCCCGCTGTCGGCCTCCCACACCCGCGCCGTCCAGTCAGCGCTCGCGGTGACGATGCGGCGACCATTGGGGCTATATTTCGCGCTCAAGACGAAGGACTCATGGCCCTTGAGCTCGGCGACCAGGCGCCCGCTGTTGGTTTCCCACACCCGCGCCGTATTGTCGTGGCTTGCGGTCACGATGCGGCGACCATCGGGGCTATACGTCGCGCTTCTGATGACTTCCCCATGGCCCTTGAGCTCAGCGACCAGGCGCCCGCTGTCGGCGTCCCACACTCGCGCCGTTTCACCGCTCACGGTGACGATGCGGCGACCATCGGGGCTATACGTCGCACTCCAGGCGCCTGCCCCATGGCCCTTGAGCTCCGTGTAAAGGGGTGAATTTCAGGTAGACGAAAGGATCGCAATTCGTCGAGGCTGGGTGAGACCATACACCTGATCATCGATGTAGGGGGAATCACAGACTGTGCTCTCTGTTGAGTGCAGGGGAGTCCGGGGCGGACAGAGCGCCGCAACTCCGCCAACACGCCGCCACGGTTGGCGGTGCCGCTGTAAATGCGCCATGGATCTTGCGCGTCCGTCCTCATAAGCTGCCGCCCATGGACACAAACCGACTGCGTGCTTTTTGGGCGGCTCGACAGGGCCTACTGGAACCGATGTCAAACGTCAGCTCGGCAGCTGTTTTGGAACGCGCGGGCTGGGCTCGTTCCGTCGGTGGAGTGAATCCCTACCTGACTCTCTTTGGGCGAGCTGGCATCTCGCGGGAGGAGGTCGACCGGGCCGCTGCCAACCTGGAACTGTGCGAGCTACCGAGCGCTCGCGGCTGTACCTACGTGGTGCCGCGCTCGGACTATGCACTGGCTCTGAAGGTGGGCCGGAGCGACGGAGATTCCCCAGACATCAAGACCGCCAAAAAGTATCTGGGAGTCACCGACCGAGAGCTTGACCGTCTGGCAGAGCAGGTCCTCACTGTTCTCGAAGACGGACCCAAAGATCCCGCAGCCCTTAAAGACTGCCTCGGAGAGGTGGTTCGCAATCTGGGCGCGGAGGGCAAGAAGCGAGGCATGACGACGACGCTGCCGCTCGTGATCGGTCGCCTGCAATCGCTTGGTGAAGTCCGTCGCCAGCCCGTAAATGGACGATTGGATCAGCAGCGCTACAGCTATGCGCGCTGGACCGATTCCCCCCTGCGCAGCTTCCGTCTGAGCTTCGCTGAAGCCTACACCGAATTGGCTCGCCGCTATTTCCGCTTTGCTGGGCCTGCCAGCCTCGCGCACTTTCGCTGGTTCTCGGGCCTGGGAGCTGCCGCGGCCAAGACTGCTGTGGCCTCCTTAGGACTCGTTCCCATCGAAGCGGGCAGCGAGCTACTGATCTTTCCGGATGAGCTATCCCAGCTCCATTCCTTCGTCGTTCCCAAAGATCCCGTATATCGGCTGGTTGCGAGCCTGGACGGAGTCGTGCTCCACCGTCGAGAAGTAGCGCCGCTCTGTGACCCGGCTGACCTGAATCGCAAAGTTTACGGTGACCGCGGTGTCGTGGAACTCGGTGGACTTGGCGACTTGAGCAGCCACCCCATCCTCGATCGTGGACGCCTCATTGGTCTATGGGAGTACGAACCCGCGAGCGGTTCCATCGTCTCTACCAGCTTCGTGAAGCAGACTCCTTTGCTGCGCAGCGAGATCGATCGGACCACTGCCTTTGTCCGTGATCAGCTCGGTGATGCACGCTCGTTCAGCCTTGACAGCCCCGAGAGTCGTCAGCCCCGAATCGACGCACTCCGCGCCGCAGCTACCTGATCTTCGCGGAGCACTTAACCGCGGCGCTGCACTTACATGCACCGCGCCGGGGCACCTGGCGATCGATATGTGCGACCCGCCGATGCTCGCCTTTCGCTTTTTTGGAAGGCGATATGTAGCCGTTACGACTCCTCTTATTGGCATCCGGTGGTCCAGCCACTGAAATGTCGCTTGAAGAGGATCTGGCGATCATCGTACCGTTGACAGTTGGCTCCATGGGAACACTTTGGGAGGGGGGGGAACCGCTCATGGGCTCCTGTTTGAATGCTGGGTTTATTGGTGGATCTGCCTGTACCGGGAATCGGGGACCCGTGGTCGACATGCTGCAATTCGTTGGGATCGGTGAGCTGGTGATCGCCAAGGCGCCCGTGCGGTTGCTGACCGTCTTGGGTTCTTGTGTGGCGGTCTGTCTGTGGTCACCCAGCGGGAAAGTCGGCGGAATGAACCACTACCTGCTTCCGTACGCTATCGATGAAGTGAAGGGGCTTCAGTATGGCTCGGTGTCGCTCCCATACTTGATCACGGCGATGCGGAAAGCCGCAGGGAGTACCACCCAGTTGCGTGCCGTGGTCGTTGGTGGAGCCAGTCTGTTTTCCACCTCCGACAAGCTGGCGAGCGGAAATGTCGAGGTCGCGATCGAGCAGCTGGGAAGACTCCAGATTCCTGTGCAGCACTCGGATGTCGGAGGGCGAAACGCGCGGCGGGTGGTCTTCGACCTCGCGTCCGGTGCGATTCAGGTCTCGCACATCAAGATCGATTCCCTTGGCGATCCCCCGAGGAATTAGTCATGCAGGTGCTACTCGATGAACAGCTTACCGCAGATGCTGCTGAACGCCTTCGACGGCTCCTGCTTGATGGACTGGCAAGGCAACCTGGGGTAGGGGTGCTCCGTCTCGATGGACAGCAGGTGCTCAGCGTGGAGGTTCCCTGTCTGCAAGTGCTGCTCGCAGCCGCGCATCAGGCCGTGACCCAAGGGTGTCTGCTCGAACTATACAGACCATCGCCAGTGCTCAAGGAGGCGCTGCGCTTGTTGGGAATCGAGTCACTCCTTTCCGTGCAGACGGACGCGCGGGATGAGGCATCATGAGCGGCGAGAGCGAGTTCTCAGAACCAGAGCAAGAGCTTCTGGGCCAGCTCAGACAGCTCGAAGAGGAGCTACTCCGTCTCGAACGCAATGGGCGCGCCGAAGAGATCGCCAGTACGTTCCGAACCGCCCACAACCTGAAGTCTGCTGCGGCCATGCTCGGGTTTGAGGAGGTCGCTGCGATCATTCATGATCTAGAGGAGGCCCTTGATCGACTCCGCGCAGGTGAGCTACGGCTGACTGGCGACCTGATCACGTCTCTGCTCACGCGAACCGATGCCGCCGTGATCCAGTTAGGGAAGCTTCACCGAGCTGAGCAAGACCACTCCGCTCAAGTGCCAACCGCGATGTTGCGCCGAGTCCGCGTCCGGATCAGTCTGGCGTCAGACTCTCTGCGAACAGGAATCGATCCGCTGCGATTGCTGCGCGCGCTCACCGATCTGGGAAAACTGGTGGAAGCCAGTGTCGATGCATCGCAGCTGCCCAGTCTTGCCCAGCTGGACCCCCAGAGACTCTATCTGGCGTTTGTGATGGTGCTCGATACCGACGCAACGGATGACCAGCTGCGGAGTGTCTTTCTGTTTGTGGATGATCGAGTGACCCTCACCATTGCTTTGCTCGATTCGCCAGCACGCCAGACACAGAGCCCGAGCCAGCCTGCGCAGGACGAGGTTCCGCAAGACCATAAGGACTCCCAACATGCACAGCCGCAGCTTGTAAACCAGACCCTCAAGATTCAGGTGCGCCGGGTGGATGCGCTGGTGACTCTGGCTGGGGAACTGTCGGTGGCGACCAGTCGGTTGAGCGCACTTCAGGGAATGGGACTCCGCATGAGCGACCAGCGGGTAAGCAGTCTCTGTCACGAGATTCGGCACCTCGCTTCGCGGCTACAAGAGGCAGCGATGGCGATCCGATTGGTGCCCATCTCGACCGCCTTTTCTCCCTTGCTGCGGGTGGTTCGCGATCAGGCCTACGCACTCGGCAAGGAAGTAGAAGTCGTGCAGAGGGGGGCCCAGACCGAGTTAGACAAAATGGTTGCGGACCGCCTACTTGCGCCCCTGAAACATCTGGTTCGCAACGCGCTGGATCATGGTGTGGAGTCACCAGAGGAGCGACGGAGAAGCGGCAAGTCCCACCGCGCCCGCATCGATCTGGAAGCGTGGCAAGAACACGGCAAAGTGATTGTCCGCGTTCGCGATGATGGACGAGGGCTCGATCTCACGCGGATCGAAAAGGTGGCGGTGGAGCGCGGACTCATTCCGCCCGGTCGAAAGCTGGGAGAGCAGGAAGCGTGCGCGCTGCTGCTTGTGCCAGGATTCACGACCCGTGATCAGGTCAGTCCGCTCTCTGGCCGTGGCGTCGGACTCGATGTGGTGCGCCAGAACATCTACGATCTGGGGGGCGATCTCGACGTCAAGACTGGGCACGGAATCGGAATGTCCGTCACGCTGAGCGTTCCGCTGACCTTGGCGATGGTGGAAGGCATCACGCTCCAGTGCGAAAAGCAGCTCTTTTCCCTTCCCCTTGATGTAGTAGAGCGAATCATTCGGCCCACTCCGGCACAGTGTCTGCGCTTGCCGGGCGGTGGAGAAGTGATTCGGGCCTCAGGAGCCAGCGTGCCGCTGCTGCGTCTGGAGAAGCTCCTTCACCTGCAATCTCACGCGCCAACAGGTCACGCGCCATCACTGCCTGCGGTCGTGGTGTTGGTCGCCGGGTTGCACAGCTCGCTGGCGATTGCTGCGGACAGTGTGGTGTCGCAAGAACCGCTCTTGCTCAAGGGATTCCCGCGTACGCTCCGGGCCAGTCCTGCGCTGCTGGCGACGGCGACGATCTCGACGGGACAGACAACGCTCTTGTTGGATGTCGCGGCACTTGAGAGTTCGGTGCGGGAGCCCGCAAGTGATCCATCTGTGGCCAGCGTTCCACAACTCGATAGGAGAAAGGAGCCCCATGTTTAGCTCGTTCCGCATGCGGCTGTATGTCTTGGTGCTGATCTTGGGAATGGGAGATCTGCTGATCTCCGCGGTGGGTCTGTACGGGCTCTCGTATGTCGGAGGACAGTATGAGGAGGCCTCCCAAGGAACCTTCCTTGCTCGTCGCACCGTGCTGCGCATTCAGCGTGACCTAGAGGTTCTGCTATCGATCGAAAAGTCGCTGGCAGGAGCCACCGCAGCCGCGGATGCGCACGCGATGGAGGATGAGATTCGCAGTCTTCAAGACGTGCTCAAGCAGGACATCGCACTGCTGCACGGACTGCTGCCAGCATCGCTGAAGCAGAACTCTGAGCAGACCCGAGCGGTGATTGATGAGCTAAGCAGACACGCAGCCGCAGCAGCCAAGACAGCCCAGGAAGGCACGCTCTCGAAAGTCCGTACCAATTATCAGGGTCCGCATCGCGCCAATCGAGAGAAGCTCCTTACGACGCTGCGGCAGCTCTTGGAGATCAACGGTCGTGCGCGCGGCGCAGAAAATCTGCGGGTTCGTCGGCCTGATGTTGCCCCGAATCTCGGTGCCGCAATAGGAGAGCTATGGACGAGCATGACCAACATGGAGGGACTGCTTGGACCGTGGATCAGCACGGATGATGTGAACCAATGGGAGGCGATGTCGAGTCGCGCCAGCGTGCTGTCCGAGCAGTTCGCGCGACAGCTCGGTGTGGCCAGCAGAGAGCTTGGAGACGACCCGCGCGGTTCCGTTTTGGATGAAGCGGCCACAAGTTATATTAAGGGACTCACAGAGATGAGTGCTCAGCTCCGCCAGCGGGATCGACTGCTCCTGCTCGCGCAGCTCCAGCGCGATATCCAGCTGGTGGGACAGACTCGTGAAGGACTCACCAGCATCTACAACTTCACCAACCAGGATGGCAACGCGCGTCAGCTTGCGGTCAGCGCCGCGATTTCATCGACCCGGACGGCGTTTCTGCTGATCTGCGCGGGTGCGATTCTGTTTTCGATTGTGTATCTGCTGCTGGCGCTGCGGCGGATCAACGAAATGGTGGACACGCTGCGCTTTGTGGCCCAGCAGATCCGAAGTGCGGCCTCGCAGCTGTATGAGAGCGTTCAAGGGGTGGCCCAGCGAGCTACATCAGAAGCCGCTTCTCTCGAAGAGACCAGTGCCACCATGGAAGAAATGACCACGGCGGTAGAGCAGAATCGCAATGGTGCATCCAAAGCCAAGGAGCTGACCGAGCGCAACGGCGAGCTAGCGAAACAGAACGCAGGGGTGGCGATGCAGGCGGTGGAAGCAATGAACGCGCTCCGACAATCGGGAAACAAGATCTCTGACATCAGCGCGACCGTGACAGAGATTGCGTTTCAGACCAACATTCTCGCCCTCAACGCCGCAGTGGAAGCCGCACGGGCTGGTGACTCGGGACGAGGTTTCGCGGTGGTTGCAACGGAGGTGCGAAGTCTCGCGCAGCGGAGTGCGGTGTCGGCCCGCGAGATCTCCGATTTGATCAAAGACAGCATCTTGCGCATCGAAGCCGCGGTCGATTTGGTCAGCAAATCATCGACCGAGATCACCCGGATTGTGGAAAGCAGTCGGGAGACCAGCACGCTGGTGGGCAACATCAACGCGGTGACGCAGGAGCAGGCGATGGGAATCCGGCAAGTGGCGCAGACGCTCATGCAGCTCAATGGTGTGGTGCAGCAGAACAGCGCGCAGACCGAGGAGCTGACCGCCGCCGCCGATGGTCTGCATCGCCAGGCAGAGGCCCTGTCCAGCGCAGTGTCGCTCATCAGCGGAGTCTCGGAAAGTAGCCACGGGTCACATTCCGCAACGAGCGGAGGGGACAAGGGCATGAGGGGAAGCTCGCGCAACGAGAGCTATCACCAGGGAGAACTCGGCCCATCGGTGTCGGTAAAACCCATTCACACAAGTCCGCGCGACAGTGACTTCGCTGGGTTTTAGGAGGAGCTCGTGCGGGTGAACAAGGAGTATCTTTCCTTTGAGCTGGGAGAGAGCTGCTACGCAGTGCCCATCACGCTGGTAAAGGAGATCGTTGGACTGGGGATCATCACACCACTTCCGATGACACCGGCCAGCGTGCGCGGCGTGGTCAATCTGCGGGGCAGCATGTTGCCCGTGGTAGACCTGCGCATCCTGCTGGGTATGTCCATGCGTCCGTATCACAAGTACACCGTGGTGGTGATCGTGGAGATTGCCAAGCTCGCAATTGGCTTGATCGTCGATGCGGTCATGGATGTTTTGACACTCACGGATGAACAGACAGAGCCGCCTCCTATCAACCATCAAACGCCCGGACAAGCCGCAGCGCTGCTCGGTCTGGCGGAGGTCAACGGACGCGTTCTGCTCTTGCTCGATGCCGTGAGAATCCTGACCGATCCGGTCTACGGAGTGATTCGAGAGGGAACGACAGGATGACGGTGCTGCGGCTGGGTGAAGCAGACTTCGTTCGACTGCGGCAGCTGATTGTTGCGCTGACCGGCATTCAGCTGGACGACAGCAAGCTCGCGCTCGTGGAATCGCGGCTGGGACACCGACTGCACGAGCTTGGACTGGACTCCTTTCACGCGTATTACAGACGGCTTCAGTCGGGTGAAGACAGCGCCGCAGAGCTACAGAACTTGGTGGATCGCATTACCACCCAGACCACATCCTTCTTTCGCGAGCTGATCCAGTTTCAGTATCTCGGGGAGCAGCTCCTGCCGGAGTGGCTGGCGCGCACCCAAGCGCCGATTCGACGACTTCGCCTGTGGAGCGCTGGCTGCTCGACCGGACAGGAACCCTACTCTTTGGCTGCGGTCGTTCATCACGGTCTCCGGAATGTTCCTGCGGTGGACGCAAGGATTCTCGCCACCGACGTTTCTCACCGAGCGCTGAGCACCGCGCAAAAGGCACTCTATGAGGACTCTGTGGACTTGATTCCGTTTGAGCTTCGTTCCTATTTTTCTCGACGGAAACAGGGCACTCTCTCCGAGCTGACGGTGGTCCCGCCGCTGCGGAAGCTGGTGGTCTTCCGACTGCTCAATCTGCTGACCGAGGAACTCCCCTTTCGCAGTCACTTCACCGGCATATTCTGTCGCAACGTACTCATTTATTTCCGTGCCGATCTACGCCAGCGCGTCGTGGCGGCGCTCTCGCAACATCTGGAGCCCGGTGGCTGTCTGTTCCTGGGTCTGTCCGAAGGACTCGTCGAGATTCCGAGCGGACTCCGGCAAGTCGGACCGGCCATCTATCAGCGAGTGGGACCCCCAACCGAGCCGCCACCTGGACGGCCCCCTTCCCCCAACAAGTGGAGTGACCGCGATCATGGACAAAATTCGGGTCTTGGTCGTCGATGATTTTTCGCTGGCACGTAACATTATCTGCCGGGCACTGTCTTCTGATCCGGACCTGGAAATTGCAGGAACTGCCGCAGATGCCCAGCAAGCACGGAGTGCCGTGCGGACACTCTGTCCTGATGTGATCACGCTTGATGTCGAGATGCCCGGACTCGATGGGCTGTCGTTTCTCAGGGCGCTGCTGGCGGTGCATCCCATTCCGGTGGTGATGGTCAGTGCGCTGACCACGCGAGTCTCAGACACTGCGCTGCGCGCCCTGGCTCTTGGCGCAGTCGATGTCGTCGCCAAACCACAGGGATCATTCGAGCGCTTTGGCGACGAGTTTTCCCAAGAGCTGGTGTTCAAAGTTCGTGCCGCAGCCCGCGCGCGGGTCGTGCGGAGAACAGGAGGCGAACACGTCTGGGCGCACCTCGAGAGAATGAGCCAACCTACCAAAGCAGAGCCCAAGGAGGGGGTCGTCCCCGTCGCAAACGGAGAGCCCATCCTGCTGCTCGGCGCCTCCACCGGAGGATGTGAAGCGATTCAGTCGATCGTTGGTTCGCTGCCCATGGACAGTCCGCCGGTGGTCTGTGTGCTGCACCTTCCGCCGGTGTTCAGCGCGCGGTTTGCACAGCTGCTCGATCAACACTGCGCGCTGCATGTTCGCGAGGCCCACGACGGACAACAGCTGCTGCGAGGCCGTGTCTACATCGCGCCTGGGGGGAAGCACCTGTGCTTTGCCGAAACGCGGACCTCGCGAATTTCGATCGTTGATCGACCTCCGGTTCGCCATCATCGACCCTCGATTGATCTGACATTTGAATCGGCGGCCCAGCACTTTGGACCACGTGCGGTAGCGGCACTCCTGACAGGAATGGGGGACGATGGCGCAAGTGGTCTGCTGGCCATTCGCAAAGCCGGTGGCTACACCGTTGCGCAAGACGAGCGCACATCTCAGATCTTCGGCATGCCGAAGAAAGCCATCGAGCAGGGCGCGGCCATGGGCGTGGTGCCTCTGGAACGGATTGCCGCGGTGCTCCATGAACAAGCACAGCTCCGTCGCAGCGCTCGCGCATGATCACAGAAGCAGAGGCCGTCAACGTCAGCCCTTCATCTTACCGGAACGAGCGATAGTGGCTGAAGAAGTTCAGGAGCCGCCCTGCACACTTCATACAGGCCGAGGGAGTCTGCTGCTACGACTCTGGAAAGCCCGCGACCAAGATGCGCTGTCGCTCGGGGTGCAGGTGGTGGTTCGCTACCGTCCGCAAGAGGACATGCTCGGCTACCTCCAGCGAGACATTGGCCCCGAGTAATTCGAGCGCCTGATTCGACCGGAAGTCGAGGCGCACATTCGCCGGGCCTTTGGTGGTCGGCCCGCGCATGAGATCTACGCCAGCGTCCGCGACGTCTTGCAGGAGATCGGTCAGTTTCCGCTGATTGGGCGCACCGACAAGACCGACAAAGGAACGGTGATCCGTCCGTATCTGGCCGTCCAAGAGCTGAAGCTCATCGGCATCGAGCTGCCCAAGATCGTCGAGGAAGCCATCTTGGAAAAGTATCATCAGGAACAGTTCATGCTGGCCTATCGGTACAAGCTGGAGCGCGAAGAGAAGGAAGCCGATCGCAAGCGCACCGAAGCCGCAGGCACCCGCGACTTCAACGCCATCGCCGGCAAGGTCTCTCCCGACATGCTGCGCTGGCGCAGTATTGATGCGGCGCTGGAGCTCGCCAAGTCCAGCAACAGCAAAGTCATCTTGCTGGGCGGTGGACAGAACACACCTCTTATGCAGCTCAATCTGGGAGACAGTCCTGGGAGTCCGCCGGTCAAGGAGTCCGCTCCACCGGCAGAGCCGACTCCACAGAGACCTGCGCTCAAGCCGGCGGCCAAGCTCGGCCTTCCGGCTCCCGCACGCTGAGTGGGGCACATAGCGATGGCACCGAATCCTCCTTCCGAGCGCTCGATGCAGAGCGATACCAAGCTAGCCCGCGAGGTCTTTAAGCTCCTGGGGATAGTCGGCGTTCTGGTCTTGCTCGGGTACTTCTTCCGTCACGGAGGGAACTTCGCCCGCAAGCCGCCAGCACCGACGCAGCTGGTCGATTTCAAGGTCGCTACGGAGCGCCAGCAGACGATGTGTGGTCCGGCAAGCCCAAGCGGGCGAGCCATTCCCTTCGAGATGGTGTACAGCGCCGACAAGCGGTCATGGATCGAGTTTGCGGCCAGTCGCTTTGCCGCGCTCTGTCCCAACATTCAGGTCAAGCTCACTGCGATCGAAGACTTTGCGGCGATCTCGGGAATGCTCGCAGAGGAGCTGCAACCGACGCTCTGGACACCTACCGATGACCTCTCTGTCCGCTACCTCCAGCAGCGCGCCAAGCAGGCCAGGAATCCGGCGCTGTGGAGCTTCACGGAACGAACTTCCTTGGTCGAGTCGCCGCTGGTTCTGCTGATCTGGCAAGATCGACTCCAGCTCCTCTCGACCGTCCTGCGAGAGCAGTCTAGCGACGAGGGACAGTGGGCTCGCAGCATCTGCGCGGGCATTCCCAGAGAACCCGATCTCAGCGGAATCGCGCAGGAACAGATGGTGCCGGGCAGCTGGTTGGATCTGGATGCTCCGCTCCTTACGCCCTCCGCTAGTGATCGCAAAGAAATACTCCGTACCTTCCGACCTTCCGAACGTGGCGAGCTGCCAACCATGGACGAGCTTGGGAAGTGGGGCCGGGTCAAGATTGGCCACGCGATGCCACGACCAGCTCGACCAGCTCGATCAGATGACCGGCGTAGTTTCCTGTCGCCGAGGAATTGAGGTACTGCGAGCCGCCATAGCCGCGCCGGTCGACAGGACGCTGGCCAGCAGGTACACCGTCGGATAGCGCCGCGTCCCTTCCTCATAACCGGGCGGCAGACCGCCAGCCAACCCGCGAACTCCTTGAGTCCTATGGCGAGACCCCACCACTTTGGCCCGGCAAGGCGGATAAAGCTCCAAGACAGACCTCCTCCTCCGTCGCCAATGTAGGCTGTTAGGAGCTACACCATAATGGGATTAGGAGTCCACGTCCACAGCCATCCGATGTTAGAGGCCCGTTGTTTAAATAAGCCGATACTTGGTGGGTCTGTCCTGGTCGATTTGGCGATTCCTTCGCTACGCCGGTTCGGTTGCGGTGCGCTCGTCGGTGAGATATTCATCCGCGTGGATGGGTTCGAGGAATTCCGTGATGCTCAGCGACGAAGTCGCAATGTGGGATACGGATGAGCCTCCCGAAGAAGACTCGACGGATGATTTAATAGAGCGATCACTGGTTTCGGCAGCCAGGACGTGCGGTTGTGACGCAGTGTGCTGAAGTGCGCCTGTTGCGTTCCAACGACGCTCCCGAGACACCGTTGGGACTCCTTCTCTGACTCGATGGCACATGCCTTGCTGTGGCAGGTGTCTATCGGATGCAAACCCAGATCTAGGAGAAGCAGATGATTCTCACCATTCTTATCGTCCTGCTCGTGCTCAGTATCGTTGGCGGTGGCTGGGGCTACTCACGCTTCGGCTATGCCAGTCTGTCACCTGTCGGAGTGATCCTCATCGTGGTTCTTGTGTTGTGGCTCACGGGACATCTTTCCGTGCGCTAGGCCTTCACACAACTCTGTACAAAAGGAGCTTCCCGTGAATACCCAAAGCACCAATCAGCCGAGTAAACCGAGCAGTGTGACCCCTAGCCAAAAAGAGGAAGTACGCACAGAGGGAGCCGCTTCTTCCCTGCGTTGGTCGGGGAGTTCGAGCGCCGATACGACGCCGAAGGAGCCGGCGGCGGCTCTGCCTGTGCCCCACAGAGAGCAGCTGCGCGAGCGGGTCGAGGAGCGAATCCGTGAGCTCACGCAGGCGCTCAATGAACTGGATGGCGCACAGGCGCAAGGAGGAGAGCGAGCACACGCGATCTCATCTGCCTTGGAGTCGGCGCGAGTCGCCATGGGGGGAGGCTGGGAAAAGGTCGGCGAGAACGAAGCCTCGCAGCTGGCAAGCTGGCTCACCACGACCGCAGATCTGCGCTTGAACAGTCCATCGCGTCCGCCCGCCGCAAAGGCTTAGCCAGCATCTGACATCGTCTGTCGGTGCCATCGGGAAGTCGGATGGGGGACGCGATTCCTCAGCGAATCACCCCGTCCGCTTCTGCGCCATGGCGCTCTGTCTTTCCCCCATCACTTGAGGAGAGTTCCCATGTTAAGTCCATCGCTACATTCCCGTCATACCCTACTCGCTGTTCTGCTCCTTGCTGCCTGTGACGATGCTGCGACCGAACACAAAGCAGCGGTTGGTGCGCAGACTGAGGCCAATGCCAAGATCGCTGCGGCCAATAGTGAAGCCAACCAGAAGATCGCGGGCGCACAGACTGAGGCCAAAGAGCAGATCAACTCCGCGACGCAAGAGGCCAATCAGAAGATCAAGGAGGCCGAGCTCGCGGCGGATGCGAAGATCGCGGCAGCCAAAGAGAACTTCATGAAGCTTCGGGAAGAGTTTCGGCACACCACGCAGAGCAACCTCATTGCCCTGGAGCACAGTGTGTCGGAGCTAGAGAACAAGGCCAAGAAGGCGAAGGGAAAAGAGCGCGCGGATCTCCAAGCGAAGATCAAACAGATACATGCACGTCATGAGGCGTTCGTCGCAGACTATAAGCAGATCGAGAACGAGTCAGCGAGCACCTGGGATGAGACCAAGGCGCGCCTTGAAAAAGAGTGGGCGGAGCTGAAGTCCCTGCTCGACAGCAAATAGCCCAAACCACACGCACGACTCCCAGTCGCCAGAGAAATCTGATTCTGGGAGCCACGCGACATGAACATCGCAATGCGGTGCTCATGGGTGGTGCTGTTTGCTCGTTCGTATTTGGGGCGAGTGGAACTTCTGGGAGGAACTAGCTGGAGACCGTGAGGACGGAGGGATCATCCTCACGGTCTCCGCCGGCTATTTGCGAGTAGCAGCCTTTTCGGTGGGCATGGGCATGTCTGGCTTGTGAATGTCGGCCTTGGGCGAGTCCGTCTTGGGCGCCTCGGCCTTGTACACATCACCCTTCGGCGTCTCTGTCTTGGACGTGTCTGCCTTGAACGTGTCCGTCTTGGGCGTGTCCGTCTTGAGAATGTCCGTCTTGGGCAGCTCGGCCCTGACATCCTTGTCGGAGAGACCCATCCCCGCCTTGGGGGTAGTGAGGGGCTCGTCCTTCTTGACCATCATGTCAGGGGAGGAGTCCTTGACCTTGCTGCGATCCGTGGTCTTGCTGGTGTTCATCGGCGTAGGCGTGTGCATGTGCTTCTCCTGATCGTGAGTTGACGATCTTTCCCACTGCAAAATCATCCGCAGCAGGATTGGGACGACGAACTCCGGGAGCAAGGTACGTGCCATCCGAAGCGAGCGGAAGAATGGCTGTTTTTCCGTTGAAGAGCGGAAGCCGTTCACTCGATAGGATGCGCGCAAGGGGGTCTCCCAAGGCACCTTCCCAATCGATTCTGTTCGGAGTACCTCGTAACCATTCCGCACGCTGTGCCTTAACAGCACGTTCGTTCGCAAAGTATCTCATTCTGTTTGATCAAGGAACACAGAGCGTGAGTCCGGACTTTGTACCTTGTGGCATGGGCGTTGCACTGAATCTCATTGTCCCGCGACTGTGTTTGCTGCACGGAAGCGGTGGACGAGCAGAAGAGGAGTGCAACATGGCAGACATCAAGCTCAGTGATCCAGAGTCGGCGCTGTGGCGCGAAGTTGGCTCGCGTGGTGATGCCTTTCGGAAGGCGACTCGCGACCGTGCGATCGAGCAAGTGCGCCTCAGCGGCAAGATGACAGAGATCGTTGATTACGAAGACCGGATGCTCGAATCGGTTGATCTCGCGGGTCCTGCTGAATAGTCCGACTCCATCGTCCGCCCTCCCGATCCGTCTTCCATCCGTTCGTATACGCACCCAGCACACTTCTGTTCTGGGCGCGCGCTCCACGACCGTTCATCAGACCAAGGAACAGAACCATGCGTACCAACTCTTCGCGACAGCTATTGCAACTGGGAGTCCTCGCTGCACTGCTGACGGCTTGTGGCAGCAATGCAGCGCTGCCTGGAATAAACCCCAGCATCTCGATCAGCTCCCCAACCAACAACTCGACCGTCAACCTGCCTGCCAACAAGCAGGTCGCGATTGGGTTCAACACCAACTACACGGTCCGCGCACCGGGTACTTGCCAGGGGATCGAGAACTGCGGCCATGTCTACGTCTTGGTGGACAACTCGAGCTGCAACCAGAGTGGCCATCCGTACAACAACCTGGCTGCGTCCAGCCCCAGCTTTGCCGATCTGGGTCTCTGCGCAACAGCCACTGGAATGCATACCATCACGCTCGAACTGCATCACGACGATGGAACGGTGGTTACCAACGTGGTCGGCACTGTCATCACGGACAAAGTGACGATCACCGCGCAGTAGTCGGTCTGTCATCGCCTGGGGGGGAAGGAGTCAGGAAACATGTTCAAGTTTAGTGGCTGGGTAAAGTCCGTTGTGGTGTGCTCTGTCCTCGCGTTGGTGTCTGGCTGCGGCATCAAGGAGTACTTCAACTGTCGCGATCTCTGTAACAAGAAGAAGGAGTGCGGCACCGACAGCAACTACAACGTGTCTCACTGCGTCGATGTCTGTTCAGACAGCGCAGACAACAACGCGGAGTACGCACGCAAGGTCGATACTTGCAAGGAGTGCGTCACGCCTCTGTCGTGTGCGGAATCCGCGGCTCTGGCATCGCGAGCGAATCCCGATTCCGTACCGCGGTGCGCGCGTACTCCGGCGTCCACCGGAGTGGTCACGATGTAGAGGATCTCTTCGAGCTGTCTGCGGACCAAAGCCTTGGTATGGCCGGTCTTGTCCACCAGCAGGACGACGACCTTGTCGAGATCGGCGTTCGCTCCCGCCAGAGAATCGGCATCGAGCTGCGGCCACTCGTCCAAGATTGCGGAGGCGAGCTGCGGAAACGCGCTTTGAAACTGGGCACGCAGGGAAGGAGTGGCGGCGGCGGCATCTACTGGCTTGGTCATGGTGAGCCCTCTGTCTGGTGGTGATGTTGTGCGAGCTACAATGGGAGTCAAAGAGAGCATTTGCCGTGCCAACAGACTGCTGCAATGCCGCTTGCTAAGTGGCGGCATGAGAACAGTTGGCTTCGGCTATCGAGAGCGAGCGGATCTGACACGTCCATCACGCTGCGTGCCACCACAGCAAGGCTGTCCTGGTGGCACGGGAGATGCACTTGCTCAGGTCTGTTCCAACCAACCTGGCCCCTGCGAGGGCGCAGAAAGAGAAGCTCATGTTGAAAGATTCCGGCAGTGATTCCGCATCGAAAGTAACGGAGAAGATCGACGCAGCAGCGGACCGCGCCAAAGAGCTGTACCGCGACGCCGATAAGAAGGTCGGTGAAGTGGTGCGCAAGGGAGAAGCCGTCGCTGAACGCGTCAAGGACAAGGTCTCTGAGGTCGCGCAGAAGGTCGGCGACTCGGTCCAAGAGGGTGCTCAAAAAGCGGCGCATCAACTGGAAGAGACTGGACAGAAGGTCAGTCATGCCGCCCACGAGCTTGCATCCAAAGTCGAGCACGCCGGTCATGAGGCGGTAAGCAAAGTCAGTGGCTCGACCTAGGAGAAATCCGACGTAGAGTAGCAGCCATGCAAGACGGACTAAGTACCACTGCGGCGCTGCGTTGGAGTGTGGCCGGCTGTACGATCGCAGCAATTTACGTGTGCTGGCAGCTATGGCCAGCGCTGCTTTTGGCGGCCTGGACGGCGGCACTCACGCGCCCACTTCTGGTCCGCTTCGAGCGCTGGCTGAAGGGTCGACGACGCGCCGCAGCGACGGTGTCGCTCCTCCTGTTCTTGGTCCTGCTACTGCCGCTCAGTGTGATTGTGCTGGGCGTGGTGTCCGGCGCGCAGGAGCTGGTGCGGGTGATCTCGCAGGCTTCCTCTACCAAGGGAGTGCTGGTCGCGATCACGGAACCAACCAGCGGAGCCGGACTTCCGCAGCTTCCCAAAAATCTCGCAGGAGTCCTCGACCTCCTCGAGCGTTATGGCGCGCAAGGGCTCGACTTGTTGACAGGAGTTGCGGGTGCGGCAGCCAAAGGACTGGTGGCCTGCCTGATCTACTTCGGCGGTTCGTTTGTCTTTCTGACCGATGGTTCCGCGGCTTGGGAGTGGTTCAAGAGACACTCTCCGCTCAAACCAGAACACCTGGATCGCTACACCGCCGCGTTTCATGAAACGGGACGGGGCCTGCTGATCGGAGTCGGACTGACCAGCGCGACCCAGGGCTTGGTGGCGACGGTGGTGTACGGAGCGCTCGGGGTTCCCCGCTGGTGGGTGCTGGGGCCGATTACGGGAATTGCCTCCATGATTCCGGTGGTCGGCTCGTCCTTTGTGTGGGCACCGATCATGCTCGGTCTGTTCCTTACTGGACATCCCGTCAAGGGAGTGATTCTGATCGTCCTTGGCTTGGGAGTGATTGGCTCGATCGACAACCTGCTCGGCCCAATCTACGCCCGCATGGGGGCGCTCAAGATGCCGATGTATCTTCTCTTTATCGCCATCTTCGGAGGCATCGCCGCGTTTGGAACCTGGGGCGCCCTCCTCGGACCGCTCGTCATCCGGCTCTGGATGGAATCGTTCATGCTGCGTCCCGACTCCGAGAGTGATCCGCCTAAGAGTCCCAATCCAGCACTGTGAAGCAGCACTCCGTGGTAGACAGTTCACCAGTCTGTTTGCCAAGGATTGGCACGGTGCACCATGACGACATCAGAGGCCATAACCGGATCAGCACAGCCAACCCCCTATCGCTTGTCTGCACTGAGCGACGGTGTGTTTGCGATTGCCATGACACTTCTGGTGCTTACCATCGAAATTCCGTCCGCGGAGGTGGTGAGCAGAGGAAACATCTCTCACCTTCTGTTTGCGCTGTGGCCGCGCTTCCTAAGCTTCGTCATCAGCTTCGTGGTGCTCGGGGTGTACTGGGAAGGACATCACGGTCAGTTCCATTTTATCCGGCGCGCGGATCAGATCTTGATCTGGCTCAACATGATGTTCCTGATGCTGATCTCGGCGGTGCCGTTCTCTGCGGCACTCCTTTCGCGCTACGGAATCCAGCGTACGGTGGTGCTGTTTTACGGCGCCCATCTGGTCTTGGTCGGAGCGATGCAGCTCGCCATGTGGTCCCATGCCACCGGCTCAGCGCAGCTGGTCCATGCGGAGCTGACTCCTGCCGAGATTCGCAAGGAAACGTGGCGAGTCGTGACTGCGCCATCAATATATGTTGCCGCCATGCTGCTCTCTTTGGTCAGCACGGTGATGAGCATCGCGCTGTTTGCGACCGCACCACTTATCTACATTTTGCCAGGTCTGCTGCATCGGCATACACGACGGAAAAAGTCCCCCAAAGCGCCTCACGCCACCGCAACCTAGCGGCGGCTGATTTTCCATCACCAGAGCCTGGGCTGTATCGATCCGTCACGGCGTGCGGATTTGCTACAGTCGGAAAGTTCCGCAACAAATCCTCGCAACGAGGAGGACAGAGCCTCCATCCGCACGGCACTTCCATTGCATTGGTACATCGACAGAATGCAGATCCAACACGTTCAGCAAGTCATGACGCCCTCGCTACACTGCTGTCAGGCCAGCGACAACCTCGGTCATGCTGCCAAGCTCATGTGTGAGCATGACTGCGGTGTCATTCCGATCGTTGATGACGAGATGCGAGTGATCGCCGTGATTACAGACCGGGATATCTGCATGGCCGCTTATGCCAAGGACAAAAAGCTCACCGAGATCGGGGTCCGACCCACCATGTCGCAAGGCTTGGTGGTGTGTCATCCGGAGGACCGTGTCGACTTGGCCGAGGAACTGATGCGCACGCATCAGATGCGCAGACTCCCGGTGGTGAATGCCAAGGGACAGCTGGTAGGAATGCTGGCCTTACATGATCTGGTGCGGGCTGCCGAGCAGGCGAGCAGCAAGGGGTGTTGCGGAACCAACGGAGTGCGGCTTAAGTACACCGCACGAACGCTGGCGGCGATCTGTGCGAGCTACCTGAGCAGCGTTGGAGCGAAGCTCGTGTAGCAGACGCGAAAGTTTGAGTTCGCACTTGCGCCCTTCGGACAGGTGGCGCACTGTCCTTCTGTTCTGATCAGAGAAGCGATGAAGAAGCCGAGCACAGCACAAGTAGAGTGGGCCAGGCGACTGTTGGCCCGTGAGGTGCGTACCCCTCCCGATCCGGCTTATGCAGCAGCACGAATGTACGAAAGAGTCCTGGTTCAGCTCGCACCACTCGTCGGCACGGCTGGCGTCCATGCGCTGTTCGCTCGCAGTGTGAAGCTCGCGAAACTGGAGTATCCATGCCTCGATGCATTCCATCCGCCGTCCGCAGTGCTAGGTCCGATTGACATTGGGAGTCCCGCGGAGCGACTGCGCGACTGTCTCCAGAAACAACAGCCGGTCGAGACACTTGAGCCGGCGGTGGTCGTGTTTGCCAACCTGTTGTCACTGCTCACTGCATTTATTGGAGCGCGCTTAACGGCCCAGGTCTTAGAGGGTGCTTGGCCGGAGAGATCCGAGCGGGTCTCTATCGAGAGGAAGAGATGACCGAAAGAGTCCTGATTCACCGCATTCCTTCTGGCGTGCCCGGCCTCGATGACGTACTGGGAGGAGGCATTCCGGAGTATTCCTTCAACTTGGTGGCCGGTGGTCCGGGTTGTGGCAAGACCACGCTCGCGCATCAGATCATGTTTGCCAATGCCACTCCGGAACGTCCCGCGCTGTACATCAGCGTCCTGGGCGAGCCGCCGATCAAGATGCTCCGCTATCAGCAGCAGTATTCGTTTTTCAATGTTGCGCAGGTTGGGGAGGCGATTCGCTTTCTCCATCTTGGTCAGGAGGCCTTGGACGGCGGACTGTCCAGGGTGCTGAGCAGCATCGTTCGTGAAGTGGAAAGCACCAATCCAAGCCTGGTGGTGGTCGATTCCTTTCGAGCGGTGATGCAGCGGAAGCACGCGGAGCTGGATGGCGAGCTGGATCTACAGAGCTTTGTCCAGCGCCTCGCCCTGCACTTGACGAGCAGTGAAGCAACGACCTTCCTGCTCGGCGAATATCTGGAAACGGAGAGCGACAACAACGCGGTCTTTACTGTTGCTGATGGCATCCTGTGGCTGCACCAAGCGATCGAGCGCAACTCGATGGTCCGCAAGCTGCAAGTCGTCAAGATGCGGGGCCAAGCACAGCTGCCCGGCCTGCACACCGCACGAATTACGGAGAGCGGCATGCGCGTCTTTCCGCGTCTGTCCCTGCCCGAGCAGCGGAGCTTTGAGGAGTGTCTTCCCAAACAGAATCGACTCTCCACGGGAGTTCCGGATCTCGACGAAATGATGGGAGGCGGAATTCCGGCTGGCTACACCACCTTGATTGCAGGCCCTTCGGGATCAGGAAAGACCGTCCTGTCCAATCAGTTCCTGCTCGAAGGCGGACGCTTGGGGGAGCGCGGAATCATCGCCATTTTCGAGAAGCGACCGAGCGAGTATCTGGAGACGACTCCACACGGCCAGGAGTTTGCACGACTGGTGCGGGAGAAAAAACTGGAGGTTCTCTATCTGCGTCCGCTCGATCTGTCGCTTGATGAGACGCTGGTGGAACTCCGTGAGGCCGTCGTACGAACGGGGGCAAAGCGGGCGGTGATTGACTCCTTGTCGGGTCTGGAGCTAGCACTGGCGCCGACGTTTCGGGAGGACTTTCGGGAGTCGCTCTATCGCATGCTGGGCTCGCTGACCGCGCTCGGTGTAACGGTGATGGCGACGGTTGAGCTGACCGATTCCTTTACCGACTTCCCACTCAGCCCGCAGGCGGTCTCCTTCCTGACGGATGCCGTGCTGGTCCAGCGCTACGTAGAAATCTCTGGCCAGCTCAAGCGAGTCATGTCGGTGGTCAAGGTACGCGCCAGCCAGCACAGCAAAGATCTTCGGGAGTATGAGATCACCGCAGGAGGTCTACAGATTTTGCCATCGGGCTCTCTCTTGCAGTACGAAGGACTCCTGACAGGAGGCGCACGGGACCGTCGACAGCATGACCCGGAGCGTGTCAAAGACGTATGACTCCTGAATCGCCAGAAGGAAAGTCCCCCGCAACCAGTGCCTCGCCACCAGCCGATGCCCAGCTGCTGAACGATCTGCGAGATGCCAATGAAGCGCTGGTATTGGCGATGATTCGCGAGCAGGAGCTGACCGAGCTGGCGGAGTCTGCCCAAGCCGCCGCAGAGCTGGCGACGGAGAAGCTGCGTGAGAGTGAGCGCGAGCTACTTGCCACCGCAGAGTTCCGCGAGCGACTGCTCGGCATTGTCGGTCATGATCTGCGAAATCCGCTCGGTGCGATCTCGATGTGCGCGCAGCTCCTGGTCAGCGAAGGTCGCTACGATCGGGAGAGCATGATGATGATGGTGTCATTCCTCCTGACCAGCGTGCACCGCATGGATCGGATGATCAAACAGCTCTTTCAGTTTACGCGCGCGCGACTAGGAGGCGGAGTTCCGCTGGAGCTGGAGATCACCGATCTGCGTCCAATCTGTCAGCACACGATCGAAGAGCTGACGCTCACATCGACCGTTCCGATCAAAAGTACGTTCGAGGGCAACACGATCGGTACGTGGGATGGCGAGCGTCTGATCGAAGCGCTCTCGAATCTCGTTTCCAATGCCATCGATCATGCAACGATGGGAACCACCGTACTGGTTCATGCCGTCGGCTGCGGCGATGAAGTTGAGATCCAGGTGAGCAACCAAGGGAATGCCATTCCCACGGAGCTGCTGCCAGTCCTGTTTGTCCCCTTTCATCGCGGTCGCATCGGAATCAAGTCACGGGCCGGACACCTCGGCTTAGGACTCTTCATCGCGCATGAGATTGTGCGCTCTCATGGCGGAACCCTCACCGCTTCCTCCGCATCCGGAACGACTACTTTCGTGATGCGACTGCCCCGCTCCTCAGCTCCCACTGAGTCCTGACCTATTCCTTCTTGCTCAGTCGATCGAGTCGCCGATACAGGGATCTGCGATCGATGCCAAGCACTCGCGCCGCCTGCGTCTTGTTGCCAGCCACCGCCGCGAGCGCACGATGAACATAGAGCCGCTCCATTTCTTCGAGCGATAGGAGCGTCTCGGGACTGCTGGTGTCGAGCACCAGATGCGCACTGTGGTGGTGACGAATTTTGTCCGGAAGATCATCAAGGCCGATCTCGGAATACGCGGCCATCACCACCGCTCGCTCGATGCAGTTTTCCAGCTCACGGACATTGCCCGGCCAGTCATATTCCAGCAGCTTGCGGGCGGCCCCGGTGGAGATGCCACGGACCGGCTTGCCACTCTTCTGCGCTTGGCTGGTCACAAAGTGCTGGGCCAGGAGCAGGATGTCATTGCCACGGGCGCGCAGAGGCGGCACTTGCACCGTCACCACATTGATGCGGTAATAGAGATCTGCACGAAAGCTATGTTCCTCGATCGCGGTGTCGAGATCTCGGTTGGTAGAAGACATCAAGCGCGCATCGAACGGAACCTCGGCGTCTCCGCCCACCGGACGGATCTTGCGTTCCTGAAGGGCCCGCAGCAGCTTGCTCTGCATCTCCATCGGCATCTCGCCGATCTCGTCGAGAAACAGGGTTCCGCCTTGCGCCTGAACAAACAGTCCGGTCCGCGAGCGCTTGGCATCGGTAAAGGCGCCGCGCACATGACCGAACAGCTCACTTTCCAAAAGTTGAAGCGGCATCGCCGCGCAGTTGATGGCGATGAACGGCGCGTCCCTGCGAGGACTGTGATTGTGCAGAGCCCGCGCGACCAGCTCTTTGCCGGTGCCACTCTCTCCGGTGATCAGAATCGTCGCATCACTGGCGGCCACGCGCTCAATCAACGCAAACACGCGCCGAATCGCTGGACTCTCCCCAATCATGGAGTCCAAGCGCTGGCTACCTGCGACAATATTACGCAGATTAAACACTTCTTTTGTGAGATGGTAATGATCGATGGCTCGCCGCAGCGAGAGCAGCAGTGATTCGATCTGGATCGGCTTGATGATAAAGTCATACGCACGGACACGCAGCGCGGCGATGGCGGTGTCCACGCTGCCGTGCCCGGTGATCACCAGCACCGGCAAGCCGGGCTGCTGAGCGGACAGCTCGGCGCACAACTCGACGCCAGTCTTACCGGTCATAAAGAGGTCGGTAATCACGGCATCGAAGTCGTTACACTTCATCAGCTCGAGCGCTTGGCTCGCGTCTTCTGCGATCTCCACCTCATAGGAATGTGAACGCAGTGCAATGGCCACCAACTCAAGAAGCTCTTTGTCATCATCGACGAGCAGAATCTTATCGTTCATCTATTGGCAACGTAATCATCTCGAAGGCAAAGCGCAAAATCCAACTCGCCCGCGCCGCAGCCTGCATGTCCGTACTCCCCCGAACGTATCCTACAGCCGTCCTCTGTCCCTGCGCTTCCTGCTCTAGGAACATTATTCCGCTCAACGCGACTCTCCATTATTCGTCTCCCTTTCCGAGGCCCCCACGTATGCCGCTGTAGGGAGAGGCTTAAACTCCCTTTGCGTCCGCGTCAACGAAAATCAAATTGCCGAGGCTGACGAGCTTAAATAAGCCGGTGCCCAGTAGCCATATGCTGGCTGATTTCCTGTAACTGGGATTACATCGGCTTGGTGGATCTGCACTCGGCGTGAAGTATTCATCCGCGCGGATGGGTTCGAGTTATGCTGTGGTGCTCAGCGACGGAGTCGCAATGTGGGATACAAATGAGCCTCGCGACGAAGACTCGACGGGTGATCTTGAGAGGTATTCGCGGCACCCAAGGATTGGGGATTGAGTCCGTCGTTCACTTCGAGGAATCTGGTCTGAGCAACGTTGCCGATGGGCGCCTCGTCGAATCGTCAGCGGTTGACTCAGCACGTTTGGTGGGAGTGGCAGCCCCTTCTCGACGTGTTTCCCGATGGGAAATGGTCAACAGATGCGCCAGACAGTCTTCCGCCGGTAGCCAACACAGCTGATTCCCAAGGTGTGGTGGGTAGGGTGGCGAAAACTACTCCTGCTCGCGCAGCGTATCCAGTCTCGCCGCCCGCGCCCCCGTTGAGGCCGGATCTTTGGTCTGCGGCTCGCGTTGCTCTCGTCAGACACAGCACATCGAGTTCGCGGACGACACACAGGACATAGCCATCGACTGCAAACCATTGGCTCAGGGTATTGGCGTCCCGGCCTGTCCTTCGCGTTCGAGTCGTTCGACCATGTCATCCACCAAGAGAGCCTGAGCGCTCGCGTGTTGCCGATCGTGATTTCGCGTTTGCGCTCGCGTTCGTGCTTGAGGGTCGAGTTGACTCAGTAAGGGATTGCAAGCCCTCCATCGCAGGCAACGATGCAACGCGATCGGAGCCGCTGCGCACTCCAGCTTGAATTGCATTGGGCGCAACGACCAACTGTGATCGGTGCTTTCTGTCAACCTCAACGGCGCTGCGTGGCACGGAGCGGATCGATGTTCTCAATCGGTGGACCACAGCAACGCTCGGGTCGTTGCATCGATTCTGAGATCTCTATCGCGTTGCTCCGCGTTGCAGGCAGATCTCCCGCGATCACTGCGCCCTGTTGGGTGCGGATCGCAACGGTAGCTGCGACCTTCTTGCTCAGCTCAAAACCCGCGCATTAGCAGTGAAGCGTTCGCCATCAATGCCGATCGGGGCACCAGTTACTTGTCGTTGCGATCCGTTTGCATTCGCTTGTTTGCCGTAAGATGGGGTTCCTTCGTCGAGAAAAATCCGTTTGCGATCCGTTGTCAGCCGTTGTCAGCCGTTGACTGGTGTCATCTGATCCTCAACTCGGCACGCCGTTGGGGCGCTCCCTCTTACGGGTTCATCGCACTTGAGGTAAAGCGTTCCTACCGTGGTGTCCGTGCATCACGATCACAGCGTTGCAACGCATGCACTGAGGATCGCTGCGGTGAGACAGCATCACCCTGAGCCAACGAACCGTACAACGAAGGCTGCAACGAGGAATCTGTTGCGCTGTCGATCGCCTTTTTTTCTGCAACTCGTTGCGGCAGTTCACCGCATTTCTTGGCCGTGTAGGAGATCGTAGGCGGGCGCAACGTTGCAGAGACAGAGTCCAATTATCGTTGCAGCGCGCACTCCGTTCGCGGTACGATCGGAGCGATGAAGTGTCTTGACTGCAAGGAACCACTCCCAGAGCCTGTGCATCCCAAGCGGAAGTACTGCAACAGCACATGTCGTTCGGCTGCCTGCCGAGCCCGAAAGGCGCAGCAGTCCACAACGGACAACAGCCC
>Ga0154020_10001433_pt1 | contig 29432 bp, 24 predicted proteins | sample Klosneuvirus_201_FD_109709 | JGI IMG/M metagenome (GOLD analysis project Ga0154020, IMG submission 109709) | Active sludge microbial communities from wastewater, Klosterneuburg, Austria - Klosneuvirus_20160825_MG | ecosystem: Engineered > WWTP > Aerobic digester > Activated sludge | place...
ATAAAGAAAACACAGATAATGATAATATCGGATATAGTCTATGTTATATTGCTGGTCGAGATCAGTATTACTGTAAAGACGCACTGGGAGTTGATAATATAGGTTATGGACTTTGTATGGCCGCCGGAAGAGATCAGTATTACTGTAAAGATGCACTGGGAATTGATAATATAGGTTATGGACTTTGTATGGCCGCCGGAAGAGATCAGTATTACTGTAAAGACGCACTGGGAGTTGATAATATAGGTTATGGACTTTGTATGGCTGCCGGAAGAGATCATTATTCTTGTAATGATCCAATGGGACGAGAAAACTTGGGATTTGGTTTATGTATGGCTACCGGCAAAGGAAGCAATAATTGTTCTAATACCAAAGCATTAGAAACTAATTTGGATCATTCTATTTTCTTAACTCCAATTAATTATTACAAAAGATCTATTAATAATGCAGATTTATCAAATAAATATTATTTAAATATAGAGCTGCAATTAAATGTTGATCCTCAATTAGAAGGACAAATTGCAGATTTATATATCGTAGCTGAAATTAAAGAACCAAATAAAACTGTAAAATATTATCAAAAAAATAACTATAAATTTTATCCATGGGATTTAAACTTTAATAATTTAAAACCATCAGAAACTTATATCAATCTAACAAATTTAAAAAAATATTCCGTATTCCAGGGGACATTAGAAGGAACTGTTGGCGAAGTTCGACTTTATTATGGATATCTATTAAAAGATCAAAATATTAGTGAGCTCATATTTAATAGAAATAGAGAAATTAAATTTAATTTACACTAAATCAAAGAATTATATGTTCACCGATTTCTCAATAATCTTAGCAATTACTTTCATGGATTTATGATAAATTGCTTTTTTATTTCACCCAAAGAAGATCACTCCATCGAGTCGAGTATTGTGAACTTTTCATTTGAGAGAGAGTCTTCCAGAATTGTTCTGTTCCACAGGCCGCAAACTTAAGAGCACCTTTACCCTCTCTTCGATTAATTTGGTCAAGAGTCTTCATTAATAAATCCTCTCTCTCCGAATCATGGACTTCAAAAAAACTCAATTGAGTATAATGCTTTTTAACTATATTCATCAATATCACACCCACTTTTTTGTATGCAAGCCCCTCGCGATAAATTCCTTCAAGACCAGCAAAAGCATGCTTTATAAGTTTATTTGTTACAGCTGAACCCGTGGCTAAATTAATAGTTGTAGAATTATAGTATCGGGGTCCAGCCTTAAAAGGACTCGTTTGAATAAATACCAAAATTGAACTTGTAATACAGTCTTGATTTCTAAGTCTTTCTGCCGCAGACGTGATATGATTTGCAACAGATTCTTTTAAATCCTCAAGCTTAAAAACAGGTTGTCCAAAGGAACGGGAAGAGATAATTTGTTTTTTATCATTATGAACCATTTCTAAAGTAAGACAGGCATTTCCTCGTAACTCTTCTTGAATTTGCCTACCAGTGATTGACAGAGTTTTTTGAATCACCCTGCCATCATAAATTTTTAAATCATAGGCGGTTTTAATTTGAAGCAAGTTTAATTTTTCTGCCGATTTTCTCCCAATTCCCCAAAGATTTTGCACGGGAAAATGATTTAAAACCATATCTAAATTTTCATAGTCAAAAAGATTCACAACGCCTTTAGTTTGTTGCTTATTCTTTTTTGCTAAGACATTGGCAAGTTTAGCCAATACTTTGGTTGAACCAATACCAATAGAAACAGGAACACCAGTCTGTTGCTCTACTGCTTCTTTAATGGTCAAGGCGAGTGAGGTTAACTTTTCTTTAGCGGCTCCATTTAACGAAAGAAAAGCTTCATCAATACTGTAAATTTCAATCTCAGGAGAATGCTCTGAAATAATTTTCATAATTCTCCGGCTCATATCTCCATAAAGTGCAAAGTTAGAGGAATAAACAAAAACTCCATTTTTTTTACAAAATTCTTTAATTTGAAAATAAGGGACTCCCATTAATATTCCAAGAGCTTTTGCTTCATCAGTGCGAGCGATGACACATCCATCATTACTACTTAGAACGATGACGGGTTTGTTTAATAAATGGGGCTGAAAGACTCTCTCACAGGAGCAAAAAAAAGAATTACAATCAACCAAGGCAAATATTTTATCCCGTAGAGGATGGATTAAGCTTTGCGAGTCAGTGGTTTCAATAAAACTCGAGGGAAAATCATTCTCCACTAAATCCTTTAATTTATTTTTCATGACAACAATCCTTAAATCTAGAGTGTTGGCAAAAGTTTGTGAATACAATGTACTGCAACACCCCAAACAGAAAACTCACTTTCATCAGTAACTTGAATGGGTTTGTAGTTTTTATTTTCAGGAAAAAGCCAATAACTACCATTTTTATCTATTTGCCATCTTTTAAGTGTGAATTCTCCATTGAGTATGGCTAGAACGACATGACCTGATCGTGCTTTGATTGAACGATCAATAATTAGCAAATCACCTTCAGAAATTCCCGCATCTATCATACTATCTCCCTTGGCTCGCACAAAAAATGTTGCAGCAGGCCTTGTAACAAGATACTCATTCAAATCGAGAGGGGATTCGATATAATCATCAGCAGGACTCGGAAAGCCACAAGAAACAGGAGAGAGATAAAGATTTGGAAATGAATTCATATATTATTTTAATTTATGTAATTTAAAGTTAAAACTCAATCACTCACTGACCTAACTTGCTGCGACAGTTGTAAAATTTTATCTTTTTGAGTTCGACGCTTATTTTGAATTATAACGTCGAACCTCAAAATAAAACGCTCTTATCTTTAAAAAACTACTCACTTATGATTCCACTCATTTCAAAATAGCTGGGGTACACATAGGAATCTGATATCGAAGTTGAAATAATACTGGAATCTGCTCTTATAATGCATTTATCAGTAACTACTGTAATATTTTTATAAGTATCACAACTACTCTGTCCAGAAGGAATACAAGTGGGAATTACAACACTCCCTGATATATTGACGTCACCTTGATAAAATTCAGTCAGTCCAGTGTAGCGACCAGGACGTCGAGCAAGGTTAATAACATCTCCTACTTTAGCATTAAAATCTTGAAGCGGAATCACAGCCGTATTATCTGATTTTAAGGGAACAGCTGCAATCCCTCCATTATTTAAACAACCAGTTAAACTGATACTTGGATTTGCATCAGTAGCTAAAGTTGAAGCATTTTCTGCTACATAAGTCCGAAATGCTTTTTGATAGGAATGACCATAAAAAACCAATCTAGTCGGATCACTGACTTCTGTCGTTGTCGTACTACTTTGTTGACTAGGTAAAACAGAATCGAGTTTTACAAAGGGAGCAGTCAATAAACTAAATATTTTACAGCTTGAAGCATCACCATTGTAGGTCATAGGATTTCCTGTTAACAAATCATATGTACATTGTGTCCAATCACTGATAGGATTATTTTCCGAAAGATAAGTGGTGTAGCTTGTACTCACTGTTGGTCGAATATTAAAATTATGATTTAAATTATTTACAGAATCAGTAACATTTAAATGCACTTGAACTAAACCAGGATCAAGTCCTAGATCAAAAGTGGGCGTATTGGCACAGTCACCATGAAGATACATAAAACTATCAATGGTATACAATTCTCCTGCTCCACCAAAATAACCTTGATAAAATAATTTAGTATAATTTAAATGATCCTCTTGTGTTAAGCCTCCTAATTCACGGTAAATACTATAATCAATGTCACTGAGCTTACTTAAATTCAAAGTGGTGGAGCCTGCAGTAATAGTAATTTGCGCAGTTGAAATAGAGGATACCGTTTTACTTGTCATATCAACTTTTCCTAGAAATACAAAAGGTTGAATATAGTAACTATTAGTCGGTGCTGTGAATGATAAAATTGTATTACCATCGTCAGATAATTTTTTACATGTACGCGAGAAAGAAACAAATGATTTAAGTACGATATCTTTAAATGCAGAATCAGTGCGTTGATCTGTATTAATGACAGTATCGGAACCTGATATTGTGCTACCAGTATTCGAATTCGTTACAACAGGAGAAGGAGTTTCCGTCGCCGTACCACTATTATCCCTAATAATTACTGTGTAAGAACCACTCGAATTGGGAATGTAAGACTCGAGCAGTTGATTCACATTAAAATCTCGATTAAACATGACTTCAATTCCATTTGGATCTAATAATATAATCTCAAGATCTCCAGATGTTGAACTCGCAGTGATACCAGAATTTAATTTCGTTTTTAGTTTACTATTAAATTGAAGATTTTGAAATGTGTATTGTAAATTAATGGCCTCCCCCTGAACCAACTGAATCTGTTGTAAAAAAACATTAGCAAGATTTCTTAAATAAGGCGATTGATTGATTGCAGAGTTAAGATTATCTTGTGATTTTTTTTCACAACTAACAGAACCAAGAATAAAAAAACTTGTTATAAATAAAAATTTTATATCTTTAAAGTTTTGTTTGTGAAAAAGCATCCGGCTCTCTAATATGGAATTACTCTTTTCTTTCATTCTAACCTCCGTGAAATCGAATCATTCGATTTCTAAATTGATTTTGCCACGAAATTTTAAATAAAGAAGTGTGATAAAGGTCACTATAGAATTAAGTGCTTATTCTTATTCATACAACTTTTTAAGTTTTTTTTATTGATTCATTTTAAAACAATTTAATCTCAAATAAATTGTCAAACATATCGACAATATTTAAAAAATTTATAAATTTAAATCTTCAATCTTTTATAACTGGTCTCAAAAACAATGTGCTCGATCTGATTAAAAATAAACTTTAAATAAATGTAACTGGCTAGAAGCCTCTAGTCAGTTACATTTTAGTTAACTTTCATTATTTTTTATTTTTTTGATTTTTAGAGTATTCATTAATTAACTTTTCAACATCTGGATTTTTAGGAATATCAATCTCTTTAATTAATTCGCGAATACGATAAAGATTACTTATCCAATCAACAAAAATTATTTGATTATTATTTGTAATGATATTAAACTCACCATCTTTTGAAGTTAGAACTTTGAGATCCTTACTGATAACAGAGGTTGGTATATTTTTAAGTGTTACAATCCAAGAAAACATTCGCTCTGGTTTAGGAGGTGGAAGTTCAGAGCCAACTTCTATTAGGCTTCTTTGTATTTGGCGTACTGGCCTAACAACTAGAGTATCTCCCTCAGGGACAAAAGCATAACCATTCATTGACAAGGCCTTTGAAACCTGGTTGAAAGCCTCGGTAACATCAACAGTATCAGGATTAAAAATTGAAATTTTTCCACGAACGCTGGAGTCAACAATCATTTTTTTACCTGAAATCCTAGAAAAATTCTCTAAAACCTTAGTAATCTCTTCATTATTAAAATAAAATTTTATTTTTTCTCCAGACTGAAGGCTTGTAGTATCGTCTGACCAAGCCACGGTAGGAATTAAGAGAAAGAGTATAAACAGTTTTAGATAATAATTTCTTTTTATTAACATAATTTATTGTCCTTGATAAACTAATAAAAGGTCAACTATAACTCAAATCCATTCAAAAACTGTTTCTTTAATTTAATTTTTTAATCATGGTCAGTTATTTATAACTTGTCAGCACCAAGTATCTCTAATGCAACATAATATATCTTATCAGGTAAAAGTGGCTTTATCATGTTCCATTTTAATACGATTTATAGTGAAACAAATTTTTATGATTTATTCTTAAAGCTCATTATTATTTTTTAAAAGAAATCTAAATTTGATGCACAGTATGCTTTATTACTATCTTTCTGATGATTCATCTTAATATTTAAAAATCATTTAAGAAATATTAAATACATGACGATAAGAGTCTAGGATCATTTTGTATATTTAAATATAAAACATTTTTTATGATTGCCTCAGATGTACGTTATGGAGGTCATGTTTATGAAGCTAATTAAGAAAAAATCATGGTTCAAAGTTCAATTACAGGAGTACGTTCAAATTATGGCGTTTCAAATTCAAATTATGATTTTAGTATTAATAACTTTCGTCATTACATCATGCGGTGGTGGTCGTAAGTCTGGTTCGCCTTCAGCAGCAGGTAATGCGATTTTGCCATCAGCTCCAAAATTAGATCCGCCAGCAGTCGTTTATCCTCCTTCCACTTCATATCCATCAAATGTAACACAATTAAATATTGCTGGAACTTGTACTCCTGGACCTGGTGCTAAAGTTTTTCTAGGCGGTGATGAAAATAAAACTGTTGAATGTTCAACCGATGGCGATTTTAATTTTATAGTTACTGCCTCCAATGATGGTGTTTTTAATTACACACTTCATATGGAATCATTGACTCAACATCCGTCTGATGAAATTCCACTGACTTGGTTAAGATCATCAACGACACCTGCTGCGCCAACAATTACATCTCCTGGCACTCAACCTTATTTATCTGGTGGTAGTTCACTTGATATAGTGGGTCGATGCACAGCAGGTGGTTACGTCAGTGTTACAGGTGATTCCACCCAAACTACCACTTGTGATAGCAGTGGGGCTTACTCATTCACCATTAGTAAATCTGTCGATGGAATTTATCTTTTTGATATTTTTCAAGTAGACCAATTTGGAAATACTTCTCCAGAAGTTGAAATAAGTTGGACTCGAAATACTGCAGTACCATCTACTCCTGTCATAAGCTCACCTGCCGCCAACCCTTACACATCCTCTGATTCAATCATTACTTTAGTGGGAACTTGTGTGGGAGGCAGTACCATTCGCGTTAATAAATTAGTAAGTTCTGTGGAAGAGTTAGTTGGTACATCGTCTTGTACTAGCGGAACCTTCACTTTCGATATTACAGAAAATCTGGATGGAACATATGATTATAATATAAGTTCATATAGTGTCACAAATGTTTCTTCCGCTGTTTCAACGTTCCAATGGATACGGAACTCTTCGGTCCCAAATACTCCTATCCTCAGTTCACCTGCCACACCAACATTATCTACAAATACAAACTCAATAACTATCGCTGGATCATGCGATGATGGCAATACCGTCTATCTAAATGGAGACTCCTCCTCTTCCATTGCATGTAGTTCCAGTAGTTTTAGTTTTAATGTTATAAAAAATACTGATTCCACTTATAATTTTACAGTTTACCAAAAAACTCCAGGTAACATTCAATCGGGAGCAACAAGTATTACCTGGATTAGAGATACATTGGCACCCATTGCACCAATCTTAACAGCACCTGGTATAACACCCTATTATTCGGCCTCTAATAATTTGCTTATTTCTGGTGTCTGTGAAAATGATAGTAATGTAATAGTGTCTGGAGATAGTAGTATAATGGTCGTATGCTCAGGATCCAGTTTTTCATTCAATCTTTCTAAAACCACAAATAATACCTATAGTTTTTCAGTAACCCAAACAGACGCAGCAGGAAATAATTCTTCTGCAACGAATCTTGTTTGGGTTCTTGATACTGTAGCACCAGGAGCTCCAACAGTGACTTCCCCTGCTAGTTATCCTATCCTCACCAATACAAGCTCAATTACCATTTCAGGTACTTGTGAAAACAATGCTACTGTTTATTTGATTGGTTCTAGCACGCAGAATGTAACTTGCTCTTCAACAACATATTCATTTACTGTTAATCAATCAACCGATAACATCTATGATTTTTCTGTTTATCAAACCGATCTAGCAGGATCGAGTTCGGCATCAACAGTAGCTCGCTGGATACGTGACACAGGAGCACCCTCTGCACCTGTTATAACTAATCCTTCCATTAGTCCGTATACTTCAAGTGATACCAATCTCACTATTTCTGGAACTTGTGAATCTGGCTCGACTATCAACTATTCCAATGCAGCTTCAGGAACAACAACTTGTTCTACCAGCGCTTTTAGTTTTTCAATTACTAAAAGTGTTGATGGAAATTATACAATTGATATAACACAAACTGATGGTGCTGGTAATACATCAGGAATTGTTTCTTTAAACTGGATCAGAAATACGTCAATTCCATCGACTCCTAGCATTACCACACCTGCCTCTAGTCCTTATTTTGGTAAAGTTGCAAGCATTACCCTTTCTGGATCCTGCTCTAGTGGAAATACGGTTCAAATCTCTGGAGCCAGTTCGCAATCGACCACCTGTTCATCTAATGCTTTTTCATTTAGTTTAAGCCAATCTACTGATGGAACTTATAATTATAGTATTGTTCAAATTAATGGTAGTTCTATTTCGTCAGGAGCTGCCACCTTTTCTTGGATTTTAGATCGTGTTAGCCCGACCAATCCCGTGATTTCTTCTCCAGCTTCGGGTGTCGCTTACAATTCTGCAAGCTCACTCACCATTTCTGGAAGCTGTGAAGCCAATGCAACAATTCAATATAGTGGTAACGCCACTGGAACAACTTCTTGTAGCGCTGGAAATAGTTTTAGTTTTTCGGTGAATAGTTCGACTGATGGAATTTTATTTTATTCTATTAATCAAGTAGATCAGGCTGGGAATATCTCTGGCACTAACTCTGTGACTTGGCATCGAGACACATTAGCTCCAAATGCACCCTCAATTACACAGCCTAACATGAATCCCTTTGCATCTGGAGATACGAATATTACTATTGCTGGTAATTGTGAACCAAATGCTACAGTGAATTTAACAGGTGCTTTAGTTCAAAGTATGACCTGCACATCGCTTTCAACCTACTCGTTTAATGTATCCAAAACATTAGATGGCACATATAATTTCTCTCTCAATCAAACTGATTTAGCATCTAATGTATCATCAACTCAAAGTTTTCAATGGCTTCGAGATACAACATATCCTTTTACCCCTATAATTACATCTCCAGGTACAATTAATTATTATTCTAATGGTTCGAGCGTTAGTGTTTCCGTAACTTGCATAAGTGATTTGACCCCTTTACCTGCAATTGTACATTTATCGGGAGTGCTAGACACTGAAGTCCTTTCTCCTTCAAACACCTTGGATCAAGACTGTACTTCTAGCCCGGTAACTTTTGTGATTTCAAAGAGCCTTGATGACACTTATCACTTCAACTTTAGTCAAGAAAATCCAAATAATGGGAATTCATCTGCTACCACAGTATTTAATTGGACCCGCGACACAGTTGCACCAATTGCTCCAACAGTGACTTCGCCTTCTTCGACTCCTTATACTGGTCCAGGCAATTTAACACTTGCAGGAGCATGCGAAACCAACTCTACCGTTAATGTTTCTGGAGATGCAACTCAAAGTCAAACCTGTGTAGCAGGTCTCTATTCATTCACAATTAATAAATCCACAGATTCGACTTATACCTTTAATATTGCTCAAACTGATTTTGCTGGAAATACGTCTTCAAGTACAACTCAATCTTGGACTCGAAATAGTAGTTCATTACCACCACCAACGATAACATCACCCATCTCAACTCCTTACTCCAGTAATTCTTCAAATTTAACTATTTCAGGAGACTGTCAGCCGGATTATACCATCACGCTGGCTGGAGATATCAGTGCTTCTGAAGTCACCAGTCCAAGTAATTCATTAACACAAGTTTGTACTTCGAGTGGGAACTATTCATTTACTTTTGGTAAGTCAACTGATGGAACTTTCAATTTAAATTTAACAGCAAGTTATAATTCTGCTACTTCGGCTGCAACCAATTTTGTTTGGATCAAAGATACTGTAGCTCCTGCAGCATCCATCAGTACAACCGCCAATAATCCTAATTTAGGAACAACTATAACATTTAGTTTTTCAGCCAATGAGTCAGCGACCTACCAATGTAAATTAAACTCAAGTGCCTACCAAAGCTGTAGTGCTTCGACTAATTATTCAGGGCTTACCAATGGCTCCAACACCGTATATTTAAAAGCAACTGACAGTGTGGGGAATATTGGATCTGAAGTGACTTACACTTGGACTCAAGCGGCCTATAATGCGGTTGCACTTTATCATATGGAGGCCGGTACAGGATCTGCTCTCAATGATAGTGGTTTATTTACTTCAACTGCCGCTTTCAATAATAATCTCACTTCATCAGGATCTCCTACGACTAATACCAGTGGAAAACTGCCAACTTCAGCTCCCAAAAGCTTTAAACTTGGTACCAGTAAATATTTGAGTGCCACGAGCAATAACTCACTCAACTCAGTCAATCAGAAAATGACGGTTGAAGGTTTATTTAGTTTTTCCTCATTACCAAGCTCAACTGGAAACTACTATACACTTTTTTCAAAAATGGGGAGTTCTGGTAATTATGGGTGGGAAATTAGATTAAGAAAAGCATCCTCTTCTAAATATGCTATTGATTTTGTTGGTAGCTTAAATGGAACATCAACAACCACAAAATCCTCCTCTACTTTTTCACTTTCTACTAGTACTTGGTATCATATTTATGTGACATGGAATATGGGAACAATAAACTTCTATTTAGGGAGTAGTGGTTCAACGACAGCTAGATCGTCTGGAGTCATAGGCACAGCAGGAACTTCCGTACTCTTTGCTAATACAGCTGCATTAAAAATTGGTGCTAATGCCACTTCCGCAACGAGCGGAACCTCACGATGGTTGAATGGATCAGTTGATGAGGTTCGTATATCAAATATTATTAGAACTGATACGGCCACACCAAGCTTTCCAGCTTCGGAGTTCACCGCTGATTAAATTGAATGAGTTCGAAGATACTACGAATTACATTAAAAAAATATTTTATTGCTTTGGATATTTATAAATAGAGATCAATTGACAATATCCTCCATTCTAACTTAACATTAATCCATGGTCTGCAAAGCATTTTTGGCGCGGGAAACTAAAGCCATTGAACGAAGTTTGTTCTACCTGGGGAGAACAAAAATTTGAGATTGAGAAGTTTAAATTAGGCACTGAATCGGAACGTGCTAAAATGGCTTGTGATCTTTTGAAAAATCAAAAGCAATTTAAGGGCTTTAATCTTCTAAAATTAAGAGCAACCCTCGGTAGTCACGATGGGTTTTATTTCACAGATATGTTTCCTGCGTACATGATCCATTCTGGTTCCTCAAAAAACGAAGACTCATGGCAAATTGTTTTTTTACTCGACATCAATAAAGCAGTCGACGAAGTGGTGGTTCACAAGAATTGTTGTAATTGATATCGTAACGCCGTCAGTGCAAATGAAACACTTAGAGTTCTGCCTTGGACTTCAAGACTCTAAATCACTAGACCTAATTAGTCACTGTCATGACAGTGACTAATTAATTTAGAACTTCAATACGAAAGACTCGTAAATCAGTAAGATGCTCATTCTTGCACTATTTAAATTTTTTAAGAATTTCGTACTCAATTAAATATCAGGACCTATTTTTTTATTAATAAATGTCGATAAAACTAAAGAATGATAAAATTAACTTTATTAATTATTTCAATCCTCTTATTAAGTCAGCTTGGCCTAGCTCAGAGTACTTCTACTAAAGGTGTTGATTTTAGAATGCAGTTTGTGAGTGGAAAACTTGATTTCACCAGTATTTCAGGAATCAGAAGAAATTTTGATGGGATTGGTTCGGAGTTACAGACGAACCTTTATTTAGTTGAAAGTAATCGTTTCCGAGTTAGCATGATGATTGCATCACGTGTTATGACTTGGGTTGGCAAAGATGTTTTAGATGGTGAATATGATGATGTTCAATCTTTCTCTGTCGCCCCCGGTTTTGAACTCCAATATGGGGCTTTATATTTACAAGGCTCATATCAAAGAACCAATGCCAATGCCTATAATATCTCATCTACTTCCAAAGGAAAACAATTTACTATCAATGGGCCTTGTCTTGGTGCTGGTATCAATTATAAGTTTGGATCTTTAGGAATGGGCTTGGGTTATACAAAAGTCGATACTAAAGTCTCTGGAAGTGATTTAGGATTAAGTACGGATAGTAAATATACGGATATCTCATATTCATTTAATTTAATTTATTATATTGGTGGTACTCCAGGTAAGTTTTTTAGTACACTTTTCAAGAAGTAATCTCTACGCAAAAATAAATATTCAATCTTAAATTCTATCTTTGATAAAACAAAATTCAAAATGAGTTTTCAAATTTTTAATTAACATTTAAATGATTTTTGAAATTTTGATGTATATACTAATTTGAAAATATGTAATTAACCAGCTCCAATAAATATCTAATGCAACTAGAGAGTTAAAAAAATCAATACCAAGATGTATATGTAATATAATTGCTTGCTGATTTTGGAAGAAACGCCAGCTCTTCTTTTGTTAATGGACGAACTGCTTTTGCCGGTCGTCCTAGTATTAACATACCTGATGGAAACTCACTACCCTCTGTTACTAAAGATCCCGCTGCCACAATTGAATTTTCTCTAATCTTTGCTCCATCCATAACAATAGACCCCATACCAATTAAACACTGATCCTCAATAGTGCATCCATGTAGAATGGCGGAGTGACCAATAGTAACTCTTTTTCCAATCGTTACGGCCGCTTTATTCCAAGTTCCATGGATAACGGCATTGTCTTGGATATTTGTTTCAGTACCAATTCGGATGGGAGCTACATCACCTCTGATTACAACATTAAACCAGACCGAACTTTTTGCGCCAATCTCAACTTCTCCAATTACCTTAGCACCATCAGCAACAAAAACATCTTGACCTACTTGAGGCTCTTTATTTTGACATTTTATTAACATATACAAATCTCATTTAAAATTCTTTAAAGTTTCAAGTTCTTACTCTAAACAACTATTATGTTACATAGTAAAGAGCTTTGTTATAAGCACTTTACTAATTAATTCATATAAAGATGATTATTAATCGACAAACTTGGGTTATTAATTAACTCTCGTCTTTGTTCATCAATATCTGCAATCATTACACGGCTACAGGAAATGAATTCCTGAGTGGTATAAAGAGGCACCTCAAGATAAAGACAAAGTGATAATACTTCTTCAGCTTTAAATTTTAGAGTGCGAACTTTAGGATGTCCTGACACAAATAATTTCACATATTGATTGGAGTTTTTAATTTCAACAAACACACACTTATCAATTTGCATTCCTAAGGCTTTTAATAGCGCCGCCGTTACTTTATGTGGACTCAAAGGAGCGACACTTTTATTCGATTGCGCCAAAGTCACACCAGCTTCGAGTGGATTGATCGGAATTGGAAGAGTCAAATCGCGCTCTAAAGCTTTCAAAATGAGTACTGGCTGCCCCATTTCTGAGTGCACTGAAAGACAATAAGCATTCACTTGTATCAAATCTTTTTCGACTAAATCAGAATTTTCTTCTAGTGCCTGGTGAAATAAAAACTGAACCAAACCATTTAAGGGGTTTAATTCATCTTTTTTATTAAATTCAAATTGCGATTGATCCTTTTTACTTTTATTACTGTTTTCATTACTCATTCTGGAATCCATTCTCCCCTTAACGTGGAAGGGAAAGCTTTCGTGATTTTTACTGAAACGGTCTGGCCTACAATATCCCTTGGACCTAAAAAGTAAACATTTTTATTTTGTGTGGAGCGACCGTGCAAATTTCCTCTTTCTTCTGAATAATCCTCTACTAGCACCTGTAAGATTCGACCCTCATAGTTTCTGGCAATTTCAAAAGATATTTTATTATGCGCTTCAAAGAGTTCACTCAATCGTCGTTCTTTCACATCTTCAGCCACTTGATCTTCAAAACGTGCCGCCTTTGTAAATGGGCGAGGTGAGTATTTAAATGCAAAAATAGTTTCGTAAGCGACCTCTTGTACCAAGCTCACAGTTGCTTGAAAATCGTCTTCCGTCTCACCCGGAAAACCCACAATGATATCTGTTGAAAGTACAACATTGGGAATTATTTTTTTGATTTGTTGAATCTTATTTAAATACTCCTCACGAGTGTAGCCACGATTCATTTTCTCTAAAATTCGACTACTACCACTTTGTATTGGTAAATGGATGTATTCACAAATTTTGTTTTGGTGATTCGCCATCACACCCATAAGTTTTTCATCAAAATCCTTGGGATGACTGGTGGTATACCTGATTCTTTCGATCGAAGTTTCAAGGGCAATGCCCTTTAATAAATCGGCAAAATCTTTTCCACATTCTGACTCATAAGAGTTTACATTTTGACCAAGAAGAGTCACTTCCTTCACTCCCCTTTGAGTCAAATCATTGACATCTTTTAAAACATGATCAAAGGGCCTCGATTTTTCACGACCTCGAGTATAAGGTACAACACAAAAAGTACAAAAATTATCACAACCTTTGGTAACGTTAACAAAAGTTGCCACACCAGGATTTCGAATTAAAGTTTCAATATAGTAAGGGGCACGATGTTCAAATTGAGTCACTATTGCACGCTCTTCGGATTGGTAAACACGTGCTATAATTTCTGGAAGTTTATCGATATTATCAGTACCAAAAACAAAATCTATCATGGGTTGTTTTTTAACTAAATTTTCTTTTTCTTGAGAGCCAACACAGCCCCCAACACCGATTTTAAGTTCTGGATTTTTTTCGCGTAATTTTCGGTAGGTACCAACTTCAGAATAGACTTTATGCACTGGTTTTTCACGTACACTACAGGAGTTAATAATAATCAATGAAGCTTGTTCAGGGGTTGATACTGGAGTGAAATTAGCCATCTCTAAAAGAGAATACATTCGTTCTGAGTCATTCACATTCATTTGACAGCCGTAAGTGGAGACAAAAACTCCTCGTCCTTTACCGATGTCCTGATTTGGATAAGGACTGAAATTTTGAACCTTATGAGTTTGATTATCTCCAACCAATGTCTCAATCAAAAGAACCTCCCTTAAAAATCAGTGCCCATTCAAATGAGCTATAAAAAAATCGACTTTTTTTAAACATTCACGTTGCGTCAAAAACGAACTTGCTTTATAGATCAAGAACTTGAAGGGGTCAAATCTTAAGACCAAATCCGTATAAATTGCCTTAAATAGAGTTTAATAGCTTTTAAAGGAGTAAATTAATGAATCCTCGTCTTAGTAGCTCAAAAAAATGGACTCATTTTCCTGATGAGTTTTTGGAACAAGTTCAGGATTTAGTTACTGAAACCTTTGAAGAGCACTTAATTGAGGGAGCAAGCCTTCACTTAGACGGGCGAATCTATCCAGAAGAGATTCTTTTTCGCCTTGGAATTAAAATTTCAGGTCAATTAAAACAAAATAATTTTGAAGTATCTGCTCAAATTAATCCTGAAACTCAAAATGCTAAAAAAGTAATGCATCAATGCATTGAAGCTGCGGCATCTATGATGGCTGAATACTTTGATTGGCATAATTTACCACAATCAGAAAACCTAGAAAGTGGTGAAATAGATTTTCCACGTGAATGGACGGAGTTTAATTTCGAAGGACTACCACTTTTTATTCAGTATACAACTGTGAATACCGATTTAGAGGCCGAAGCGGATAAACTTTTGGGAACAAACGCAACCGATTTAGTTCAATCGACTGAGAGTGAAGATGCCCTTGATTTCGCCCTTGAAGAAAAAATAAAATTCACTGACAAAGAAATAGAAGCTGATTTTGAAGAAGACGATCTTAATTTCGAAGCCGATAGACTTCATTGAAAGAATAGAAATTCTCAAAATTCTTAATGGTTTCTTTAAAAGTTTCATCTAGATATTAACTTATTCCCAATCAGTCAGTGCATAATTATCGAGAATTCGCGTGAGTTTACCGGATTTTCTGAGATCTTCAATTCCTTGATCAAGGAGATGCACATACTTTTTAGCATTGGGATCTTTTTTAGAAAATGCCACATAGAGATCATCGCTTTTTTTATCAAAACTCATTCCTTTACGAAAATCAGCATAACTCTTTTTAAGAATTTTAATTTTGTAAGTGAAAACTTGAGGGCATTCGTAGAGAGCGGCAATTTTTCCATCTTCTAACATTTGAATCAAAGTTACTAATGGTTCATCTCCAGAGACTTTAATAAATAATTCAGGGCGTTTTGCAATCAACTGATCTGCTTCAGTACCATAAGCATAATCTTTCACAATTCCAATTTTTCTTCCTTCAAGATCATCTAAGTTTTCGAACTTAAGAGTTGATTTTGATTTCAACGTTGACTTTGCCGGTAAGAAAAAAATAAAATTTTGATATTTACCCAAAGAATTATTAGTGAATTCAAAATCACCATCTCCTTTTGAAGCTCCTACCACTCCTTGAATTTTCCCTTCTAAAGCTTCTTTTTTTGATTCTTCCCAATTTTTTAATTGATAATCTATCGTAATATTTTTTTTCTTAAAGACTTCCCTTACGACATCAATCATATAACCGGCTTGAGCAGATTTGGGATTGCAATTAAATGGACACCAGGCATCAGCTCTCAGCGTCAGCGTTTCGGCATAAATCATTGGTGCTATGAAATACAAAAGTGAAAACACTAAAGAAATTTTACTTTTTATCATAAGATCAATTCTATTCTTTGATCTTAAGTCGTCAATCCTTACTAGGTCCTATCGCAAAGCTTCTCTATTAATTAACACATTTTTGAAAACTTTGATTATTACAGAACCGACCAATGGCCAGTCATAAACAAACAACATTGTTAAACATTAGAAAAACCACTTCGTTATAAAATCTAATATTTTTTTTCGAAGTGGTAAAAATATTTTTTTAAATTCTGAAATTAATAAACTAATTTACAAGCTCCATGTTCGCCAAGAGTCCATCTCAAGTATCCAGATTCACAACGATACTCAACAATCATTTTAATCGCTCTGAATCCTGGGACATACACATCTCTACAATACGACCCGTCGCGAACGCGACCACAATTTGTATAACCCGTCACCCATCGATGACGTCCATTAATTTTGCAAAGTAAATTAACAGCTTGGTCATTACATCTATTTCTAAAGAATCGACCGATTCTTCCACGATCATCACGAAATTCACTATCGTCATAACTGATTCGACTCCCATGGTCTGTAAACTCAATCTCATCAATAGGGCTAGCTATTGATGAATGCACACTCGTACTAACCAGCATTAAAGATAAAAGAGCCGCTTTTCTAAATGAAAAAAATGACATAAATACCCCCTTGTAAAATAATTAAATTGAGAAGCTGTTTGAAACGTAGCATCTTCATCGTATTAAACTTTACTATCACATTCATTCTCTTCAGTTGAGTCGACAAACTTCGAAGTCTGACTAATACCGTTCAATTTCAACGACTCGAATATATACTTTTCAATTAGCTTCTTACGTTTTTGATTAATACCATTTAAGGTACTGAAATAATGTCCATATGCAATTAGAACGCCAATTACTTAGTGCTGCATTAAAACAAAAATTTAAGTTATTTATGGGGAATAAATATCCTTAAAATCCTATTCTTGAACATCATTTTAATTTTAATAATTTTGGATAAACATCAGATTCATAATTTTGCCTTGATAACTATTAGTCGGACTTCGAAGTTTGTCGACACAACTGAAGAGAATGTGATAATAAAGTTTATTATAATTACGAAGACTCATTTCAAATATCTTTTAAGTAATCGAGCTTTAATTTAACATGAACGGGAGACTTCTCATTGTTTCATTAATTAAAAATAATTATAAAAAATAACAATTATATTCATTTAAAAAATAGCATTGCAAGATGCCTTTTTAATAGTGTGTTTCAAATCAAGCATAGAAAATGTTGATGATTCTAAAGTGAATTCTGGATGCGTATTTATAAAGCTCTTGATGCTATTAACAAAAATACTGACATGGTATAGATAAGACTCTGCCGTTTCTTGGTGAAACCCATAATGAAAAATAACTGAAGGCTCTTTATTAGATGATTGCTTGAAGGAATCCATCATTTTAAGAAATGAGTTAAAGGCTTCTTCGCCAGATAAATAATCTGCCAATCCTGAGTTGTTGGGAACTTCTAAAATCGACCCGCTTGAAGTATTTATAGGGAAAGCTTGGTTGCTCATAATACTGATATTGTTCCACAAGCCTTTTACTTGTTTATAAATTGGTTTTTCTCTTCCCACATGTGAGCCCACTATCTCAGGATCCACGGCTGAACTATCAATCTGATATCCCTCTTTAACTAATGCATTGAGAACCTGCGGTGAAGCAGACCAACCAGCCGCGCGAAATGCTTTAAATGTTTGATTGAACCCATTTTCGTTTAATATTTTGACACTGGTTTTAATTAATTTTCTTATCTCTTCTTCGCTGTAAATTGATAATGGAACATCATGGCCTAATATTCCAAAAACCGGCTGAGAACGGCCATAACCTCCAAATGTTTCACTATCTCGAAAAGGAACGCCAGCTTCCTTAACTAGCGTCTCTAGTGCATGAATATGAAGGGCTAACTCATCCCCAGGCCTTATCACTGATTTTATCTTTTTCAGAACTAAACTCTTATCGACTCCAGGTTGTAAAAAATAAGCAGCATTGAGAAAATGAATTAATTTAACCTCAGGAAAGGCGTCCCGAAATCGCCTCATGGCCTCTAGATTTCCATCAAATAAGCTATCGCCTTCCCAATCGACTGAAATCATGAGTTTAATATTTTTTTTGTTTTCAGCGTAGGCACTCAAATTACTTATTGAAGTAAATATAAAAAATATAAACAGTATTCCAACCAGACGTAGAATCAGTTTATTTATAACAATAAATAATAAATATTTAATCAAATCTAACACCTAAAGTACCACAACTTTCCTTTTATTTATAAATTTATGTATGCAAAATCCAATCCAAGGACACCTATTTATGATAAATACATTTAATTTTATTAAGAGTTAATTCGGAGAGATCAAAAAATAATTTGGCAAAGTTAATTTATTGATCTACTGAGTAATATTTTTTTGAGAAATGCAATTCGAAAAGGAGAGTAAGGCAGCTAAAAGCCAAAAAAGTAACCATTTTTCTGTTTTCAGCGAATCCAAAGTTTCAAAGTTAAGATAGCAATGGATAACTGTTTTACAGTTGGACAAATTAGGCACCTTGAAATACGAATGAAAAATAACGCAGTGATCACTCCACTAAACTATCGATAGCTCCCATAGCTCAACATCTTATTTATTCAAAAAATCACAATTTCTTACCTTGACTCAATTTATTCTTCCTCGTACCGTTCCTCTTCTAAGCGGCTCAGAAAGCCATTTATTATGGCCTTTTGCGACCACAAAAAAGTAAATTGTTCTAGAAAATAACAAACTGATTTATCATAGGAGGGGAAAATGATAAAAATAATATTAATTTCATTTACAACAGTAATATGTTTAACACAGGCCTTTGCTTTAATTGCACCATGCACCCAATCCCATTTAACTATGGATGGAAGGAATCTCTCTCCAGCTCCCTATGTGCATCAAAATCAAAATTCAGCAGAGCCACCTAATACCAATGGAATGACGAAAGAAAAGTTCATGAGTATTATAGATCATGTCACTGAAATTTTTCAACCCAGTTTTGCAAAAGTTGGAGCGATATTAACTGTGAACAAAAGATGGGATGATAAAAATGAAGATATTTATGCAGCACAGTGGCCTAATGGAAATTGGCGTGTAACTATGACCGGAGGGTTTGCACGAAATCCTCTCATTACAGAAGATGGTTTCATAGCAGCTCTTTGCCATGAAATTGGCCATCATATTGGAGGCGCACCAAGAAGTGATAATAACAAGTATTGGTCATCAACAGAAGGTCAAGCTGATTACTTTGCTACACTGAAATGTTTTAAAAAAGTAATGGAAACTGAAGATAATATCGCCATCGTTGCTAAAATGAAAATCGATTCCGAAGTAACACTTCAATGCTCAAATGTTTACAAAACACCTCAGGATATCGCTTTATGCCAAAGAACTGCAATGGCTGGTAAATCAGTTGCCGTACTCATTGCCTCTCGCTCTGAAACTCCTGACATTAAATTTTCCACCCCCGACCGATCAAGAGTTGCAAAAACTATGGAAGATGCCCCCTACCCTCAATGTCGTCTTGATACTTTTTTCCAAGGTACACTTTGTGATAAACCCATAAGTGAAGAGGTATCAAAAGATAGTGCTTCAGTTGGAACGTGTACCGCAAAAGATGGTGTTACTTTAGGTTTAAGACCTGTGTGTTGGTATAGTCCGAGTGGTGAATCGATTTAATCCTTAGGAGCTGTTTATTTTAATCGCACCATTTTATCTATTGCTTTCACTTTCGCATAATCTGTGTCGTGACTCTTCGGAGTCCGACTCGCCCACTCAAGTTTATCGCTTCGACAAAGGTAATTATAAACAGCTTTAATTAAATTCAAAAAAATCATGATTTTTAAATTTTTATAGGAGGTTCAATGAAAGTCTTGTTTTATACTATTTTATTATGTGTTTTTTCATCTATCTCTTTTTCCATTAAATGCTTTGCAGATATTAAAATTGAAGATCCTAATAATCTACTAACTTCTGCAGATCAGTTCTTAGGAACTCTTAATTTTAATCAAAGTTTTATAATGGGAAATAAAGCTACATATACCAATTATGTTAATACCTGCAATTATGGGTGTGAAAATGATGGCTGCTGGGCTATGTGCGAAATGAAAGAACGTCAAACTGTTACTGAAGTCTATACATGCAGTGAATCAAGTGTCAGTTATGGCAATGATGAGGGTAGTTTTTATCTTGAATTAAGCAAAGATCAATTTGAATCCATCAACGGAAATTTATCAAGATACGTTTTAATACATCTCGATGAACAATTTCAATTACCAGGATATTTAAGACTCAATAAATTCACTAATGGTAAATATAAAGATGAGCTTTCACCAACAAGTAGAGAATATGAAACTATGACTCTATGGGGGGAATATATTTTAGAGAGTGGTGCAGGTAAATTTGATGTTATCATCACCTTGGCTAAAGATGTTCCTGCCATCGCACAAATCATTCGATTAAGATTAGATCAACAAACCATTTATAGATTAAAAGGAATTCATTAAATGAAATTATTTTTAATAAATTTAGTTTTTGTTTTATTTCTAATACCTATTTTTTCATATGGTGGTGGTGATGGTGGGTGGGTTTCATCGGGTGGAGAACTTTTTCGAGATGCTCATAATCCCTGGTTTGTTAAAAACACAAAAACTGTTTATTATTGTATACGAATTGACCAATCTACAATAACGGCTGAACTCAATGAAATTAAATCAGCCGTTAAAGATTCAATTCAATACTGGACATCTGAATTGAGTCGCGTGGATGATGGCACGATCGAGGGTCGATTTAATCTTGGATCACAATCATTTGAAGAAGTGACTTGTGATGATACTAAATTAGATCTTAGAATTTTATTTGGATTCGGAACACTCAATACAAAAGAACTTGAATTTTTAAAAGATCCCACGAAGTACATTGGAATTACAGTTAGAACTGAATATGATATTGAAAATCTTAAAGGTAAAGGTTTTATCTATATTTCATCTGATATCGGTGAAAAGGCCTATGACAATCCTGGAACACTTATAGAAAAGGCTTGGGGGCGACCAAAAATTCTACGCTATGCTTTAATGCATGAATTTGGGCATATCTTTGGTTTACCACATATGGGAACAGGATTAATGGCAGAGGTGTTTTTAAATCAGATTCTCAATAAAAATATTGTGGGAATTTTTGAAGCTGCCCCAGTGGAAACTTTTATTCTCCCACCCAACTTAATTTCAAGTTGCGATGAATTTCCATATATGTTGAAAAAGGAATTTTTTGGAATTCCATCCGATCATAAATGCATCCAAGTAAAACAAATGGCTCCGCTGGGAGTCGAAATCAGCAGCCGAAAAGATGAAAAATCAGAGTTTTTAGTTATTGGAACCATTAAAAATCTGAATTTTGAAATTTCTGATTTTTCTGGCAGACCTTCGTCGATCTTACAATTGACTGATAAACAAAAGGTATTTAGTCCCGCAGAAACTGCTTTTCGATCATTTATGTTAGGTCCAATTTTAAATGAACTCGGAATGAAAGGCACTTTTGTTCCAGTTAAACCAGGACCTCCCAAATCAGTTTATTTAAAAATTACACCCACTTCTTTTCATGTCATAGGATTTCATGCCAATAAAGTTGAACCCATATTTAGTTATAATTCTCCATTAGGAATAAAATTATTAATGTCACCAAAACCATTAGGAGTAATACATGAATACAACAATAAATAAAACATTATACATTCCATTTTGCTTTATCCTAATTCTATTATTAGGATATTCCCATCGTTCTTTTGCCGCTCTTGATGATTTAGAATATTTTAAACAATTTTTGTATCAAGATATTCTAGATGATTCAGATCCTGATTTTCCAAAGCACAGTTATCGCTGGTTGATGTCTAAGTACGGTACTAGAATTCCCTTAGATCAGGATCATGAAATGGAGCCAATTATATCGCTTTTTTTACTTGAAAATGGAAAATATAAACTCGTTTATGATGAAGCTATTTTTGATAAAAAAAACCCAACACAATTTGTGTCTGGAATTTGCAAAGTGATTGAAGGTCACTGGGATGTACCTGATAAATTACTTGTACTTGATAAATTAGCTTCAGCGGACAGATTTATAGTTCATGACCAAAATGCCGCATTGATTAAATTCAACGATAATATTGGCAAGCCTGTTTTAAAAGATTTTCCAATTCCAATGTCATTAGGCTTTAGTAATTATGATATATCACAAGCTAAATGCATGTTCGGTAAATAAATATCAATTTTGTTCATATGTGTCTCCCCTCTTCTTTAAAAGGAGGAGGAGAGACAACTTAAAACACTTTAGGTTCACTAAAAATGTGTAAAAAACACCTAATATTTTATCAGTTTCAATTAATTTTCTAATTCAATTGTAAAACTATAACTGGCATAGCAATCAGTTAATCCACTATAAGTTAACTTAAGTATATAATTCTTATTTGCTTCAGCAGTAAAAGAATTAAATAGTGGTATTTCAATTGATTTTCCTAAATTACCATCATTGGATACTTCAATCCATTCAAATTTTCGTTTTGGTTGAGCATCACAGGAATCCGTACCTGCAATTGAATTTACAGATAAAGTTTGTTTATCTGTTGTCGAGTATTTGTAATACTTGTATGCCGAATCAGTTTTTAAATTTGAGGCATAAAAACTATTATTATTAAAGTTCAGATTTGCTTCACCCAAAAAGGTCGAAGTATCTGGTAAGGGAGTAGGAGTTGGAGTGGGTGTTGGCGTGGGATTGGGGGTCACTGGATTACTACTGACTGGAGGAACATACCCATCTACAACCTTACTGTAGGGGTTATTCAAATTTATTGCAGTACGAGAACTTTCTCCAGAAGCCATAAAATCACCAAAGAATATTTGATCATTTTCCTTTTTAATTATGTCATAAAAATATTGTCTAAAGCCACTTCCAATATCCATCAAATACCCAATATTATAAGATTGATCAGCATTTTGCTTATCAAAACTTACTTCACCCAATTTTTGTTCAAAGTATGTTTGAGTCGAACAATTTGAATCTGAGTACCGATAATTTTTATAATCAACATTGTAACTACTAAATTTAATCACTGTTATCTCATTGTATCCAAAATACTGATTAGGAATACAACCACTGGCCCAAGTTCCTTCTATGTCGATAGTGGGTGCTTGCTTAAATCGATCAAATGGTTGTTCAGTATTTTTTGCATCAATTTTGGCTTGGCACGCTATTAAATTTATACACAATAACATTGATATCGATTTAAAAAACGACTTCGTATAATTTTCACTTATGAATTGAGATCCTTGTTTCATTTTATAACTCCCTATTTTAAAAATCTCACAATTAAGATTTTTCTTTTAGTAGTTATAAATTTAATGAACTAATAATTTAAAAATATAATTTATTAGTATAATTTTATATGAAATATTATAGTTTTAGTATAAAACTATGGGTATTATGGATATTTTTGCTGTTGATGATTACAAAATAAGCATTTCAAATAGGCTTAAAGAAATAAGAAGTAGAAAAAAATCTCTTACTTTAAAAAAACTCTCAGAAGTCGTAGGAGTTCAATATACTTATTTTTCAAAAGTCATGAATAGTACGAATCTCCATTTTAGCGAGGATTCATTATTTGTTCTTTGTAAATATTTAGAATTTTTTAATGATGAAATTGAATTTTTACTTTTGCAAAGATCCTATGAAATTAGTACTCAACCTGAAAGAAAAGCCTCACTTTTACTAAAAATAAATAAACTCAAAGAAGAAAAGAATCTTAATGCTCCGATAAAGGGATCTCCATCCTCTTCCTTACTAATAAAAGAAATGGAATATTTATTTAATCCACTATGTGTCATTGTCCATGTTGGATTAAATTGTAAAAAAATTAAAGATGATCCGAGGCAATTATGTTCTAAGCTTGGAATATCAATCCAACAACTAAAAGAAATTTTAAAAATATTAGAACGTAATGATCTAATTCATCTTTCACCTACAAACTCATTAGAAGTGATTGATGTAATCCAAAAAAGAAATCATTTCTCAAAAGAGCACCCATTAACACGAGTTCATCAAAACCTATTAAAATCTGAGTTACAACAACGATTACAAAAAACAACTGAAAATGATAAATTGAGTTTTTTGGCTACATTTACCATGGATGAACACGGTTTCAAAAAACTAAAAGAAGAGTTTCAACTGTTCTTAAAAAAAGCAGAAAAAATTTCTTTACAATCTCAAAATCAAGAAGTTTACCAGCTTAATTTTGATTTATTTCAATGGGTTTGATAAATTAACTAAATCATAAATTTGACTCGCTTTCCATTAACGTGACATTAATGGACAAAAGCCCATTACAAGATGACTAGCCTGTTACAGTTAAGTAAAGGAACAGCAAAATTGAATCATAAGCTGGACTCTCCATCGATTAATCTTTGTGGTATAAATAAATAGTAAATAGATATTATTTGTTTTTGGAGGAAAAAGGTATGTCACATTTTAAATTGGCAGTATTACTGAAATTATTAATCACAATGTGGCTTATAATGCCAATTAAAATATTTGCAGCACCTGAAAAAGGACTTGTTGAAACAGCTCGACATCTCACACGGGTTAAAATTCTTGAAAGTAACAATGTCACTTTAAGACCAGGTTCCATTTATGATAACTCAACATATTTTGAATCTATTGCGGGCATTAAGCCAAAGTTTAATTATGAGTTTTTAGACTCAGGATTGGGAGCTGCTGAACCACTCTACCCTATGTTTCAAAGTGGTCATCAGGGTAGTTGGTTACAGCTGGCTCCAGCATTTTTTTCTGATAAAGCGCGACATATTGATCACTATACCTCTCTTCAAACTCCTGAGGGTTGTCAAGTCGATGGAATCTATATGCTACGTCATATCTCGGAATACCCAGATACCGTCTTTGCACAGGAGCGAAAGGAAGGATATGATTTAATTGTTGTTCGACTCGAATACTATACTCGTCTACAACCCGAAGCTCAATGTGGAAGACATCGATCCAACGATCCAGATCCCAATTTTGATCCAAATAAATTTTTAAAAAAATATCATAAAGCTATGTTATTATCTGACTTTCCTCAAGAACCTCTCACACGATTCGAAAGTAAAATTTCTGCAATTCGACATATATATGAGATTCGAGGAAAAAATAAATGGCCTCGTTTTGATCGAGATAACTTAAATAGAAATACCCTTTGGTTTTATCCAAATGGTCATAGCCCAGATTATGACATAAACACCTTGTATAATTTACCAAGTGCTAGCGTTGAATTAGTGGCCAGTGATTTATTTATTGAAAGTAATGGACAGCTTGAAAGCCAGTTTCCCCTCTCTAAACTGTTGAATAATGATCATTATTCAACACTCAAAAATATGCTATTAGGCAAACCAACTCCTGATTTTGATGCTAGCACCGAACCTGGTAATGATACCTTTGATCTACGACAAGTGAATTCCAAATATTTCTATACTTCAGGATTAGAAATGCAACCCATTACGAATGCCACTGACGATGTGCTCAATTTACAAAACTATGCCTTAGTGGGTGTAACAGTAAAACCCTACGAAGAGCAAACTGATCACACTTGGGGAGATTCTAAGAAGTCCCTCCCTCAAATTCGTTTTGTTTATCAACTGAGAGATCCACAAAATCCAAATCGACATTTTGAACAAATGTTTCTACATTTAAAATTTAATACTGTTGCTGCAGAGGCTACCAATACTGAAATTGAACTGACAAGAATTGAAATGTTGCAGGATTTATCTGGAATCAAACTGGCAAAAGGAGATTCGACTCTTTACCAAATCAGACTCAACCAGTTTTTACAAAAATTCATTTCGCGCCAGGGTCTGCATGATTTAGCATGGAGCTCAAGTATGTCAGGAATTTGGATTTTTGGTAATCTTTCAATAAGTGAAAATGCATCTCGCATGCTTTTACCAACAAAGCTCCATCGAGCGGGGGTGGATTTAGGATACTATTCCAGCACCTTCGACAATGATTTATTTCGTGCATTTATTGCTAAAAATCCGAATGACACTTCAACAGAAGCTACAAATATTTTAAATGACATCACTGTGAGTTTTTACCGTGATCCTAAACGTAAAAACGTTAATGCTTTAAATTTTAACCGAGTCAGTTGTGCTCAATGCCATCAAACCGGAGGACGAGACGGCGTTCACTTGTCATTTAATGATAACATTGATCGCAGGATAACAACTCGGACTAGACCGACAGAGTTTCTAATTCTCGATCTTGAAACTCAACTCAAAACTGGGTCCACAGTTATGAATAAGAAATGAACTTATAAATAATCTGGATTTACAAATTCTACAGTATAGGGAAATCGATAGCTTTTATAAGCTTTTATTGGTGGTTCGCCTACACTTTTGTAAGCTTCATCCCAAAGATGAGCCAGCAAATAACTAGAGCGTGCCATTTCTGTAATTATTAGATTTTTCATTTTTTTAAAACCTTCAGCTGCTGATTTTCTTTCTGCTGGAGTTTTTAGACTCATTCCCTTTTCAATTTTAAGTTCAGAAGGTTTAATAATCGGATCTAATTTTAAAACCTCTTTAATATCGGCAAAAGACAATTCACTCAAAACCCGCATATTTTCAACAACCGTTTTTTGCTCGACAAATTTTTGTGATTTCCAAGAATTAGCTTTATTAACTATCAAGCTAAATAAATCTGGTCCAAACTGTGCGACCACCACTTCTTCATAATATCCATGAATACCTCCATGATGGGCCCCATAACCATCATAATCGTCAGTGCTATGGAAAGGTTGTCCATTGTCCCCAACAAAGTGGCCCATTAAACCGAGGTTCACAATCATTTGATAGAAAGCCTTATTGTAAGGTAGTTCATCATTTTGTTCTTCAGTAGATCCCTTCTTGGGTTCAGGTAGATTTTTTAACTCCTTTGCAGCTTCTATAGCGAGTCGATAAAATTGATCAGCTCTCCACCAATTTGATCCGACTTCATCTGGCACAGAAAATAAAATCTGAGTTGGTTTCTTTTTATTAGGTTTACCTGTAAATGTTTCAATTATTTTTTTGTAGTCTAATGGGATTTCACTTATTTTAAGACCTAGTTTTTCACTATTTATAAAATGTGTGGGATCTCCTAACTTACGCATCTCCGCAGGCATTTTTTTCCAGTACATATCAGGCATATTACATAGGTGTGCCATGACATGTGGTTTAAAAAGCAAATACTCTTTAAGTTGAGGTGATTTAACTAAATGAACTGCTGATTCGCAAACGGCGGAATGACCTCGGCCACTCCAAGACCATGCTGAAAGTGAAGTTTGAATGATTATTAAAAATTGAATTATAACTATAATTTTTTTTTGAAAAGAAGTCATTTTTTTAAATTCGTGTTTCTTCATAAAACTCCAAAAATTAATTAATACGTTTATTGAATTATTTTTAATATCAATCAACTATTAAAATATCTTAGAAGAACACTTTAGCGCAGTCGCTAATAAAATTTAAAATTATTTAGGTATCTAAGTCATCATGATTCAAGGAAGAGTTCTTTCATCCACTTGAATCATGATTTTATTATCTGTGCAAATTATAAATTGCTACGAGCAATTATCGACAAGATATGGAGCCAAGATAGGCTAGTTTCTTTAAAGGAAACACCTGTTTACGATAAACATTGGCAATTGATCCACCTGTAATACCACCACTATCAACAGTGATTACAACACTCCCATCACGTCCACCGACCTCTGCACACGTCCAAATAGTAGTCATATTAGAAGTTTTTTTATGATAAGTACACAAAAGTTTGTTTTGTGCATTAGAATAACTTCCTTCAAATTTATATGCTGCAGTTTGATGGATTTCAAATGCTGCTTCTTGATTTTGACAAGTTAATATACTTCCTTTACTTACATCAGCTCTGCTGATCAAAGAGCCCAAAATGAGTGCTCCCATAATTATTGTTATTTTCATTTTATTCTCCTAATTGATGACCAAATTGATTAATGATCATATTTATTTATGCGGAGTTCTATCTCAAATTCGGACAAAATGGTAATTTTTATTCCTTTTTTGCGAAATATATTTAAATAAATAATATTTATTGTATAATTTATACATATGGATCCTAAAATTGTTACTTCAAAATCTAAAACCAATTCTGAGCTCACAAAAAGCATATATCAAGAATTGTTTCCAAAAAAAATGAGCAAATCAGACCAACGAAAAATTGATATTATTGAGGGAGCCATCACTGCTTATTCAAAAACTGATTATACCTCTGTAAGTTTTGATGACATAGCTTCACCAGCTAAAACTAATCGGCGACTCGTTCAGCATTATTTTCCTAATAAAGATGAATTGTTTGAGCTAAGTATAAAAGTGATTCGTGGTCATATGCAATCGATTGCCGTTGAAGCCCTCTTAAAGGCTATAATTCCACAAGAACAATTCAATGCTTATATTCGGTCTACCTTTCAATGGCTTAAATTAAAACCAACACATGTTAGGGCTTGGATACTTTTTTTTCTTGTTTGTACTCAAAAGCCTAAATTCAAAAAAATTCACTCAGATCTTACTAAAATAGGAGAAAAAAGAATAACTTCTTTATTACTTTCAATGGACACTATTAAAGATAAAGATCCATCAAACTTATCTTATTTATCTAAAACAATTCAAAGACTAATCACTGGCGGACTCATTGAGGCCTCCACGGAAAAATCAGATAATGAGATTGAGATTGAGATTATACAAGAAGAAACTCTGAAAACATGCAATTACATAATCCAAAGTATTTCTTGTTTAAAATGATTTGAAGACTGCAGGAAGATCGTCGGCAGGAAAATAACACAGTTTTCTTCTTCCCATTTTAAGTATTGAAGATATCGGTTGACGATAGATATTTTTTTAGTCTTGTTTTTCTTTTTCGGTTTA
>Ga0154020_10001434_pt1 | contig 29431 bp, 26 predicted proteins | sample Klosneuvirus_201_FD_109709 | JGI IMG/M metagenome (GOLD analysis project Ga0154020, IMG submission 109709) | Active sludge microbial communities from wastewater, Klosterneuburg, Austria - Klosneuvirus_20160825_MG | ecosystem: Engineered > WWTP > Aerobic digester > Activated sludge | place...
CACCAAGGCCGATGGGCGGCAGACCGCCGCTGCTATTAAAATCGAATCCTGACGTGGTGTTCAAGCCTGCACCGAGGTTACCGCCGATCACAAAAAGGCTATGATCCGTGGCATAAGATACGCCCTGCCCCTTATTGGTGATCGCCTGGGCGTTCGCCATGGACGTGAGAAAGCCGGTCATGCTCGGAACTTGAAACTGCTTGTTGATTTCTTCGTTCAACGCAGCATCTGCCGCTGCTCCTACCGCTCCGCCGACGCCAGTCGTCACATTAAGCGATGCTGTAGAATAAGCCAAGGTCGGAATAAATGCGATCAGTAGAATGGCTCTCATTAGATTTTTTACCATAAATGCTCCTTTTATTGAGTTATTTCACTCGCTGCACCTATAATCCATGCAAGGTTAAATGTACAAGCTTTTTTGGCCATTCGTCCGCCATCCCCCCTCTGGTCACGGCCGCGCGGCACGGGTGCGGGATAAATCAGGTGAGGGAGGGGAGTTTTCACGCGGAGACGCGGAGTGCGCGGAGGGTTGGAAATACGAGCCAGTAACACCGGATTTGTTATCGTTCTCCGCGGCTCCGCGCCTCCGCGTGAACCCTTTCCTTGACCGTCTCGGATGCCCCCAATCAAAGTATTCCGCCCCCCCCCCCGCCCTGATCGAAAAAAAAGACTTAAAAAATATGCTTGTCCTGCCGATAGTTGTTATAGAGTTATAGGCTGCGAAGCAAAAGGGCCGTAACAGGCGAGGTAGACTATGAATATAGACAAAATAAACAATGCCGGTCAAATACAGGCGTTAAACGATAAATCCGCCGTAAAACAGGCAGAAAATAAGGCCCAGACCTTAGGCAGCGACACTGTTTCGATTTCTCAGGCAGCCCTGCAGGCCCGTGAAACCGCGATGGTACAAAAAGCCGTGTCTTCTGCGAGCGACGTGCGCGCCGATAAAGTGCGTGAAGTCAAAGAGAAGCTGGCCCGCGGCGAATATGACAACCCTTCAAACGAAGTGCTGAACCATATCGCTGGCAAACTGACGACTGCGATCAAGAACAGCTGATAGGGTATTTCTCGCCGAATACCTGATCTGCGTTCAAAGCGGCCTCTGGCCGCTTTTTTTATTTGTTCATCGGCGCGCGTTGCGCCGAGAATAGTATAGCGGTCTGATTTTGCGTTACGCGCGAAATCAGAGGCAAAACACAAAAAAATGCAAGGCATCAACTGGGCACAATTTTCGATTCCGACGCGCATCCAGTTTGAAAACGATTCGACGTTCAAAGTCGGCAACTATGTCAAACAGTTCGGCTCGCGCATTCTGCTGTTGAACCTCAAAGCCGAGAACAAAAACCCGTCAGAACTCACTGTTCTCAAGAACGGTCTGACGAAACATTCAGATGGAGTTATACTCTACGACGACCTGACCAGTGACCCCACCAGCGATCAGGTCGACTCAGCCGCCTACTTCACCAAAAAGGCGCACGCCGACGCGATTGTTGCCTTCGGTTCGATGGAGACATTTGCCACCGCAAAACTGGTGTCGATTCTCGTCACCAACTCGGTATTTGCTTCCGATGTGATCAATGGCCGCGCGAAACTGAAAAATCCCCCCCTGCCGCTCATCACGGTGCCTGTTGAGCTCTCACTCGGCGAAGAGTTGTCACCCAGTTTTACAATACGCGACGCGGCCGACGGGCACAAAAAATATTTCGAACACGAATTGCTGTTTCCCGTCGCGTGTTTCTATGACCCAAAGGTATGCGAGCACCTGACGTCTGACAGCGCAGCACGCCTCGGCGGCGCCACACTCGCGTACGCGATTGAAAGCCAGCTGTCGCCCAAGTCGAACCCGATATCGAGCGCATTGGCTTTGCGCGCGATCGAACTCATGCGGCGCAATATTCCGCAGCTCTATAAAGATGCGAAGAACGACAAACTGATCACCAGCATGCTGTGGTCGTCGGTCATGATCTCCATTTCAGCCGTATCGTCTCCCGTCGGTGTTGCCTTCTCAATCGCCAACGCGCTCAACGCGCACGACAAGGTAAATTTCTGCGACGCGCTCTCCCTCATTCTGCCGCACGTTATGGAATATTACCTGACAGCAGCGCCCGCGCAGTACATCAATATCGCACGTGCGCTCGGCGAAGACGTGAAGGATATCTCGGTGATCGAAGCCGCTATTAAAGCGGTTGAGGGTGTGCGCCGCCTGTTTCTCGAGGTCAACCTGCCGACGCGCCTGTCGGAATTCGACGTCAAAAAACATGAACTCGAAGACATTTCAAGGCTTGCCTCCGCATTCCCGCATCTGGAAAATGCCCCACGTATGCTGACGCGCAATGAAATTGAATCTATTTTGCTGGCGGCATTTTAAGATGGCGAAGAGTATTTCCCAAAAAATAAGCAAGAAGTGCGTAGCACTTCTTGCTTATTTTTTGGCGTATTCTTCGATGCAAGCTAATGCGCCCGATCGCGCGTTCTGTGAGAAAATTCTGGCTGAGAACAAGCACTTTATCGAATTCCTGAATTCCGGCATCTCGAACTTTGCCGAAGGCGAACACCTGAAGACCTTTCAGGCGGCCTCACTCGAACACTATAAGGCGCAGAAAGAGTATCTTTCGGGCCACTATAAACAAACGCATGGCCATATACGCGAGTCGCAGAAGATCATGAAAGATCTGTATTACGACGTGCTCAATGAATATTACCAGAAAGACACACGCGAACTGCTCGAACGCAACTCGGCGATGATTGTCGAAACCAAAGACGTGCGCGCCTCGCACTTCATGCGCCTCGGCTACCGCGACCTGCGCGTGTCTGAGATCTACGAGGGTAAGGGTTTTAACCACAACAAGCACCTCTACTCCACCAAAATCTATTTCTACATCGACGCGATCAAATACGCGCGGCAGGCCAAACGCTATGCTTTCCTGGCGATTATCGAAAGCCAGACACCGTATGCCGACAAAGACGACTTCAAACAGCAGACGCTAGACGACTATTTCAATAAACCCGAAATAGAAAAGCAGCGCGACTTCGACAAGGTGCAGGCGCGGCTCATTAACCTGATTAACCGGAAATTAGTCGTGAACAACTACAACTTCTTCTTTCACCATTTTGACAATTACGGCTACATCAACACGGGAAAAAAGAACCAGTTCGATACTTTTGTCGCACAGATGGCAGCCGATAGCAATAAACCGAAAAAACAACCCTGAGCCTGCGGTGAAGGTCTGAACCATGAATTCATGGACTGTTTTTTTTCTCAATCCACGCCTTCTCTTCTAACGCACTCACACGTTTCAAGAGCTCAGGCAAAAATTGCAGGGAGTTGTTGATCTTGTGCATCTCGCGCACCGGCCGCGCCGGAATGCCAAAATAGATGCCGCCGGCTTCCGAATCTTGCGCCATGCCCGTAAACCCCATCACGAGTGTACCTTTTGCCACAGTGACTTTATTGTTCACCGCGCACAATCCACCGATGATCACGTTGTCTTCGAGCGTTACGGAACCGGCCAGGTTACTGCTACCTGCCATATAAACATATTTGCCGACCTGGCAATTGTGCCCGACGTGAACCTTGTCGTCAAACTTCGTATAATCACCGATTGTCGTCGATTCAATCGTCGCACGATCCACTGAAACGTGAGCGCCCATCTCGACATGGTTGCCGATTATCACGTTACCGATCTGCGGAATTTTATAGCGCACACCGTCATTGTCATAAAAACCGAAACCATCCGCCCCGATCACCGTCGCGCTGTGAATGATGCAGTGGTCGCCGATCACGCAGGCATGCTTGATCACCACATTGGGATGGATCACGGTATCAGCGCCGATCTTCACCTGTTGCTCAATCACCGCATTAGGATGGATCACCGAACGCGGCCCGATTTCGGCGTGGTCGAGAATCACGGCTCCGTGCATGATGATCGCTGATGCATCGACCTTCGCGGTTTCTGCGATAAACGCGGCGCCCGGTTTTGCCGGCACGGGAGAAGGGACAGATTCAAAAAGTTCAAGTAATTTGATAAACGCAATGCGCGGCGCGGCGGCATCGACCACAATTGCATTCTTGAAACTGCCGGCGAGCGCAGGTATCGTCAGAATCGCTTCGGCTTCCCTGCTTTCGGGGTGTTCATTGAGCACCTTTTTGCTCTCCACGAAATAGATGTAGCCTTTTTGCGGCAGCGCTGATTTATCGTGCAGGCGAATCAGTTCCAGATCGCGCAAACCGCGGATTTCCACCGTGCCATCCCCTGCTACCTTGCCGCCGATTTTCTCCGCCAATTCTGCAAGTTTCATGACGGCAGCTGCAGATTTTTTTCGAGTACCCGTCAACGACGAAATTGGGGCGTCGGAAAAATCATATGAAAACGAACCACGGCGGGCACGGAGGCCACGGCGCGGAGCTAAGAAGAAACTGAATTCTTATCGCCGTGCACACCGTGTTCGCCGTGGTTAGCAGTATCGCCCCACTCGTTATATTTCGCGCCGGCGAATTTGCCCAAAACGGAAAATGACTCACCAAATTGGCCGATCGTGCCGATAATTAAACAGGCCCGCCCTGAGCCCTGTCGAAGGGCTTGACCACATGGCATACACGGGCGGGTAAGCGAGAATTATGGAACCATCGAACCACGGCCGCTTGATCGAATTCAAGCGCGCGCTGAATGACACACACACCAAGCCCGCGACTACAGTCGCGACGCAAAACCACACCAGAGCCGCGCTCATACTCGAGCCGCGCACGATTCGCCACCAGGAACGCGTCGAAGACCTCTTCTATCTTTTATTCCGCCGCACCGGCACTTAAGAAAGTTCGGGCGGCGGCAGCACCTGAAACAACTCAGGGCTGACGCGCTGTCGCAAATTTCCATTTTTACCCATGATTCAAGTAAACGAATATTTTGACGGCAAGGTCAAATCACTCACCCTGCAGGTCGCAGGCAACAAAGCCACCTGCGGCGTGATGGCACAGGGCGAGTATGAATTTTCCACTGGCCTCAAAGAAATTATGACTATCGTAGCAGGATCGATGACCGTGAAACTGCCCGGTGCATCGGACTGGGAAACTTTTTCTGCCGGGCAAAAATTTGAAGTGCCCGCCAATTCGAAGTTTCAGCTGAAACTCGATGCCGATTCGGCTTATCTTTGTGAATTTATTCCCTGACGGGAATAAATAAATTAGGATTGAAGGGGGTACTCCGTACCCCCTTAACAACCCCCATCAGGAGCAACCCGTGGTTGCTCCACAAGTCTCGCACTTCAGACAAGAACCGTTACGCACCAGGGTCATTGAGCTGCACTCGGGGCAGGCTGTGCCTTCGTAGCCCTTGATGCGTGCTTCCTGAATCTGGTTGGCGCTGACTTTGACTTTCAGACCCGACTTGGTTTTGCTTTCGCTGACAGCAGCGGCGACAGGTTCGACCATGTCGGTGATCTCTTCTTCACGCATCACTTCGCCCTTCGTCGTGGTCTGATCGACCACCAGTGCTTCGGGTGAAACATGCGCGAGATCGTTGCGCGCGAGGTATGTGATTGCCAGTTCGCGGAAAATGAAGTCCATCACCGATGTTGCCATCTTCACACGGTCGTGGCCCTGCACCACTCCGTTCGGTTCGAACTTCGTGAACACAAATGCCTCGACGAATTCTTCGAGCGGTACACCATATTGCAGGCCGAGAGAGACCGCGATCGCAAAGCCGTTCATCAGTGAACGGAATGCCGCGCCCTCTTTGTGCATATCGAGGAAAATTTCACCGAGTGAACCGTCTTCGTACTCGCCAGTACGCAGATAGACTTTGTGGCCACCGATCACCGCTTTCTGCGTGTAGCCCGAACGGCGGCCCGGCAGACGGCGGCGCTCTGCCACCTGGCGTACGATGATTTTTTCAATGATCTTCTCGGCGATTTTTTCTGCCTTGAGTGCAGCCGGTGCAGCGCTGATCGCTGCAATTTCGTCTTCTGCGTCTTCGAGGCTGTCGAAAATATTTTCGCTCACGGTCGAAAGTGGCTGAGACAATTTAGATCCGTCGCGATAGAGTGCGTTCGCCTTGATCATGAGTTTCCATGAAGCCATGTAAGCCTGCTTCACGTCTTCAACCGTTGCCTCGTAAGGCATGTTGATGGTTTTCGAGATCGCACCGCTGATGAAAGGCTGTGCAGCCGCCATCACATTGAGGTGCGCTTGGTAGGCAATGTAGCGCTGGCCACGGCGACCGCACTTATTGGCGCAGTCGAATACCGGCAGGTGCTCGTCTTTCAGGAACGGTGCGCCTTCGATCATCATCGTACCGCAGATCGCTTCGTTGGCGACGGAAATCTGCTCAGCGGTAAAGCCGAGATGCTGCAGCAGATTAAACTCTGTCCGGTCTGAAACTTCTTTCGGTATCTTCAGCGTGTTCGCCATGAAACTCTCGCCAATGACAAAGCGGTTAAACACATAGTTGATATCAAACGCGGTCGGCAATGCCTCTTCAATCGTATCAAGCACTTCGTCGGTAAAACCGCGCAATTTCAGATTCTCACGGTTCACATGCGGCGCGCCGGCGAGCGATGCACTACCCACAATATACTGCACGATTTTCGCGATCTGCTCTTTGTTATAGCCCAGATGCTCGAGCGCCGCGGGTACTGACTTATTGATGATTTTGAAATAACCACCGCCCGCGAGTTTTTTGAACTTCACGAGAGCAAAATCAGGTTCGATACCGGTGGTGTCGCAATCCATCAAGAGACCGATGGTGCCGGTCGGCGCAATCACGGTCGATTGCGCGTTGCGGTAGCCATGTTTCTCACCGAGTGCGAGCGCTTCATCCCACGCCTGGTGAGCGTCGTTCAGCAGATACTCAGGACAGTATTTGCTATTGATGCCCACCGGGAAAATACTCAGGCCCTCATAGTCACTTTCAGGCGCATTGTACGCCGCGCGGCGATGATTGCGTATTACACGCAGCATGTGCTCGCGGTTTTTTTCATAGCCCGGGAATGGCCCGAGTTCAGACGCCATTTCGGCCGAGGTCTTGTAGCTGACACCGGTCAGAATCGCGGTCACGGCTCCCGTAATTGCATTCGCCTGCGCGGAGTTATAAGGAATGCCGGAGACCATGAGCCATGTGCCGAGGTTTGCATAACCCAGACCCAATGTGCGGAACTTGTATGACAGTTCAGCAATGCGCTGCGACGGGAACTGCGCCATCAGCACAGACACTTCGAGCACCACAGTCCACACGCGGATCGCGTGTTTGTAGGCTTCAACGTCGAGACGGTTTTTTTCGACATCGTAGAAACGCATCATGTTGAGCGATGCGAGATTGCACGCAGTATCGTCGAGGAACATGTATTCGCTGCACGGGTTCGACGCATTGATGCGGCCGTCTTCAGGGCAGGTATGCCATTCGTTGATCGTGGTATCAAACTGCAGACCGGGATCGGCACATGACCACGCAGCGAACGAAAGTTTTTCAAACAGGTCGCGCGCAGGAATCGTCTTGTGTACCTTGCCGTCGATGCGACGCACGAGTTCCCAGTCGCCGTTGGCTTCAACGGCTTTCAGAAACTTGTTTGAGAGGCGCAGCGAGTTATTCGAATTTTGTCCCGCGACAGTCAAATATGCCTTGCTCGTCCAGTCGGTATCGTACTCTTCAAAATCGATCGTGTCGAAGCCCTGGCGCGCGAGGTGAATAATACGCTGCACATAGCTATCGGGCACATTCGACGCGCGCGCTTTTTTGAGAGCCAGAGCGAGATTTTTATTCTGCTTCGGGTCGAGCAGCGAGTGCTGCTTCGTGCAGCCTTTTACCGCTTCAAACACTTCATTGATCACACGGCGGATTGCCTTCGAACCTGCGACCAGACTCGCGACCTTGGCTTCTTCCGTCACTTTCCAGTCAATAAACTGTTCAACATCGGGGTGATCGATGTCGAGGCAGACCATCTTCGCCGCGCGTCGCGTGGTGCCGCCCGATTTGATCGCCCCGGCAGCTGTGTCGCCGATTTTGAGAAAGCTCATGAGGCCTGAGCTTTTGCCGCCGCCTGACAGGCGTTCGTTTTCACCGCGCAGCGCGGAGAAATTGGAACCGGTGCTCGAGCCATATTTAAAGAGGCGCGCTTCACGCACCCAGAGATCCATGATACCCCCAGCATTGACGAGATCGTCATCAACTGCCTGAATAAAGCACGCATGCGGCTGCGGGTGTTCGTACGATGACTTTGACTTAACCAGTTTGCCCGTAACCGGATCGACATAGAAATGGCCTTGCGAAGGGCCATCCACCCCATAAGCCCAGTGCAGACCGGTGTTGAACCACTGTGGTGAATTCGGTGCTGCCATCTGGTTCATCAGCATGTAGCAAAGCTCGTCATAGAAGGCACGCGCGTCTTCTTCTGATGTAAAATAATTATGTTTGTATCCCCAGTACGTCCAGGTGCCGGCGAGGCGGTGCATCACCTGCTTTGCGGATGTTTCGCGCGTGTAGCGTTCTTCTTTCGGAAATTTTGCCAGCTGTTCTTCGTCGGCTTCTTGCCGGCGCAGCCAGTCGGGCACACCCTCTTCTGCCACGGGCTTCAGCGCCTTGGGCACGCCGGCTTTACGGAAATATTTCTGCGCAAGAATATCCGTCGCTACATTCGACCACGACGAAGGCACTTCGACTTCGTTCGCTTCAAAAGCAACCGAACCATCGGTGTTGGTTATCTTCGATGTGCGTTTTTCAAAGATGATATCTGCATAAATGTCTTGTCCCTTTTTCGTAAAATGCCGCGCAATTTTCATAAGTGTCTCCCCGTTTGTACAAACTCAATATAAATTAAAGCAAAGTAAATTCTGAAAAAAACACGCGCTTCCCCATGGAAAATGCATGCAACAGCGCTCAGGGGATAGCCCAAGCGCTGTCGTTGTGATTTCTTCAGAACTTACTGAAAGCTGTTCACTGGCATTGCCTGAAAGTCGGAATTTTTTCCTGAACTCTGAGCGAAGCGGCGACGCACCGGTCAGACAGAGTTGCTTTTTCAGGCAGCCCGTTGAATCGGCTGCTGGGATGGACTTGCGATTATGTCACATTGCGTCAATCGAAGTTGGAAAAGTATACGAAAAAATACGTAAGTAATTCGCATAATTACACATATGAAGCAATGCACAATCTTTTTTGCGTGCATTTCCGGATTTTTCTCCTCCTTAATTTATCCTTGAACGACTGAACAGGAGTTTTAGGCCGACTTATGGATATCGTTCTGCTGACTCGCCTCTTGAGCATTGCGCTGGCAATTGTCATGCTGGGCCTGGGACTGCACCTCACCACGGCCGATTTTGCCCGCGTCATCCGTTACCCTAAAGCCGCCTTCATCGGCCTCGCCTGCCAGCTGCTGATTTTGCCCGCCGCGGCGTTCGCACTCTGCAAGGCATTCGCACTTTCAGGCAATCTTGCCGTGGGCGTGATGCTGCTTTCCGCTTCACCCGGCGGCATCACCGCCAATCTATACAGCCACCTGTTCAGGGGGGATGTAGCACTTAACATCACGCTCACCGCCGTCAACAGCCTGCTCAGTCTCGTTACGCTGCCGCTCATCGTGTCTTTCAGCCTCGCACACTTTCTTTCGGCGCAGCAGCAGGTGCCCTTGCCCACCGATAAGGTGCTGCAGGTGTTCGCCGTGGTGCTCGTTCCGGTGTCGATCGGCATGCTGGTGCGCCATTTCGCCGCTGCACTCGCGCATAAACTCGACCGGCCGGTAAAAATCCTGTCGGTCGTCGCACTGGTGCTGGCAATTGCGGCGGCCATTATCGATCAGAGAAAGAGCCTGATGGAAAATTTCCGCACGGTTGGTGCAGTTACCTTGTTGTTCAATATTCTGAGCCTTTCCGTCGGTTATTTCGCACCGCGCATCTTCGGCGTCGCCAAGCCACAGGCAATTGCGATCGGCATGGAGATCGGCATCCACAACAGCACACTTGCGATTGCGATCGCCACAACGGTGCTGCTCAATAGCGCAATCGCGATGCCCGCAGCCATCTACAGCATCTTTATGTTCACCACCGCAGCCATGTTCGGCTATCTGGTTGCGCGCCGGGGTCAAGAGTAAGTGCCGGTCAGACTACCTCCGTCGGCCCCGCTACGCCGGCAAACACAGTACACGCTGCCTGAAGACGGCCGCTGGTCGCGCATTAAGCTTTCGATCGGCCGCTTTTTTCTGCGCCGCATCGGTGTGCCGCACGACGCCACCGACATGCTGCGCTCGGCCATGAAACTCGGCAACCCGACCAAAACCGAATGGCCGGCAGAAACGCTGCCGATGAATTCGCGCCTGTTCGCCTCAGGCTTCTGGAACTACAGCTTCTTCCAGTTCAACCGCAAGTTTTTCCCGCCGCTGTGGGCCGAAGAACAGTATAACCCCGAATCGGTTTCGTTTCTGCCGCGCTCGCACAACATTCTGTCGATGAACCAGACGCACCGCAACTGGATCGGCATCGGCTTTCCCGGGCGCAGCGTCGAAGCATCGGTCGATATGGCCGGCGGCATCATGATCTACCCGGGATCTTACACACTCGAATTTGCGATCTTTGAGAAGGGCAAGCTGCTCAGGCCACAGAACTATTCGGCCGACGTGAAGATCACGCTCAAATCATCGTACAGCCTCACCTGCCAGTGGCGCGGTGTGATGATCGAATACACGGCGACCGAACAGGGCATCCGCTTCAAAGCTTCCGGCAGCAAGGCGATCATCCTTTCGGTGCGGCCGTTTAACGTCGAAGGCCCGGCACTCTTATATAAGCTGCACTATCAGGAAAAAAAACACCACCTGACCGGCGATGCAGATCTGTTGTTTGCCTCGGGGCCCGATCATGCGCTGGTGTCAGACCGCCAGAACGGCGATGCGCTGCGCCGCATCGTACCGCGCCTCAAGCGCAGCCGCCGTGAGAACCACAACCTCCACGACCAGCACGATGCCAAAGACACTGTCGGTCTGGCCACGGCGGCATTCTACTTTTCGACCGCAGACCGCTGCGAAGGCAGTGTGGCCGATCACCAGCATGACGCACTACCCGCTGAACTCAAAAATAAATCCGCCGCTGAAATCGCCGGCGAATATTTTGCCGATTGTATAACAGCAGAATTGCCGAAAGGCTATGGCGACTGGCTCGAACACGCCAAAAACCATCTGATTTCACTGTGGGACTATGACACCATCAAACCCGGCAGCTACACCTACCACCACTTCTGGATACGCGACGCGGTGATCATGATGTATGCGCTGCTCTTGATGGGCGCTAAAAAAGCAGTACGCCCGATTATCGGGCGCTTTGCCGGCATGGTAAAGCCTTCGGGTCTTTTTCAGTCACAGAGCGGTGAATGGGATTCGAACGGGCAGGCGCTGTGGATTCTCGCGCAATACGTGCGTTACACCGATGACAATAGCATCATTCTTTCGCTGAAAAAGCAGATCGAGCGTATGCTGAACTGGATACAAAAAGAGATACAGCAGAACGGTGGTGTGCTGCCGCCGGGATTTTCCGCTGAGCACCTCGGCCCCGCTGACTGGTATTTATGGGATAACTTCTGGACGCTCGGCGGCCTGAAACAGATCGCCCCGCATCTCGAAGCTATCGGGCTGACCGCAAAAGCGAACGCACTCTATGACAAACTCGCGGGCGCCCTCAACCAATATCTGAACCACTACTCTTATTTGCCGGCAGCGCTCGGGCGCGGCAAAGACGCGGGTATGATCGGTTCGATCGCCGCGGCCTACCCGCTGCAGATTGAAGAATTCTGCGATGCCCGCCTCAAACGCACGCTCGACATCATTACCGAAAACTACTTTCACCGCGGCGGTTTTTTTCAGGACAATATACACTCGGGCATTAACCCTTATCTGACTTTACAGATTGCGGAAAGTTACCTCTACATCGGTGAAACGGCCAAAGCGCGCCGCATCGTGCGCAGCATCCGAGAAAAGGCGCAGAAGGCATATACATTCCCCGAAGCGATCCACGGACAAACCGGTGGCGGCTGTATGGGCGACGGCTTTCACGGCTGGGCATCGGCAGAATCGGTAATTATTCTGCGCAACATGCTGGTACGCGAAGTGCGCCTCAAGGGTGACGGCGAGGCGTTAATCTGGCTCAGCGGCTTCAGGGATAAATGGCTCGGTGAAGGTGCGGTGGCAAAGAACATTTATACTCCCTGGTCGGTGTCGGCGCTTGAACTTTCAAATGGTACGCTCAAACTCATCGGGCTTTCCACACGCGTCATGCATCTCATCTCGCTTCCGGCGGGCTGGTCGGCACTGCATGTCGAGACCGGCCAGAGACTGAGTGCATTGCCGATTGAGCAACTGCCCGCACCGATTACGGCCGAACGCACGTTCCTCGTCCTCGATGCGCACGGCGACAGCGCGCGTTTGTTGCTCAGTCCCGGTGAAAAATAGCGACCAGACTGCTGCCCGCCGCACACTGTGATGCAACTGCACACCGCCACCATCGGCTCAACGCACTGTGGATTAAACCTGAGCTTCGAAGAATGGTTTCTGCGCTCGGTCGACACCCAGGGCGTCATGTACCTGTTCTTTTACGAAAATACCGACGCGATGGTACTGGGTAAATCGCTCGAACTCGATCAGGAAATCCATAGCCACAAAAAACATCCGCCGGTGTACCGGCGTATTTCTGGCGGCGGTTCGGTGCTGCATACCCAGGGCAACCTGAACTACGCGCTGTTTTTGCCGCTTGCGGCGTTTCCTGAACTTTTGAATGTGTCGCTGTCATACCAGCGCATTCTCGGTGGCGTGATCGCGCGTTTTCCGCGCGGCGTTTCGGTGCAGGGATATTCCGATCTGAATTTTATGTCGCGCGGCGCACCGCGTAAATTTTCGGGCAATGCGCAGTGCCGTAAACGCGGCTGGATTCTGCACCACGGCACCCTGCTCTACGATAAAGAGGCAATCCGCCGTGTACCATGGTATCTCAAACCACCCCCGAAAGAACCCGCATACCGCCGCGGTCTCAGGCACCGTGATTTTATGACCAATGTACTGCCGTTCTACCGCCGCGCCGCGCTCATTCGTGCAGTCAGGCTGGGTATAGCGGAAGCCTTTGGCACCGAACTGCGAACGATACCCGATCCGCTAAAAGCCGCTCGCCGCGTTATGAATCCACCTTTTCACAGCGAAAGAAATCACCAATAAGGCCCTGTGAACCGTTACGATAGATTGCTCGCACTGCTGAACGCACAATTTCCCGCTGCAACGCTGCAGCTCGTCGATAATTCAGCCGAGCATGCGGGGCACAAACACGGCCAGGATGGCGAAACGCATTATATTCTTCGCATACGCGATGCAGGTTTTGCCGGCCTGACGCGCCTGCAGATGCACCGTAAGGTCATTGCTGCGGTGCAGAGCGAAATCGATGCGGGCCTGCATTCATTTGTGATTGAGGATTGCGGAACGTAAAGGCATGGCTGGCGCAAAAAAAACTTTTGCCGTACTGGGTGCGGGTCTGCTGCAACAGCCGCTGATCGCCGAAGGTGTCGCGTCGGGTTTCAAAGTCATCGCTCTCGACCAAAACCCCGAAGCTTTTGCGCGCGAAGCGGCCTCGGAATTTATCACCGTGCAGATCGCCGATGCCGCGCAGATAATTGCTGCACTCAAGCCCTACCAGGCGGAACTTGCGTTCGTCTGCACCATCGCGACCGACTTCACGCACATCGTGGCGCAGACGAACGAAGCGCTCGGCCTTACAGGCACGAATATCGCGCAGGGTGAAGTATTAACGCACAAGGGAAAAATGCGCGACTTCTGCCGCGAACACGGCCACCTGTACCCATCATATATCTGCACACAATCTAAGGAAGAATGCGTACAATGGGCCGAACAAAACCCATGCGCGGACGGTTTTGTCATCAAGCCCGTACAGAATATGGGTGCGCGCGGCGTGATGTTTTTGAAAAGCGCAGATGAACTCGCGTTTGGACACGAGTTTGCCGCGCACTTCGACAAAAATGCCGAAGTCATTTTAGAGCACTACATTCCCGCACGCGAAATCTCTGTCGATGCGCTGTGCTTTGAAGGCAAGGTATTTCTCACCGGGGTTGCCGATCGCCTGATTGAGATTAAAGACGGGCATTTCTTCATCGAGAACGGGCATACGCTGCCAGGCAATTTCACCACAGAAGAATACGCGGCCATCTTGCAGGCAATGCAGAGCTACGCCGACAGCCTGGGCTCGCTTGCGAACAAACCTTATCATGGCGCGCTCAAGGGCGACCTGCGGCTCACCCCGCAAAATAAGATCGTTATCGGTGAAATTGCCGGCCGGCTGTCGGGCGGTTTCATGAGCACGCATACCTACCCCGCTGCGCATGGCCACAATCTGATGCAGATGTATATTCGCCTCATGCTGCACGACAATACAGTCGTGTTGACGCAGGCAGAGGCGATACACACGCAGGGTGTGGCAATCGAGCGCTCGCTCTACACAGAGCCCGGTGAAATCCAGGGGCTGCCAGCCGCTCACGAACTCGCGGCAATGGCAAAGGAGTTTAAGCCACGCGGGCTCATCGATACTTTCTGCAATTACCAGAACGGCGACACGGTGACGAGTTTACAGAACAACGTGGGTAAGGTGCTGCACACGGTAATATGGGCTAACGATTTAGCTGCTGCGGAAAGAATTTTCAGCGACTGGAAAACACAGTTTACGGTCACGACGAAAATCCCCGAATACAACGGACGGGCGATGGCGAAGACCGCGCGCGAAAAATTCAATAACAACTTTTGCTGGGTATGCAAAGTCTGCGACGGCGGCTATTGCGCGTCGGGAGTGCCGGGCATGGGCGGGCGCGGTGAAATGAATTCATTTCGCGACAATATCGCTGCGCTCATGGAGTACAAAATTGCGCCGAGATACATGTCTGTGAGCGACATGCCACCGGCAGTCGACACAGGACTCAACCTGTTCGGTGCCGCTTCGCTGCGCCTCACGGCACCGATTCTGTCGGCCCCGATCACGGGTAGCATCACCAACATGGGTGCCTCGATTACCGAATTCGACTATGCCATTGAGACCGGTTCTGCGATGAAAAAACTCGGCCTCATGCCGACGTTCGGCGATGGCGCCTCGGCCGACAAATACCGCGTCGGCCTGCATGCGATAACCTTACTGGGTCGTGGCATACCCGTGTTCAAACCCCGCGCAGAGCAAAACGAGCTGATCCGCCGCATCACCGAGGCTGAAGCGGCCGGTGCCATCGCCTGGGGCATGGATATCGACGGGGTGTCGTTCAAGACGATGGTCAATCGCAGCGCCGCCACCTGCCACAAAAGCCTCGGCGAAATACGCGAACTTGCGCACGCATCGGGTCTGCCCTTTATCATTAAAGGTGTGATGACCGAACGCGACGCGGCGACCGCAATCGAAGCGGGTGCTGCCGCGATTGTCGTTTCAAACCACGGCGGCCGCGTACTCGACGGCATGCCGGGCACTGCGCGCGTATTGCCGGCAATTGCGGCCTTTACGCGCCAGAACGCGCCACAGGTACAGATCTTCGCCGATGGCGGCGTGCGCTCGGGCACCGATATTTTCCGTATGCTGGCGCTGGGCGCGCACGGTGTACTGATCGGCCGCCCGATTGCCATTATGGCGGTGGGCATGGGGCGCACGGGCGTGATGAGCATGCTCGCATATTATATCCGCGAACTCGAACAGACACTGCGTGTCTGCGGCCTGAAATCGCTCGCCGAGATCACACCCCGGCATATCACAAAATTCATTTGACGCCCCCCGACTCGCCACGGGCTATAGCCCGTGGCTTTGCTCACAAGGTTTTGTCTGGCCCTCTCGGCAATCGCGCTCGCCAATGGCTGCTCGTCCAAATTCGGTTTTGGTGACCCTGGACTCGGCGACGGGCGCGAACGGTTTTCGGTCTATTATTCTGAACCCGGGCGCGATCAGGATACCATGATCGACAAGCACGTCGATGACGAACTGGTCAAGCTGATCGACGGCGCCGAACGCTACATGTATCTCGCGGTCTATAACTTCAACAAAACGTCGATTGTGCAGGCAGTGTTGCGTGCGTACCAGCGCAACGTCGATGTGCGGATTGTCGGCGATATCGACGAATTTTATACTGCGGGTTATCAGTCGATGTATCACAATAATATCAACATGACGCTGGGCAATGCCGCCGGAATTCAGCACGACAAATTTGCCGTGGTCGACGACAAGTATGTGTTCATGGGCACCGGCAACATATCTGAAACCGACATGGTGCGCAATAACAACAACTGGTACATTATCGGCAATGAGACGCTGGTGAAACTTTATAAAGATGAATTTCTGCAGATGCATAACGGTCTTTTTGCCGCACAGAAACGCCAGCGCAGTTCAACCACGACAATCATTCTCAACAACAATCCTCTCGAACTATATTTCTCGCCCTATCAGGGTGATGAGGCGATGGATCGTATCATCGGTCTGGTCGAATCGGCAAAGGTCAGCATTCACTACATGATTTTTGCGCACACGCACGACGAACTCGATGCAGCGATGGTCAAAATGGCGCGCCAACTCGGCATACCGGTTTACGGCATACACGATTCGACTTTCGTTTCAGGCATTTCAGAAGAAGCACCTAAAATGTATTCTGCCGGTTTTAATAATGACGGCTCGATGAATGCAACCGGCCCCTTTGTCCGGTGGGACGGCAACGAAAACACCTCGGTCAAAAATAACCCGGCGCACGGCGGCAAAATGCACTGCAAAACTGTCCTGATCGATGCCGGTACACCGAATGCGCGTATGGCGACGGGGTCATTCAACTGGTCGAACAACGCGATTAATAACAACGACGAAAATGTCATTATAGTCAACCAGGCGAGAGTGGTGAACACGGTTTATGAGCAGTGGAAAGGCGCCTGGGGCATTGCCAACGACATGGCGCTCAAAGTCGTGCAGCACGGGTCTGTTGCTTCGGCCGGCGATATCGTCATTACCGAAGTCGGTTGGGCCGGAGCATCGGACGGCAGTTCGGTGAACAAAGCCGATGATTTTGTAGAGATACTCAATAACAGTGCAAACCCGATTGACATGTCGCACTGGGCGATTCAGTGGGGCACAAACGATAAACGCAACCTCTACCCCGTGCCGGATAACTATAACTGGTACTATGAAAATAAGCAGTCTTGCTCGGGTTTCAGTGCCTACCTCACCCCGCGCCCCAACATCATCTGCCCCGGGCAGATACGCATTTTCTACACGGCCAAACCTTCTGCGTACGCCGATACCGGCGCCGACGAGCAGATTATCTATGACGATCAGGGGGGCGAAATCAAAGACTCCAGTGGTGGCACACTATCGACCGAGCATTTCAAATTTTCGGGCACGAAGAATTTCAGCATCTCGAATTCGCAGTTCAAAATCCGGATTTATGACAAGGCCATGAACCTGATCGACGAAGCGGGCGATGGCGGCACGGCACCGGCGGGCGTGATCGATGATTATTCGACCACTCAAACGACCCAGTCCATGGAACGGCGAGGCTGTTCTGCAGGCTCCGGTGGCTCCTGGCCCCCCGCAACTCTCCCGAGTTGTTCGGGTACGGTGTCGGGAAAATCCGCCGCGGCGTGGTTCACACACCCGACTGCGCAGAACTATTCCTGTATCAGCAGACAAGATTCAAACGGCTCGACTTCGTTCGATGGCTGCCTGACGAAGGCGGCGAGCAGTTACGCATCGGCGGGATATGTCTATTCCGCGGAAGCAAATCCGACAATTCGCGCGGTCGAAGCCGTTTCGACCAGCCAAATAAAAGTCACGTTTGACAGCAACATGACCACGGGCGGTAACAATTGCATCGGGGCGACGGGTAAATTTTCGGTGACTTTGACGTCGGGTGCCTGCGGCGCCCCAACGGTATCGGCCGTGACGGCCGGTACCGATTCATCGCAGGTCTTAGTGACCCTCGGCACTAATCTGATGACATCACCTACATGCCGCTATCTCGTAGCACCGCAGGCAAGCTGTGTCGATGCCGGAAACCGCACTGCCAGCGCCAGCACCCTGCACGTCAATGGCCCCGCCGGGGCATTCGCCACTGCAATCCTCAACGAGGTCTGTGTGCAAAACTGTCCGTCCGGGTTGTTCAACAGCAAAGACTGGGCGGAGATCAAAATCACGGCAGCCGGCAGCACACGTGGGCTCAAACTCTTCTACTATAATCAATCCGAACTGCGGCTCGTCTATGAGTTCAGCGACATGTATGCCCCCGCTGGCAGCATTATTTCTGTGGGCGTGGCGCAGGCTGCCTTCGCACAGGGTGACCGTACCGCAGGCACGCTCACTTTTCCCATGGCGATTCAATTACGCGACACCACAGGGTTTGACGGCACCGACGGGGGGTTCATTCTCACATACTGTGCGACGGGCGAAAACGACAGCGTCGACACAACCAGGGCGGAGTGCAATCTATCCTATAAAGGTATACAGGATGCAATGTACTACAGCGACCGCGACGGCAGCATCACACAGGGAATGGTCACCGGTGCGCTGCGGCATTTTTATGAAAATCTGCAATCCTTCTGGCCGATTTCGCAACGCCCGATTTTCGGGCTCAACGACCGCGTGATCCAACTCACCGGCATCTGCATTGGGGCAGATTCGAACAGCACAGAAAATTCATCGTACTTGTGCAGCAATTCGAGCTCGGGTGTCAGCCGATCTGCGGCCGACACAGGCACTGTGCGCAATGCGGGCAAATCAACCTGGAAGAATTTCAGCTCCGCCAGTATGTCACCGAATGCTGCAAATACCGGTTGGTAGCCAAAAGCTTTAAAACACAGAACATTCGTTTACTATTAAACTGGCACCTTACCCTCTACTCATCGTATTAGTATATGGATAGCTATGCGTTTTGTCACCCTACTTATATTCTCAGGGCTATTCTGTGCAGCCACGGCTGATTCGGGCATGGGCTTCACGATTGGTGGTCGCCAATACCAGCTGAACGGCGGCCAGGCGGTCTTAAATACCGTCAAAGGACGCACGCAGCTGATTTTGGCAGTGCGAGACCCGCAGAGTAAAGCGCAGATTGCGATTACCGTTGAAGTACCCGCGGGCGCGCTGAACGGCACTCCGCTCGAACTCACTGCAGATTTCCACCCCGTTTCCGCGGTCATCATCAATGCCAAAGGCATATACAGTTTTGTACCGCAACTGACGCTCGCGCGCGACAGTTTCATGAAATACGTCAAAAAAGAAGAAGTCATTACCGATGAGCTGGAAGACGACCCGCACGATCGGCCGCAAGACCGGCTGAGTGAATGCCGGCACGGCCTGTCAGATAATTGCGAAAAGCTCATGCACCACCACCGCCGCAAGAGAAAAAAAGTACGGGTCAAATACACAACGCACGGCCCCACCTGGGTCAATAAGTCGCGCGAAGAGCGCATTGCGACGGGCGACGGCATCATGCGCGAAGAAAAGTTCAGAGATACGTTTTTCATGCTGCGCCTGACTCCGGTGATGAGTGGCAGCAAGGTGACCCGGTTCACGGGCTCTTTCGCAGGTGTGATGGTCTATAACGAAGGAATGAACCCGGCAGTCAAATTACCCATTCAGGGTGGAATTATTGACCTGCAGGTGCATGATGCAAGATAAAGCCAGACTCCTTCTCCGGTTACTGCTCTTTTGTGTAATGACCGGTGCGGTATCTGCGTACACAGTAGACGTGCACAAGAACCTGCCTGAAGACTCTTTTCTCTATATGGAATTTCAGGGCACTAACCAGATGCGCTGGGCTGCCGATTATTTGAAGGCGAAGGCCGGCGGTCGCTACACGGGCACCTGTGTGAATATCAACTATGATGCGGCTGAAATGGCACGCGGCGACAATGTGCAATGCGGCGCCATCGGTATCCATCGGGTGGGTGGAGTTAAAATCGACTTCTTACAAGATAACTTCATTGATCATCTGTTCTTTTTTTCCTGGAATGCGTTCGGTAACAATCTCACCACCTACACACATTTCATCAATCTGAAGTTCACCAATTCGAGCGGTGACCAGCTGGTGACGAATAACTATAACACCGTCGATGGCTATTCTTACAATGGCACGTACGGCTTTCAGGAATTTGGCAGCATCGACTCATTGATTGCCACGGGGCTCGGATCGGCCCCGTTTACCATCAATATTCCCGGTTGCACGCATTCCAATTGTGCCGAATGGACAACGGCTTCAACGCCATTACAGACCAACCCGATTGTAGACTACCAGCAAAACGGTTCGACCATACCGCTCGGCAGCCCCAATGGTAACAAACAGCTGGGCACAGACGACGGGACAAACTATAACTGCTACAGCGATACCGCGGTCATCGGCATGTGTCCGGATCGTGGCTCAGAACAGGGCGGCACTTACCAGATTCCGAATACAAACCCCGGCGCCGGCCGCGACTTTGGCAGCTTTTTTATCGGCAACGAAGACTGGGCAATCTGGGAGCCCGCGTATAACCCCGCAACATTCTATTATAACGAAGGCTGGCTCGAAGGTCTCGCCAGCCGCAACCACAGCCTGCAGACGGCGCCCATTGTGGGCCGGTATTACAACGTCACCGGTGACCAGATTCTGTATTACACTCTGGCACACCACTATGCCGGCGACATCGTGCAGATGACGCACATCTGGGCGACGAGCGGGTATAACCACGTCGATTACGAAAGTTTTGCCGATGACAAATATGGCAAACGCCAGGTGGGCGGTTCTGACGGCGACAAGAACTACGAAAATTATATGAATTCGCAGGCGTATATCAATGGCCGGCAGAACCGGTACAATATGGCCCCCGGAAATGTGCATAAAATTATCGTAGAACAGGCTTTTTACACCTATCACATTCGCGGCCGGTCTGGTTACGACAAAATGAGTACAACCAGCCAGAGCGTGTGGAAAAATCTCGCGATGTGGTCTATGCAGAACGGCACGGCAGAAATGGCACTCATTAACGAAAAGGCCGTTATGGATCTGCGCAAATGCCGCAACGGCTCAACCTGCAATAATCTTTAAAAGCAATTTGAACGAGCCATATGGCTCGTTCAAATTGCCCGCTACTCTTTCGGTGCCCGGTAGCCGAAGAAACTGCTCAGTGTCTTGAATTCGAGTTTGCCATCGCGGCGCAGTGTGCGGCTGAGCGTGTTGGCACAACGCTTTGAGCTCGCAGGAAAACGCGCAATCACGTCGCCCTTACCCGCTTTGCTGCGCAGATAAGTCCAGATTTTCGCAGGTGATTTTGCACACATGCCGGCCATGTCAAATGTGACGCGGCGACTGTTGATATCCATCACGTTTGCTGTGGTGGTCAGCGCGCGGTTATACTTTGCCGGCAGCAGCACATAGCTTTTACCTTCACCTTTGATGGCTGAAAAAACGGCGCGTGCCGTTGCGACGGTCGTGGTAATATTGTTCAGATCGCGAATCACAAAGCCCCATACGTCGCCGGTCTGCTCCAGCGCATTCTTGATATAGGGTGCAATCAGATCTTGTTCGATCAGGTTGCGAATAGAGGCGGATTGATCGGGTTCAGTAAAAGATCCCGCTCTGAGGTCGAGGGTCGCCCAGGCCTCCTGCTTATACTCTTCAACCTGCGCGGCCAGATCTTTAGCACCTTCAGATGGTTTGATGCCAAACGTAAGCGGAACACCCAGCGTCTGCCAAGCCGTCAGCTCGTCATTGGTTGCCAGATTATCGACATAGATCGCAATGCGCGCAGGCGGCTTTACCGCACCCCACAGCGGCCCCTGGCTTGTCACGTGCAGCCGCACGAATATGGTACGAACGCGCGAACCGTCACGGCGCTCAAATTTGTACCAGTAATGCCCGGTCGTTCCCCTGATATCGTAGGACTCGCCGCGGAATTTATACCCTTTCTTAAAAAGCAGATCGAGTACCTTATCGCGCTCACTGCTGGTGTATTCGGCATTGCAGGCGATGGAGATGACCGGCTCTTCGAACTTGCTGGTTTGTTCGGCAACGCAGACTTTTTCTTCACCCCACAGTGCGACCATTTCGCCACCGAGGGCGCCCAGATCTTCTGCGCCTTCATCACCTTCGGCTGCAGCCGCCTTGTCGTCTGCCGCGCTCAACGATGCGATAGCAAAAGCTGCCAGCAGGCTGAATGCGAGAACAGTAAAATATTTCTTATGCAGTATCATCATAAATCCTCTCAGAATTCGATTTTAGGCGGCTTCGGTTTGGCTGCGGGGGCAGCGGGAATCGCCGGTACGGCCGGTGCCCCGGGTATTGCAGGTACGCCAGGAATTGCCGGCACAACAGCCGCAGGCGGCGTGGCGGGTGCTGCGGCCGGCTCATTCGCCGGAGCGTCGGCTTTGCCTGAATCTGAATCCGGTTTGCCGTCTGAAAAATCCAGAGATAGGAGCGCATTGTCGAAGACGAATTCATACTCCTTGCGGCGGTTCACGGGCGCCACACAGATCAACTGCAATACCTTGTCGTCGGCAACGACAAAGGCTGTAGTCAGAGTATATTTGCTTTTTCCAATTTGGGCATTCCACACCTGTTTTTCCATGTTTTTACGGAAGCCAACTTCTTTGCGTTTGACGAGATAAATACGGTCGTATTTGACAGCGAGCCGAGTGCGCAACTGGAGTACCAGCTGTTCGAGATCAGTATTTTCTGCCGTATACGAACGGACTTCAATGGCCACCCTGCCGAAACGGTCCTTTCTCTCAAAATGAACATTGGCAACCTTATCGCGGGAGCGCGAGGCCTGTGTCCAGAGGGAGGGAATATCAATGGTAAATCCCGGTTCTTCGGTTTTGGATTCCCAGTAGAACGGGACCGCCCATAATCCGCTGGAAACGGTTATGGCCAAAAAGCAAATTTTTAGTGCGCGCAGCATAGAGTCTCTCCTTTAGATCATCGGTAAAGCTACAACCGAAATTGAACGATTGGGCAATTTTCTGAGATAGTGAAATCCATTGACGCACTGCATCGTAGCGCAGGCTTGCGCAGTGCTGCGCCCGGCCCTGATTTTCATGCTGCTTCTGGTCGTTTTTCGTCCGGTTTTATCCGAAGAACCATGGAGTATTTCCCGGGAACACCCGATCACCACCGAAGTTGAACCGCCCCGCCACGAGCACCGCAGCGAGAGCAATAATCCACTCATCCATTTTTACCAGAAATATGTGAGCCCGCTCAGCGGTTCAACCTGCCATTATACGCCGACCTGCTCACGCTATACCGGCGAAGCGATACGCAAATTCGGATTGCTCAAGGGCATGCTGATGGGCACCGACCGGCTGATCCGCTGCCATCCCGGCCAGCGCGAACATCCGCTTGACGTACCCAAAGAGTACTAATGCGCAAATTTACCCTGCTCTGTGTCTGCGCTGCCTTTGCCGCCCCGGTCTTCGGCGCACCAAAGGCACGCCCTGCCCCGGATTTCAGCAAGCCGCAGACTTTTTTGCATCTTGCCGATTCTTTCGCCGATGAGCGCGACTATTACCGCGCGATCACTGAGTACAAAAAAGTCATCTTCCTGTTCCCGGACTATGAAAAACTCGAGTGGGTGCATTTCCAGATCGGCAAAATGTATTATGAAGGCGGGCGTTTTCCACAGGCAAAGCATGAACTATTACCTTTGACCGAAACGAAAGAAGAGCGCCTGAAATTTCTGGCGCTGAACTACATTGCCCTGAGCTATTATGAAAATGCCGAGTTTGCCAACGCGCTGCGCCTGATCGACGAACTGAAATCGACACCGGCGGGAGAACCCTACCTGCTCGACTATACGATATACACCGGAATGGCAGCGGCCGGCGGCCGCAAATTCGCCGACGCCCACGAGCGTATGGAAAAAGCCAGCAAGATGTGGAAAGAAAAGCATCCGGAAAAAGACCCGGTGACTGCAGCGGACGCACAGTATAACAAGTTTTTTGAAAGTTCATTGCCGTTGCTCGAGAAAGCGCAGAAACTTTCCACGAAAAGTCCTTACTGGGCGATTTTCTTTGCATCGATTTTCCCGGGGGGCGGGCATTTCTTTCTGGGTGAATGGGATACGGGAATCGTGAGTCTGAGCCTTGTCGGTGGTGCTGCGTTTCTGGCGGTCGACGGCTTCATGCGCGACAGCGCGGTGCAATCGATTATTTTCACCACCTTCGCGACCGGAGCCTACATCGGGCAAATCTATTCGAGCTACCGCACGGCTCGCAAATATAACGAAGAGATCGGCGACCATGAATTCCGTGAGCTGACGCGGCAGTTCCGCAGCCTCAATATTGCGCTGCAATTTCAATCGCGGTTCTAGCAGGGTGTTGAAAAAGCCAAAATCAGGAGCGAAAATGGCCCCATTTTCGTGTATTCAAGCGTGCGCGCCTGACGCGCACATGACTTTTTCAACACTCTGCTAGGGCCAGTCGAAAATAATTCTGTTCGCATCGCTGATGGCCGATTCGCGGTAACCATCGAACCCGGTGATCACCAGCGTGTGTTTTCCTTCGGTCGGTGTATTCAGATTAAATCCGCGCACCGACGGGGAATTCAGCTTCGTATCGATATCGCGTAGTTGGTAGTAAGTCTGCGGTACACCGTTGTAAAAATAGAAAAAATATGTTGAAACTTCCGCCGCCGTGTCAGGGTCGATTGCCGCCGTGAAATCGACACGCAGCTGCGCTTTATCAAAGGTCACCACGGGTACCGACGGCGCCTTACCGCCCGCGATTTTTTCTGTTCCGGCATAATAATCCTGCGGCAGCGGTGCATTCATCACACAGGCGGCCAGATGTAGAACCAGCGGCAAAAAAGTGACTACGAAAATTTTGCGGTTACTTTTTTTCATCCGGCTTGGCTGTATCAGGGCTGACCACCGGCGTGGCCAGTTTCTTGTGCAATTTCAGAGAATCATTCAGGTACACACTCACCCGGTGATTATGGCGGATCGCCTCTTCATCGGCGAGCATGCCCGCCTGCATCAACAGTTCATCCGCCTCTTTGTACCTGCCATCGAGAATGAAACATACCGCTACATCGGTTTGCCAGTATGCCCGTTGGATATCGGGTAAATTTGCGCCTTCGATGCGGGCCAGCATATTCATGGCTTCGGCAGTTTTGCCCTGCAGCAGGGCGTTGTAGGCAAGACTTGTGTCGGGGATATTGCGGTCTGTATAAAAGAAGAGATTGCCGAACTGCTTCGTGTTGCCGCCAGCATGGAGGTGCGGCGTGGGCAGCACTACAGACAGACTATGCGCCACCCCGGCGGTGCAGCGAAGTACCGCGAGCAACAGAAAGAACAAGCATACCAGTATCGAAGACCGCATATATCTGCATCCGCACCGCGCTCTGCGCAGCCAAGCGAAATTCCGGTTCAATCTCGACCGAGACAAATAATTGTCCGCATGAGTCAATTTCCGTTACTTTCATTCCATGTCAGCGAACCACTACGATACGATCATCATCGGCTCCGGCCCCGCCGGTTACACGGCAGCCATCTATGCGGGCCGCGCGAATCTGAAGACTCTCGTGCTCGAAGGTATCGAACGCGGCGGCCAACTCATGATCACCAGCGAAGTGGAAAACTATCCCGGTTTTGCGCAGGGCATACAGGGGCCTGAGATGATGGAACATTTCCGCGCGCAGTCAGAACGCTTCGGTGCCGAACTCAAATCTGTGCTCGCCGACAAAGCCGAACTGTCCGGCGGGGCGCCCTTTCGGGTCAGCGCCGAGGGCACAACCTACACGGGTGACACTGTGATTATCGCCACCGGCGCCTCAGCGCGTTTTCTCGGCATTCCCTCTGAGCTTGCTTACAAAGGCAAGGGTGTGTCGGCATGCGCCACCTGCGACGGATTTTTCTTTCGGGGCAAAGAAGTTGCTGTGGTGGGCGGCGGCGACTCTGCATTTGAAGAAGCCAATTTCCTCACCAAGTTTGCGAGCAAAGTGACGCTGCTGCACCGCCGCGATACATTCCGCGCGAGCAAGATCATGGTTGATCGCGCAAAAAACAATCCTAAAATTGTGATCAAACCTTTTGTCGAAGTCGCGGAGGTCTATGGCGAAGAAAAAACCGGTACCGTTACCGGCGTGAAGCTCAGGAACACCGAGACCGGGGCGATAGAAGATTTCCCGGTGCAGGGTTTGTTCATCGCGATCGGCCATGTACCGAACACGCAACTGTTCAAAGGCCAGCTCGAAATGGATGACACAGGCTATCTCATCACGTTGCCAGACCGCACCGCGACGAAAATCCCCGGCGTATTTGCGGCCGGCGATGTGAAAGACCATTACTACCGCCAGGCAATCACCGCCGCAGGTTCGGGTTGCCAGGCCGCGATCGAAGCGGAGAGGTATTTGGAAAGTTTGCCTGCGCGGCATGACAAATAACAGGAATTCATATGGAGAATTTTGAAAACAAACCCGCCTGGTTCGACGGCAAATCCGTTCCGCTGAAAGAAGCCAACATCAATGTGCGCACGCACGCGCTGCAATATGGCACGGCCTTCTTCGGTGGCATGCGCGCCTATTACAACAAAGAAAAAAAGAACCTGTATCTGCTGAGACTCGAAGATCATCACGCACGGCTGCGCGCGTCTGCGCGCATTCTGCAGATGCACTGGGCAATGCCCTACGAAGAGTTCAAGAACATCACGGTAAAATTGCTGCGGGACGGCGAATGGCGTGAGAACTGCTATCTGCGTCCATTTATCTATAAATCTGAACTGACGCTGTCGCCGCGCCTGCACAATGTCGAAGACAAGTTTGCACTCTATGCAATTCCGCTGAATGACTATCTCGACACCACGCGAGGTATGCGCGCGGCCGTGTCTTCGTGGACGCGCATATCGGACAACCAGATCCCCTCCCGAGCAAAGGCTACGGGCGGCTACATTAATTCGGCGCTCGCCAAGTCCGAGGCGCTCGAAAATGGTTTTGACGAGGCGATCTTTCTCGACCACCGCGGTTTTGTGTCCGAAGGTTCGGCCGAAAATATTTTTCTCGTGCGTAATGGTAAACTCATCACTCCCGGTAACGCTTCGGCCATTCTCGAAGGCATCACGCGGCGCACGGTACTGAAGATCGCACAGGATATGGGCATCGAGACCGAAGAGCGCGACATCAGCCGCACCGAACTCTACGTTGCTGACGAAGTTTTTTTCACCGGAACAGGTGCGCAGGTCGCATGGATAGAGAGCATTGATCGCCGCCTGATCGGCGACGGTAAAATCGGCCCCATCACGGAGAAGCTGCGGCAGACCTTTTTCCGCTACGCCTCAGGTGAAGTGCCCGAGTACATGCACTGGCTGACCCCGGTCTACTGATCTGGGATGCTGCGCCTCACGCCCGAAAATCTGGCACAGACTGTCATTTTTGAGGGGGATATGTCGCCCGAAAAATCGCAGGCGCTGCGCAATCTCGCCGCCGAGGTGCTTTTTGCCAAGAGGCGCAGCGCTGAAGATACAGAATCACTGACGCACACGCTCATCGCCGAAGGCCAGCATCCTGATCTGGTCGAATTTTCCGGTGATACGGTGCTGATCGGTAGTGAAAAAGATGCCCCTCCCGGAACGGTGCGTCACCTGTTAAAGAGGATATTACCCTACTCTCCGTGGCGCGCCAGTGCACGCGTCGTGATTTTTCACAATGCCGCCGGTATCAAAGATGAAGCGGAAACCGCGCTTTTGAAGACACTCGAAGAGCCGGCTGAGAATAACTATTTTTTTCTGAGCGTGCAAACAGCCGACGCGTTAAAAGAGACCATCCGCTCGCGCTCTGTCATTACGCGAATCGATGTTAAGCTCTCCCCCGAAGCATTGCCGTCCGATCCCTGGTATCGGTTTTACGCACTCACGGGGGCCGACGAATTTATTGCACAATTTCCCGAAGCCGCCGAAAGCCTGATTGCCACGGCAAAACAACAGTGCGATGAGCTCGCGTTCACTGCGGCGGATTTTCCCGTGCTGGAAAGACTGCTGTTTCTGTCGCCTAAACAGCTTTTTGAAAAGGATACACTTTTAGTGCAGTCGCGCGCGCTCAAATTTGCGCTGCTGCCGTTCTATGCGGCGCTGCGCGACCGGGTCGTGCAAGGCACCACGCCGGCGTTTTCACCGCTGGCCCTGCCCCGCCTGAGCGTGCCGGCGGCCATACGGGCCGCGGAGCTGATGCGCACGTATTTGCATAATCTCGAGCAGCGCGTCTTCGGTAACCGCCCGCTGAACCAGATCGCCGTGTTTTATAGTTTTTTCTTCCGCTTCATGCAGATCTGGGCAGAGCGATAGGAGGTCGCATGGTCGGCAGCGACATGGATGTCAGGGCCGCTGACCAGCGCGATAGGAGGTCGCATGGTCGGCAGCGACAGGATGTAATAGCTGCCGACCAGAGAAGATATAATCCCATTCTGCTCGACGCGCGCTCGCGAAGCATGGGCCTGACTATAATTACATGTGGTATCATAGTGAAATACTCTGGGTCGCAATTAAGATAATCATTCTATTCGGCGCCATGATGACCGGTGCGGCCTATTACACTCTGCTCGAGCGCAAATGGGCGGGATATATTCAGGATCGGTACGGACCCAACCGTGCGGGCCTGTGGGGACTGCTGCAACCTCTGGCAGATGGCATCAAGTTCATCACCAAACAAGAAACGATTCCCCGCAACGCCGATGCGTGGATTTTTGTGCTGGCTCCCGCGCTGTCGATGACGACGGCGATTATGCTGTGGGCGGCAATTCCGTTCACACCGGTTTTTCATCAGGTGCCCGACTTTGTCACAGCCGCGACCGGCAAAAAAGAATTTGTGTTCCAGGTAATGAACCCCGGCGGCGGCCTGCTGTATATGTCTGCCGTCGCATCACTCGCGGTTTATGGTATCATGCTGGCAGGCTGGTCGTCGAACAACAAATACGCTCTTTTGGGTTCGGTGCGTTCGACGGCGCAGATGATTTCTTATGAGCTGGCGCTGGCGCTGTCTCTGGCGGTCATCGTGATTCTCGCCGGCAGCCTCGATCTGACACAGATAGTCAAAGCGCAGGAAGGCCTGTGGTTCATAGCCACACCGCCGGGCGCCATTGCATTCGGTATTTTTCTCGTAACAATGTTTGCCGAGACCAACCGTTTGCCGTTTGACCTGGCCGAAGCAGAAAGCGAACTCGTTGTGGGGTTCCATACAGAGTACGGGGCGTTCAAATTCGCGCTCTTTTTTATCGCCGAGTACATGAACATGATTACGCTGTCGCTTCTGGCTGCGTTACTGTTTTTTGGTGGCTACAATTTGCCGGGCTTTATTCCGCAGGCGGTGAAACTCGCGTGGTATGCCCCGCTCATCGGTGCAGCCTTCTTTTTTGCGAAAGCGTTCTTTTTTGTTTTTCTCTTTGTATGGGTGCGCTGGTCGATACCGCGCTTTCGTTATGACCAGCTGATGAACCTCGGCTGGAAAAA
>Ga0154020_10001436_pt1 | contig 29412 bp, 23 predicted proteins | sample Klosneuvirus_201_FD_109709 | JGI IMG/M metagenome (GOLD analysis project Ga0154020, IMG submission 109709) | Active sludge microbial communities from wastewater, Klosterneuburg, Austria - Klosneuvirus_20160825_MG | ecosystem: Engineered > WWTP > Aerobic digester > Activated sludge | place...
AAGCAGAGGCCGTCGCCGCGGAGGCCGAAGCGAAGAGCCTCGAGGTGCAGCTCGGGAGCTACCTGATCATCTCGCCGATCGCGGGCACCGTGGTCGACAAGCTCGTCGAGGTCGGCGAGGGCGTCGCGCCGGGATTCGGTACGCCGGGCGTCGTCGAAGTGGTCGACATGGACTCGCTCGTCGTCGAAGTGGACGTGCCCGAGGGCAAGCTCGATCAAGTCGGCGAGGGCAACCCCGCGGAGATCATCCTCGACGCGTATCCGTCGCAGCGGTTCGGCGGCAAGGTGAAGGAGATCGGTCGACGCGTGAATCGCGCGAAGGCGACCGTGCCCGTGAAGATCTCGTTCGACGACCTGTCGGAAGCGGGCGGCGGCGGCTCGATCGCGCCCGAGGCCGGATCGGGATCGGCCGGATCCGCGGCGCCTGCCGAGAAGAAGCGCGCCGTGTTGCCCGAGATGGCAGCGCGCGTGAGCTTCCTCGAGAAGGCGGTCTCCGCCGAGGAGCGCAAGGCACCGCCGAAGCTGGTCGTGCCGACCAATGCGATCGTGCAGCGCTCTGGCGCCGATGTCGTCTTCATCGTCGACGACGATCGCGTGCGCATGACCACCGTCAAAGTGGGCCAGCCGTTCGCCGGTGGCCGCGAGCTCGAGACACCGTTGCCTGTGGGAACCAAGGTCGTGCTGGATCCGCCCGCGGATATGGCCGATGGCAAAAAGGTCAAGGAGAAGACATGAGCGAAGCAGACGCAGCCACCGACGAGAAGACCGACGCGAAGACCGACAGCGCGAAGGAATCGCCGACCAAGGACGCGCCGTATCGCAAGGCCGCCGACATGCCCGAGCGCATCGTCCAGATCAAGGGCGTGTCCAAGGTGTTCTACCGCGGCAAGGAAGAGATCCGCGTCCTCGAGAAGCTCGACCTCGACGTCCCGACCGGCTCGTTCGAAGCGCTGATGGGCCCGTCGGGCTCCGGCAAGTCGACGCTGCTGAACCTCATCGCTGGCCTCGATCGGCCGACGAGCGGCGAGGTTCGCGTCGCCGGTTCCGACCTCGCGCGCATGTCCGATGGACAGCTCGCGAAGTGGCGCTCGCAGAACATCGGCTTCGTGTTCCAGTCGTTCAACCTGATCCCCGTGCTCACCGCGGCGCAGAACGTGGAGCTCCCGCTGTTGCTCACCGGACTGTCGGGCTCGGAGCGCAAGCAGCGCGTCGCGACGGCGCTGCGCGTCGTCGGTCTCGAGGACCGCATGGAGCACTACCCGCGACAGCTGTCGGGTGGTCAGGAGCAGCGCGTCGCGATCGCCCGCGCGATCGTCAACGACCCGAAGATCATCGTGGCCGACGAGCCGACCGGCGACCTCGATCGCAAGAGCGCGGACGACGTGCTCGTGCTGCTCGACAAGCTCAACAAGGAGCTCGGCAAGACCATCTTCATGGTCACGCACGATCCGGCCGCGGCGGAGAAGGCGAAGATCCAGCGCAAGCTCGATAAGGGAGCGCTCCTGTGAACATCGCGACCTATGCCAGACGGAACTTGTTCCGTCGCAAAGGGCGCACGATCCTGACGATCCTCGCCGTCGCCGTCGTCGTGCTGATCTTCTGCACGATCCAGACGGTCGACTGGGCGTTCAAGGTCGGCGCCGAGGAGTCGATGCAGGATCGCCTCGCGACGCGACACAAAGTGTCGATCACGATGCAGCTGCCCAAGCGCTACATCGAGGACGTGCGCGCGGTCCCGGGGGTTACCAAGGCCACGTGGGCGAACTGGTTCGGCGCGAAGGATCCGAAGGAGCGCGTTCCGTTCTTCGCGGGGTTCGCCGCCGATCACGAGTCGTGGTTTGAGGTGTTCGACGACATGACCGTCGATCCGAAGGAGCTCGCGGATTGGAAGGCCACGCCGAACGGCGTGATCATCGGCGATCTGATCGCGAAGACGTTCGACGTCAAAGTCGGCGATCGCTTCGTGATCACGAGCGACATCTATCCCGGCGACTGGGAGTTCCAGGTCTCGGGCATCTACCACCCGAAACGTCGCAACGTGGATCGCAATACCGTCGTGCTGCGGTGGGACTTCCTCAACAACGATCCGCGCTCGGTCCTCTCGAAGGACACCATCGGCTGGGTGATGTCGCGCATCCAGAACGGCGGCCAGAGCGCGCAGGTCTCGACGGCGATCGACAAGGTCTTCGACGAGAAGGACGACCAGACGATCACGATGTCCGAGCGCGCGTTCAACCTGTCGTTCATGGGTGCGTTCAGCGCGGTGCTGTCCGCGTTCAAGATCGTCTCGATCGTGATCCTTCTCATCATGTTCCTGATCCTCGCGAACACGATCGCGATGAGCGTCCGCGAGCGAACGCACGAGTACGGCGTGCTCCGCGCGATCGGCTTTTCGCCGGGCTACGTCGGTGGCTTCATCATCGGCGAGGCGCTGCTGCTCTCGATCGTCGGCGGCCTCGTCGGTCTCGGCCTCGTGCAGCTGCTGATCAATATGGCCCTCGGGCCGTTCATCGAAGACAACATGGGCTTCATGTTCATCGCGTTCCGCACGCCGACCGCGACCATGCTGCTCGCGTTCGTGATCGTCGTGGTGCTCGGCTTCTTGGCCGCGATCATCCCGGCGCGCAGTGCGTCGCGGCTCAAAGTGACCGACGCACTGAGGAGGGTCGACTAATGGTGCCTCTTCGCTACAACGTTCGCAGCTTGATGGTTCGCAAGGTCACCACCTTCGCGACCGCGGCTGGCATCGCGCTCGTCGTGTTCGTGTTCGCAGCCGCGGGCATGCTCAACGAAGGCGTCAACGCGGCGCTCGTCCAGGCCGCACGCACAGACACCGTCATCGTGCTGCGTAAAGGCTCCGACGCCGAGCTCGCGTCGAGCATGACCAACGATCAGCTGAACCTGTTGCGCGGCAACTCCGCCGTCGCCACCGGTGCGCCGGGCGGTGGTGTGATCGGCGAGGTCGTCCTGATCCTCACGCCGGAGCTCGCGAATGGGTCTGGCATCTCGAACCTCGCAGTTCGCGGCATGCCGGCCGACGGCTACAAGTTCCGCCCCGAGTTCCAGATCACCTCGGGGCGCGCACCGACGCCCGGCACCAACGAAGTCGTCGTCGGCAAAGGCATCAACGGGCGATTCAAGGGCGTCAGCGTCGGCAAGTCGTTCGACGTCCGCCGCAACCGCCCGCTTGTCGTCGTCGGCGAGTTCTCGACCGACGGCTCCTCGTACGAGTCCGAAGTCTGGGGCGACGTCGACGCGATTTCGACCGCGGCGGGCCGCAAGTCCGCGATGTCGTCGGCCCGCGTGCGGCTGACGAACCCGTCCGCGTACGATGGTTATCGCTCGGCGATCGAAGCGGACAAGCGCCTGAACCTGAAGGTCCAGCGCGAGGACGAGTACTACGAGAAGCAAGCGGGGCCGACCCGCAGCTTCCTCGGAGGCATGGGCATGGGCATCGCGTTCCTGTTCGCGATCGCAGCGGCGATCGGCGCGGCGATCACGATGAACGGCGCGATCGCGCACCGTACGAGGGAGATCGGGACGCTGCGCGCTCTCGGATTCTCCAGGCTCGCGATCCTTACGTCGTTCATCTTCGAGGCGATCATCCTGTCGCTGATCGGAGCGATCGTGGGTCTCGTCTTCGTGCACCTGCTGACGCTGTTCTCGTTCCACACGATGAACTTCCAGACGTTCTCGGAGATCGTGATTCACTTCAAAGCAGCGCCCGGCGTGATCATCAGCTCGCTGATCTTCGCGGTGTTCATGGGCCTGCTCGGCGGCATCGTCCCCGCGATCCGCGCGGCTCGCATCTCGCCCGTCGAAGCCATGCGCGGCTGATCGCAGCTCGCGCGGCAGTGGTACGCATGCTCACTGCGTGCTGATCGCCGCGCGGCCGCCACGCAGGACGTACTTCTGGATCTTGCCGGTCGCGGTCTTGGGAAGCTCGGCCACGAAGGTCACGCCGTGCGGAGCCTTGAAGTGTGCGAGGTGCTCGCGCGCGAAGGTGCGTAGCTCCGCCTCCGTCGCGCTCGCGCCGGGCTTGAGCACCACGAACGCGTGCGGCGCCTCGCCCCACTTCTCGTGTGGCAGGCCGACGATCGCGACCTCCTGAACCGCGGGATGGCGAAGCAACGTCGCCTCGACCTCGATCGACGAGATGTTCTCGCCCCCGCTGATGATCACGTCCTTCATCCGATCGCGGATCTCGACGTACCCGTCCGGATGTACGACCGCGGAGTCGCCCGAGTGAAAGTAGCCACCCGCGAATGCGACCGCCGTTGCAGCGGGATCGTTGTAGTACCCGGCCATCACCACGTTGCCACGCACGACGATCTCTCCGATGGTGGCGCCATCGCGTGGAACATCGGCCATGGTGTCGTCGACGACACGCAGTTCCCCCGACGTGACCAGCTCGACGCCCTGACGCGCCTTGATCGTCGCGCGTTCGTGTGCCGGCAACGCGGCGTGTCCCTCGCGCGGTTCACAGATCGTGATGAACGGTGCTGTCTCGGTGAGCCCGTACACGTGGGTCACCGTCCAGCCGAGCTCGTCTTCGATCCGCTCGATCGTCGCCGCCGCGGGTGGCGCACCGGCGGTCAGGATCCGCACGCCCCGCGAGACGCCGTCTCGGAGCGCCGCCGGCGCGTTGGCGATCGAGATCAATACCGTCGGCGCGCAGCACAGCACGGTCACGCGCTCGTCGCGGATCGCGTCGAAGATCTCCGTCGGTGTGACCTTGCGCAAACACACGTGCGTGCCACCGATCGCGGTGACCGTCCACACGAAGGTCCAGCCGTTCGCGTGGAACATGGGGAGCGTCCACAAGTAGCCATCCGACGGCGCCATCGGGTGATGCACGAGCGTGCCGACGCTGTTCATCCACGCATTGCGGTGCGTGATCATCACGCCCTTGGGACGCGACGTCGTTCCGCTCGTGTAGTTGATCGTCAGCAGGTCCGACTCGGCGATCACCGGACGGACGAACGTCGGCGGTGCTGCCGCCAGGAGCGCCTCGTAGCTCTCGAACCCTGGATGTTCGCCCTCGAGCGCGACCCATCGACCCACCTGCGGGCACCGGTCGCGGATCTCGGCAACGGTGGCGAGGTAGTCCGCATGCACGCAGACGACCTTCGATCCGCTGTGCGTGATCATGTACGCGAAGTCGTCCGCGGTGAGCCGGTAGTTGAGCGGGACGAGCACCGCTCCGAGCTGCGGCACCGCGTAAAACGACTCGAGCTGCGCGCACGTATTCGGCGCGATGTACGCCACTCGATCGCCGTGCTGGATGCCCCATGTCTGCAGAACATGCGACCAACGATCGCAGCGATCGAACAGCTGCTCGTAGGTCAATCGACGTTCTCCGTCGACGACCGCGGGCCGAGCGCCGTACAACGACCGCGCACGGCGCGCGAACTCGAGTGGGGTCAGTGGGACTTCCACAGCCAAAGACTACACGTCGCCACGCGCGGCCACCGACGCATCTTCTGGTAAACAGCGTTGCCCGACCCGCGATCAGCGCAAGGACTGCGCACGATCTAGAAGGCGCCGAAGCCGCGACTCGTGCGGAAGAACCAGATCACGACGATCGCCGGCCAGACGATCAGGAACACGCCGCCCGCGATGCCCAGTGCCGTGCCCAGCGACCGCGAGCCTCGTGCAAGAAGCGGTCAACGCCGCGAGACGCTCGCGAACGGCGCCGCAACGATCGGTGGCGATTCGCGCGCTTTCGCTCGCGCTCACGATGCCATAGCGGGCGAGCGTCGCGCGATCACCGCTCGGCATCGTCGGGGCCGCTGCATCGAGGCGCGCGCCGTGCAACGCGGCGCCCACGTGGCCGCGATCGACCTCGAGACACCACGCGATGACGGTCCACGCGAGCTCCGCATGCGCCGCTTCGTCGCGCGCGATCATCGCGAGCGCGTCGCGAATCGCGGGCTCGGTCGCGATCTCCGCGCCGTGCGCGGCGATGTCGGCGGCGATGCCCTCGGCGAGGCACCCATCGACGAGCGATTCGACCGCGAGAGTCGAGAGCGAGAGCCGCGGGCTCGCGTTCGTGGTGCGCGACTCGTCCGCGAGCTCGGCGATCGGCCCTGCGTCGTATGCCTCGCCCGAGAGAGCGCGCGCGATATCGAAGCAGGTCTCCGCGTGTCGGATCTCGTCGAGTGCGGCGATGTGCGTCGCGCGCAACAGCCGGGCAGGGGCGCCGAGCGCGGCGAGCTGCAGCGACAGGCGCGAGAAGGCGGGCACGGACGCGTGCTCCATCCGCGCCGCGAGTAGCCAGTAACCCGCGATCACGTCGCGTTCACGCGTGGGAAGTGCGATGTCGAGCGAGCTCGGCGGCGCATGTTCCGCCGCCGATGCCGACGCGTGCTCGGTCCCCACCGTCGACCACCCATCGCCGCGCACCGCCGGCGGCAGCACCTCGCGACCGCGCACGCGAAGCTTGCGCCCCATCTGCATGTCCCAGCCGGGACCGCTGAACACCCAGATGATCAGCAGGACGGGCCAGGAGATCAGGACGAGCCCGATCGAGATCCCGAGGCCCTTGCCGATCTTGCGCGAGCTGCGTTTCGCGAGGTCCGCGGACTTCTGATAGGCGTACTCGGCGCCGCCCGCGTTCGTCACGCGCGCGGTTGGAATCGGCTCGTCCGCTCGACGACGAGTCGAACGCTGGATCACTTTCACTCCGACGTACCCCGTGCCGAGCCAGAGCAGAACAACGACGAGCAGCGCGGCTTCCATGCGTCCTCCAGCCATGACGCTAGCCCGAAACGGCCGAGGGCCCGGCAGAATCGCCAGGCCCTCGTGTCGCTACCAACGAATCCCGATCAGGCGCGGGCGCGCTCGACCGTGACTTCGTGCTCGTTGTGCTGCGTTCCGTGGAGCGCTGCGATGATCGGCTCGACCGTTTCCTCGGGGACGCGAACGTGCGCGTGCGAGTCGCGGAGGCTGACCGAGCCGATGCGAGCCGTGTCGCCACCGATCGGACCCGCGAGCAGCGCGCGCAGATCGTCGGCGGAGACACCATGCTTCTTGCCGAGGCTGATGAACAGGCGAGCCTGTGCACCATCGGCAACGGCAACGGCGGCAGCGGCGGGCGGAGCAGACACCGTCGTGTCGCGCTTGGTGCGCCCCGTCTTCTCCTTGTCGAGGACGTCCGACTTCTCGCGGCGCTTCTCACCGCGACCACCACGGTCGCGACCACGACCGCCACGCTCGCGGCGCGGACGCTCGTCGCCTTCGGCGGCTTCGGTGGTGGTGGCTTCGGCGGCCGGCTCGGTGCCCTCGGTGGCAGCGGCGGGCTCGGCGGCTGGACGCGTGGACTTCTCCTCGGCCCACGTCTCCCAGAACTCGCGCGTCTCCGACGTCACTTCCTTCTTCTTCGACGCGGGCTTCTTCTCGCCGCTGCGATCGGCGCGCTCGAGAGCGCGGGCCGCCACGTCGTCGACCTTCGTGGTCTCGGTCGGGGTTGCAGCCTCGGCCACCGGTGCGGCTTCCTCGGTGCGAACCTCGGTGCGAACCTCGGCGATGGTCTCGGTGTTGTCGCGGCGGGGACCCCGATCGCGATCGCGGTCACCGCGGTCGCGGTTGCGGTCGCCACGGTCGCGGCCCTCGAAACGATCGCGGCGGTCGCCACGGTCGCGATCACCACGGCTACGGTCGCGATCGCCCTCGGGACGGTCACTGCGCTCGGTGCGCTCGGGGCGCGCCTCGACAGCCGCATCGGTTGGCGCGTCGGTCACGACATCCGCGGCGGGCGGAGCCTCGACGAGCTGACCATCGCGGCGCTCGAAGCGCATCGTCTGGCCATCTCCGCCGGAGCGGTGGCGGTCACCACGCTCGCCCCACGGGCGGCGCTCGCGATCACCACGGTCGCGATCGCGCGGACGGTCGCCGTCGGGACGATCGCCGTCGAAGCGACGCGGACGATCGTCGTCGCGGCGCGGACGGTCACCCTCAGGACGCGCGCCTTCGGCGGCGGCGGCGGCAGCCGGGGCGGTCGCCTCGGCACCCTCGACGGCAGCTGGACGCTCGTCGCGGTCGCGGCGCGGGCCGCGATCATCGCGATCGAAGCGGCGCGGACGATCACCATCGTCACGGCGCGGGCCACGGTCGTCGCGATCGAAGCGACGCGGGCGGTCACCCTCGGGGCGATCACCGCCACCCTCGGGACGATCGAAGCGACGCGGACGATCACCGTCGTCGCGGCGCGGGCCGCGATCGTCGCGATCGAAGCGGCGCGGGCGATCACCGTCGTCGCGGCGCGGGCCGCGATCGTCGCGATCGAAGCGGCGCGGGCGATCACCCTCGGGGCGATCGAACGAGCGCTCTTCGCCGGCGGGAGCACCCTCCGGGGCACCTTCGGCCGGACGCTCGACGCGCTCGCGCTTCGGGCGCGCCTTCGTCGACAGCTTGTCCAGCTTCTCGGCGACGAGCGCCGCGAGGACGCGCTTGCCGCTCGCCGACTGATAGAGCTTCTCGAAGATCTTGGTCTCGAGCTCGCTCGGCGTTCCGGACACGCCGCGAATGAGGATCTGGATCGGGTCGGGCGGCTGCGGCACGCCGACGGGCGGCAGCGGCACCTTGAGCTTGCCGATGAAGATGTCGTCCTTCGGCAGCAGGCGCTCTTCCGGCTTGAGGCCGAACGTCAGACGCACGAAGCGGAAGTTGCCGAGCTCGCGCGGACCGACGAGCGAGATCGCCGTGCCCTTCTTGCCGGCGCGACCGGTACGACCGGTGCGGTGCACGTAGCTCTCGGGCGACTCGGGCACCGAGAAGTTGATCACGTGCGAGAGGTTCGAGATGTCGATGCCGCGCGCGGCGACGTCGGTGGCGCAGAGGAAGCGAAGATCCTTCTTCTTCATGCGGCCCATCACGCGCTCGCGATCGCTCTGCGAGAGGTCACTCGACAGCGCTTCGGCGTCGAGGCCCTGCTTCTGCAGGACTTTGGCGACCATCGTGGTCTCGTCCCGCAGGTTGCAGAAGATGATCGCGCTCTCCGGCTCCTCGGAGTAGATGACCTTCAGAAGATCGCGGCTACGCGCGATGCCGCTGACGATGTAGTACGCGTGGTGAATGTCGGCGACGGTCTGGCCATCGCGCGACAGCGAGAGCTGCTCGGGCGCGACCATGTGGCGGCGCGAGTAGCGCGCGACTTCGTCCGGCATCGTCGCGGAGAACAGCAGGGTCTGCTTCTTCTCCGGCAGGTGCGAGACGACGCGCTCGATGTCCTCGAGGAAACCCATCGACAGCATCTCGTCGCACTCGTCGAGGACGAACGTGTTGATCGTCTTCGTGTCGAGCGTGCGGCGGCCGATGTGATCGAGCACGCGGCCCGGCGTTCCGACGACGACGTGCACGCCGTTGCGGAGGTTCGTGATCTGCTTGCCGATCGGTGCACCGCCGTAGATCGCTTCGACGACGATGCCGCGGTGCTTGCCGATGTTGGTCAGCTCGCGAGCCACTTGCAGCGCGAGCTCGCGCGTCGGCGCGAGGATCAGCGCCTGCGGCTGGCGATGCGTCGGGACGAGCTTCGACAGGATCGGGAGACCGAACGCCGTCGTCTTACCGGTGCCGGTGCGCGACTGGACCATGAGGTCCTTGCCTTCGCTGACCGGACCGAACACGGCCGTCTGCACGGCGGTCGGCGCGAAGTAGCCCATGTCATCGAGCGCCTGCTTGATGTCCGGGTGGAGCGCGAAGTCGTCGAAGCTCGGCGGCTTCGGTGCGGCGGGCTCGCTCGGCTCCTCGGGAGCAGCGGCCTCGGCGGCGTTAGGATCGTGAGCAGTCACAGCCGCGATCGCGGCCAGGTCCGCCACACCATTCTCGGTGGGCGCAGTCTCGTTCGTCATTTCGGAAAAAACCTTTGGTTGTCACTCCGAACATCCAGTCGGAGCACCCTGGTCGGGACCCACGTTGTCTGGAGATTCACAGGCACGGCCGACGTCGGCGGTGGCTGCCCCAGGGGGTGGTCTTCGATGCAATCAGTGAGAGCGTTTACGCGTACTTTCGATTCGCGCAGACCTTAGTCGCCTAGCGAGGCAACGTCAACTCGACGATTCCGATCGAGTTGGCGGCGTCGCGTCCCACGAGCTGCGCCGGGGTCGGGCAGGGCGATGGCGCGTTGCGGACGCTCTCGCAGACCGTCGCGGCGTAGCTGTTCATGCGGAACACCTTCACTTCGGCGTCCTTGACGGGAATCCCATTGAAGTCAGTCACCTGGCCGTGAACGAACGCGGCGTCGGGAAGTCGGATCTCGGGGACCACGACCTGCTCGACATGAGCATCCCGCGGGATCGCGATCTCGGGCTGGATCCAGGTGGGCGCGCGCTCGAGGAACCCGGTCGATCGCGCCGGATCGAGGCTCAGGTCGTAGTAGCCCCAAGTCTCGTCGATCGTGGGATCGACGTGGAGCGTATACGTCCCGTCGTCTTCGGTGATCGCGGTCGACAGAGGCAGCGAGTTGAGGAACGTCTGCGGCTTGTCGTCGAGCGACCACACGAAGCGCAGCGCGGGCCGTGCGGTCACCGTGACACCGCCGAGCGGCGCACCCGTCGCGTCACGGACGACGCCGCTCAGGATCGTGCGCGTTGGCAGCTGCACCTCGCTGTCCGTCATCGCGAACGGCTGGTTGTAGATCGCACCGACCCGCGAGCTCGCGGGCGGCACGACCTCGAGCCGATACTGCTCCCAGATCGCGCTGCCGTTCAGCACCATCAATTGGACTCGACCGGCGTCATCGGTCGTGCCCTCGACGGTGAACGTCGCGGTGCCGGCCGCGGCCGAGCCGATCAGCGCCGTCACGCGAACCCGCGCGCCGACGATCGGCTTCGGTGCGCCGCCCGTCTCCTTGCCCTTGATCGTGATCGTCTTCGGCACCGTGTCACCGAGGCCCGCGGGCTCGGTCAGCGTGCGCTGCACGCCGACGGCGGCAGGAACGTCGAGCAAGTGCAGCGTGGGACGACCCGACATCGGATCCGACGGACGCGCGACGATCTCGACGCTACCGACGAGCTCCGGTGACAGCGTCAGCCGGAACGCGCCGTTCGCGCCGGTGTACGCGACCGTCGAGACCTCGGTCATCGGTGCGCCTTGCTCCCAGTGTCCCATCGCGACGACGCGATAATCCTCGAGACCGCCGCCGGCCGACGCGAGCAGCGTGCCTTCGACGGTGGGCAGGGTCAGCCCGCCGAGCGCGAGTGTCTTCGTGGTGTCGGTCGTCAGCGGGAGCTGGAACCGCATCGGCGGCACGGACTCCGCGAGGCTCGGCGAACCCGACGGCGGTGAATCCCCGCGCGGCATCGGAACGACGGTCACGACGTACGGAACATCGGGATCGCCCGGCGGCACGTCCAGCTTGAACTGCGGTCCGTCGTTGTCGCGCGTCGTCATCGCGACGAGCTTGAACCCGGGGCCACCCTCGAACAGCGACGCACGCGTGATCGTCACGCTCGCATCGAGCATCGCGCGCTCGCACACGAGCGGCGGCGTGCACATCGTCGTGAGTCGACCGCTCAGCTCTACGGGCTTCTCGAACTGGAGGCCTTCGATGCGTCCTTGCGACGTGATCGTCCCGCTCATGATCTCGCGCGAGACGAGATCCGCGCGCTCCATCGGAGGTGACATCACGATCGCGAACTCGCCCGGCGGCGGATCGCCCCAACACGTCCCGTCCTCGCACACCTCGACGCCGTTGCAGTCGGCGGTCGTGACGCACTCGGGCTTCGGCGCTTCGGGCACGACGAGGCACGCCGGCATCGCGAGGGCGATCGCGAGGAGCACGCGGCGCATGCTCATGACGGATCCTGGCAATTGAGGAGATAGCTCCGGCTCGTGGTCATCCCGCCTTCGCCCTTCATCAGCTTGAAGCGCGGCGCACCGCTGTCGGCGAGCGGGCGATCGAACACCTGTACCGTGAAGAACCGCTCGGGGTGCTGTACGTCCGCTTCGGTGCACAGGGCGGTCAGATCGCAGGTGGCCGTTCGCTGCGAGGTGCCCGTCTGTGCCGCGGTGCACGTGGCGCGCGGCGGCGTGGGCTGGTCGCTGAAGTAGTCGACGAACAAGCTCACGTACAGCGTGTCGATCACGTCGGTATCGACGAGCGAGATGCTCATCGTGCCGGCATTGATCCCGGTCTCGAAGTTCACGGGACCCGGATCGGGAAGCTCCTGATCATCGGAGCGCACGGCCGTGATCGCCGGCGGCGAATTCATGCCGCCATCCGACGTGTCGACATCGAGGGACGGTGGCAGGACACAGCCCGCGAACGAAACCAAGAGGAAGCCAAGCCAGTACACGCGCGACCCACTACCATGCACGCGATGCACCACCGAGGATCCTCCTCGTGATGTCGCGGGGTTACTCGCGAACCTGGTGTCGGTGGGACGGCGTGAATCGGACATGGCTGTCATGGGTGGGTCGTGGCTGATAGGGCTTCCGTCACGCTCACGGCCCGTCGGGGTTATCTCCGGGCTCGCCGCCTTCCTTCTCGAGGTGACGGAACACGGTGCGGGGATCGACGCCGAGGTCGCGCGCCGTCTTCGTGCGGTTGCCGTTGTTTAGCGCGAGAACCTCGTTGATGTAGTCGCGCTGGAATTTGTCCTTTGCCTCCGCGAGCGTGAGGATCTGCGGCAGCGAATCGCCGGTGAGCCCGAGGTCATCGGGACCGATCACCGTCGACTCGCACAGCACGATCGCCTTCTTGATGCGGTTCTCGAGCTCGCGGATGTTGCCCGGCCAGTTGTGCTTGCGAATCGCGACGGCGGCGTTCGGCGAAAAGCCCTTCACCTTCGCGTCGTACTCGCGCGAGTAGCGCGACAACAGATAGCGCGCGATGACGAGCACGTCGTCGCCACGCGCGCGTAGCGGCGGAAGCTCGACGTTCACCACGTTGAGCCGGTAGTACAAGTCCTCGCGGAACCGACCGCCCGCGATCTCTTTCTCGAGCTCGCGGTTTGTCGCCGCCAGGATGCGAATGTCGACGGTCTCGGGCCGCGTGTCGCCGACGCGGAACACGACCTTCTCCTGGAGCGCGCGCAGCAACTTCACCTGCAGCTCGATCGGCATCTCGCCGATCTCGTCGAGGAATAGCGTGCCGCCATCGGCCGCCTGGAACTTGCCCTGCTTGTTCGCGACCGCGCCCGTGAACGCGCCCTTCACGTGACCGAAGAGCTCGCTCTCGAGGAGGTTCTCGGGAATCGCGCCGCAGTTGATCGTGATGAATGGCTTGCCCGCGCGCGGCGATCGATTGTGCACCTCGCGCGCGATCAGCTCCTTGCCGGTACCGGTCTCGCCTGTGATCAGCACGCTGATGTCGGTCGCGCTGATCTTCTCGACCTTGCGAAACACCTGTTGCATCGGCGGGCTCGTGCCCACGATCTCCCCGAATCGATACATCTCGAGTCGCTCGTTCAACCGCTTGTTGTCGACGCGCATCTCGTTGAGGAGGAGCGCGTTCGCGACGATCAGCGACGCCTGCGCGCTGAACACGCTGAGTACGCGCAGCGTGTCCGCCTGGAACAGATCGCGGATCGAATCGTTGCCGACGTAGATCAGGCCGATCAGCCGGCCCTTGTCGAGCAGCGGCACGCAGATGACGCTGCTCACCTTCAGCTGCATCACGCTCTTCGACGCGGCGAACTCGTCGTCGCGCATCGCGTCGCTGACGATCACCGGTTTGCGCGTGCGGATCACCTTCGCGACGATCGCATCGCTGAGCTGCCCGACCGCGTCGGCGATGTTCTCCTTGTTGAGGTTGCGCGCGACCTTGACGTCGACGGTCTCGCCCTCGAGGAGCACCAGGAATCCCTTGTCCGCGTTCGTGATCTCCACGATCGCGTCCATCAGCGCGTCGAGCAACTCGCCCAGATCGCGCTGGTGGATCAGCCGCTCGGAGAACTCGTACAGCTTCGTGTACGCGTCGATGTCTGCGATCGTCTCGCCAGCCTCGTCCTCCGACGGCGCGCTCTCGTCGATCATCACGAACCGCAGCTCGCAGCTGCCGATCACGATCCGATCGTCGTGCGAGAGCTTGTGCTTGCCGCGCTTCTTGCCGTTGACGACGAAGTCCGTCTTCTTGAGTGCGAGCACCGTGTAGATCTGGCCATCGAACCGGATCGCGAAGCCGTCCTGGACGAGCGGATCGGGCAGCACGATGTCGTTCTCGGGCGAGCTCCCGATCGACGTCAGCTTCTTGTCCGGGTGCAGGCTGTAGACCATGGGTGCATGGCCAGGTGATGCGAGGCGAAGTGAAGGCATTAGTCGTTCTCCCAACCGATCCCGATGCCGACGCTGTCGTCGGAGAACATCGGAGCAACTTGTAGGCGCTCTCGCCACGAAACCTTCTTGAGCTTTCGCTCGCCCGGCTTCGGCTTGTCGCGCAGCTCTTCGGGGATCAGCGAGTCATCCCCCTGGATCAGCGAGTCGTCACCCTCCACGCGCAAGCGCGGCTTGTAGTGGCGAATCGCGTCGAAGATCGACAGACCGTAGAGGCCGATGAACGCGACGCCGGTGCCGATCTGGAACTGTTGCAGCCGGCGCACCAGCAGGCCGTCGCCGACGGGAATCTGCTTGTTCGAGAAACCGTACGTGCCGACGAGGTAGACGTAGATCGACACGTTCGCGGCGAGCGTGGTGACCATGCCCGCGGCGAACAGTGTTCCCGGCGCGTAGCGCTTCTGGCTGAACTGCGCGATGCCGAACGGGAGGAAGTTGTAGCCGAACGGCGTGGCCTCGTAGACGACGAGCGACTTCTTGTACGCCTCGATCGCGGCCTTCGCTTCGGCGATGCGCTTGAGCTCGTCCTGCCGCCGCTTCTGTGCGAGCAGATCCGTCTTCACGTCGTCGAACAGCCGGACCGCACCCTCGGAGAACTGCAGCGTGCTGATCGAACGATCCGGTTCGAGCTGCAGCGCGCGCTGGAACTCCTCGCGTGCGCGCTCGCGGTTATTGGCCTCGTAGTGCGAAGCGCCCAACAGGATGTGCGCTTCGACGAGCTCGGCGGTGCGGGTCAGCTGCTCCTCGGGATAGAGCAGGGTGTTGAGGATCGGGATCGCGGACTGGTAGTCGCGAGCCTTGAAGCTCTGGCGTCCGCGGTCGAGATCCGCCGACGGCGACGCGTACGCGACGCCACACGCGAGCGCGAGGATCAGCGCTACTCGCAATCCACAGCCTCGTTCTTGCCGGGGCGCACCGTGACCTTCTTCGGCTTGTACTTCGGCTCCGGCGTCGTGAACTCGACGTTGAGCGTCTTCGATTCGCGCGTGTCCTCGAACGTCACCGTGTACTTGAGGCCGAGCGTCGCTGGCTGGCCATCGATCGACACGATCACCGTCGTGTCCGCGCACTTCGGTGTGAGGCTGCCCGGCTTGAACTTGAGGAAGACGGGCTCTTGCGCCTGGCCGAACCTGATCGTTCGCTCCTCCGGTGCGCAGCACTCGTTGCGGACGACGATCTTCGTCTCCTTGTCGAGATCGAGGAGGAGCCCCTCCTTGCCGATCTTGCGCAGGTCCGCTCCGGTGCCGCCGACATCGACGACGGTGTCGCGATACATGTCGACGGTGATGCGCGTTTGAAACGTCTGCGGCTTGGGTTCGACGATGCCCGCGTCGGGAATCGCCGGCGGACGCGTGCCACCGTTCGCCGCATCCTGCGTTGCTTCTGGCTCGACCACACCTGCATCGACCTCGACGGGAATCGGCGGCGGCTGATCCTCGCGCACGACGTGAGCGACACGATTCGCCCACGACGGACTCCCGGGATTCTCCGGCGGCGCCGGTGTGTCCGCAGGCGGCGGCTCGGTCTTCTTGTGAATCAAGAAGGCGCCGCCGCCGATCACGCTGGCGGCCGCGGCGACGATCCCGAGGCGCTTCCAGCGCTGGCGCCGGTTGAGCCCGTCGAGGATCGCGAGCACCTTCTCGTTCTTCGGATCGAGCGTGAGCACGCGATCGAGCACGTCGAGTGCGCCGGCGCGCTCGTCCTTCGCGAGCAGCTGCGATCCGCGACGCGTGAGGTGATCGACGAGCCGCGCGTGCAGCGCTTGCTCGTACGCGGGCGGTCCCGAGAAGTAGCGCGCGAGCTCGCCGGCGAGCTTGTCGGCCGCGATGCCGCTCTCGTCGAGGTAGCCCTCGAGCGCGGTCACCATCTCGCCGATCGCGGGGAAGCGATCCGCCGGCTCGCGCGCCATCGCGCGCAAGATGATCCGGCCCAGCCGATTGCCGATGCGCGGGTTCGCGATGCGTGGATCCGTGAACCGACACTCCGCGATGCGCTTGAGCACCTCGTGCGGGTTCTTGCCTTCGAACGGCAACTTGCCGACGCAGAGTTGGTACAGGACGATGCCGAGCGCGAACACGTCGGTGCGGAAGTCGAGCGGGCGCCCCTCGACGTGCTCGGGCGCCATGTACGCCGGCGAGCCGAGCAGCTGGCCGGTCACGGTCAGCCGCTCGAGATCGACCATGTGCGAGATGCCGAAGTCCATCAGCTTCACGACCCCGTCGGAGCGGATCATGATGTTCTCGGGCTTCACGTCGCGATGCAGGATGCCGCCGGCATGCGCGTGGGCGAGGGCGCGACCTACCTGCAGGATCAGCATCGCGCCGATCTCCGGATACGCGATCGGACGCGCGGTGATGACCTGCTTGAGCGTCTGCCCGTCGATGAACTCCGTGACGATGTACGCCTCGGACTCGGGCTTCGCGCTGAAGTCGAAGATCTCGAGGATGTTCTCGTGACGCAGCTTCGCGACGGCCTGCGCTTCACGCTCGAACCGATCGCGCGCTTCTTGGTAGTCGGCGAGGTGCTTGTGCAGCACCTTGATCGCGACGACGCGCTTGAGCGATCGATCGATGCCTCGATAGACGATCGCCATCCCGCCTTGCCCGACTCGTTCGAGCAGCTCGTACTTATCGAGGGTCTGTCCGACCTGGATATCCATGACAGTGATGTCAGGGCCCGTCCCGTACATCCATCAGACCTCGACGAGGCCCGATAAGGTTGTCTAAGGGTCCAAGTCTACGCCGCTTCTAGGTGCCAAACCAACCAACAGGAACGATCTGGGTCTGACGCGCCCGTCACTCACCCGCGTGCAGTTATGGGTCAGTGCCGGTGGATCGGCCTTTCCATCATCAGTGGTTGCCGGAGACCACGATGTTCATCGCCCGAGTCTTGACGACTCCGAGTTCATCCCGTACTTAAAGAGCCCCTAAAGGCACATAGCTCAGTGGGAGAGCATCACCTTGACACGGTGGGGGTCTGCGGTTCAATCCCGCATGTGCCTACGAAAATTCAGGTTTCCGGCAGTCGAGCGACGTAGCTCGAGCTAGGAACCGGGCGCGAGATAGGGCGCGAGCGCCTTCTCGATCGCAGGACCCGCGAGCTGGCTCGCCTGAAACCTCAGCTGCCGATCCACCGAGTGCGCGTGGTTTAGCACCACGCCCGTCTTCTCGGGCATCCCGGACTCGACGTGAACGACGCCGAGCGGCGCCTTCTTCGCGACGTCGATGAACGTGAGCGTCCCGGTGAATCCACCCCCCGTGTACGACTCGGCCTCGACGACGCCACCCGACACCGCGCCATCGACGATCACGAGGTAGCGGTAGCCCATGAATCGCCGGAACATCCGGCGATACGGATCGGGGCTCGCGTTGTCGTACGCGTGACGACCGGACGTGTGCGAGGCGACCTCGTGAAAGTCGTGGCCGATCTCCGAGATGACCTCGTTGTCGCTGTGCCGCTTCTGCGGATCTTCGTCGAGCCACTCGGGGTGGATCAGCGCGGCGTTCACGGCCGCATCGTTGTCACCACCGAGCACGAGCTTCTCCGGCAGCACCGGTGGCGTAGTCACGGGAGGTGCGGCGAGAGCGGTGCGAACTGCGGCACGATAGTCGGCGAGGCGCGCGGTGGCGGCCGGCACGAGCTCCTGCACGACCTCGTCGGCCTTCGGGCCACACGCCGCGAGGGTGGCGATCGCGATGATCGCAGAGGCACGCATTCGTCGAGGGTATCAGGACGAGCACGCGCGCAAGGCGGCGATCTCGGTCGCCGAGAGTGCGCGTCGATAGATGCGCAGCTCGTCGAGATTGCCCTCGAACGCATAGGCGCCACTCGTCGCGCGGCCGACGGTGAGCGTGTGCGAAGCATCCGTTCGACGGCCGCTGCCATCCTGGAGGAGATCCGCCGGCTGGAGGACATCGTCTTGATAGAGACGAAGACCGCCCGCGCCGAGCGAGCCATCCCACGTACCGCACAGGTACACCCACGTCTGCGGCTGCCACGATCCTGCTTCTTCGGCGGCCGTGGTCGGCGCGAACAGACCGAACGTGCCGGTGTCCCTGCGCAGATAGAAGTTCCAACCCTCGTCGAGACCGTCGAGGGATTTGTCGACGATCGCGGCGAACGGGTCGGAGAACAGTTGCGAGAACGACCACGCGCACACGCTGATCGCCGGAAGGTCGACGAGCTCGGCGGGTGTCGACAGCGTCACCCGCGACGTCACGCCGTCGAACTGCAGCGCTCCGTTGCGGCGGCCCGTGACCCACGCGACCTTGCCGGTCGTGGTGCCGTCGTGCCCGTTGCCCGAGCCGTCGTGGACGACGGCGCCGGTGGCCTCGTCGAACGAGTAATAGAGCGCGAGGTCGGCAACGCCGCAGCGATCCACGACGCCATCGGTGACGAGGCCATCACCGTCGATCGTTCCACTATCGCTCGTCGCTTCGAATCCGAGGCGCCCGCACCCGACAGTGCTCAGAACAACAAGCACGACGAGCCGCATGACCGCATCGTACCGAGCCGCGCGCTACGATGCCCGCATGTCACGTGCACTTCGCGTCGGAGCGTTCGCGCTGGCCATGTCGGCGTCGGGATGTCCGAAGCCGCCACCGCCGCCGTCGGTGACCGAGCCGCCGCGCCTCACTGCGGAGGAGAGCTGCGCGACACCGACGACGCCGCCCGTGCTGCCCGTGCGCATCGCGGCAGATCCGTACCGGCTGTCGCATCCCGCGGAGATGATCATGATCGTCGACGGGCGAACCGTGACGCCGACATTCCTGTGCGATCTGCCGGATCAGATCCTCGGCATCGCAGCGACGCAGACCGTCGACGGCGGCAAGCGTGTCGTCGGTGGAACCATCTACGCGCATCCGCGAACGGCGACGGCGCGCGCGGTGCCGCGGCGGATCGACGTCGTCGCGTCGTCGCCGGGCTGCAAGCAGGGCGAGCTCGCGTGCACGTTTACGACCGCATCGCCCGCGATCACGAAGATCGAGATGCTGCGCGAGCAGTGGATCAACACGAGCGGATGGATCCACGGCATGGACGACATGTGTCGCGCGTTGCCCGACGACACGATCGCGGTGTGCTCGACGCAGACGCGCATGGCCTACGTCGAGCTCGGTTGCGAGGGCGCGCTGCAGCTCGGGATCCACGACGCATCGCTCGAGCGGAAGTTCGATCTCGACGTGGAGGCACCGGTCATCCGCATGCGCGGCACGCTCGATCCGGCGAGCCCCGACGCCGCGACGTGGACGTTTCGCTTCACGGGCGACAAGACGAGCACGGCAGCACCGACGACGAAGCCACCGGCGAGCGCGACGTTGGTGATGAACGTGACCCCACCCGGCGTGCCGATCGACAAGGGCGGCGTGGGCCTCGGCGCGACGCTGACGATCGACGGCGCGGCGGAGCCGTGCATCGGCTGGGCGATTTATCGCCGCTGAGTGCGTCGCCTGCGTAGCTCCAGCACGCCGTTCGCGAGCGAGGCATGGGACGCCAACGTCGATGGCGCCGCAGCGCTACGGGAACTTCGCTTCGAGCGCGAGCTTGTCCGCGAACGCGTCGAATAGCATCGTGTCGGCCTTTGCCTTCTCGTTGCCGAACGTGCGCACCGTGACCTGATCCGCGGCGGCTTCCTTCTCGCCGACGACGAGCGTGTACGGGATCTTCTGCAGCGACGCGTCGCGGATCTTCGCCTGCATCGTCCAGCTGCTCGTGTCGCAGACGACGCGCACGCCCTTCGCTTCGAGGCGATCGCGCACCTTGGTCGCGTACTCGTCGGACTTGTCGGTCACCGGCACGACCGCGACTTGCACCGGTGCGAGCCACACCGGGAACGCACCCGCGAAGTGCTCGATGAGGATCGCGATGAAGCGCTCGAACGAGCCATAGATCGCGCGGTGGAGCACGACCGGGCGGTGTTCTTTGCCGTCCTCGCCGATGTACGAGAGATCGAAGCGCTCGGGTGCGGCGTAGTCGAGCTGGATCGTGCCGAGCTGCCACTTGCGACCGATCGAGTCGGAGACATCGAAGTCGATCTTCGGGCCGTAGAATGCGCCGTCGCCGGGCTTGAGCTCGTACGCGAGACCGAGGCCGTCGAGCGCGGACTTGAGCGCGGTCTCCGCGCGATCCCACATCGCGTCGTCGCCGATGCGCTGCGGCGGACGCGTCGCGAACTTCGCCGCGTACTTGAGGCCCACCGCGTTGTAGACGTGGTCGAGCAGCTTCACGAACCTCTGCACTTCGTCGGCGATCTGATCTTCGCGCGCGTAGATATGCGCGTCGTCCTGCGCGAACTGGCGCACGCGGGTGAGCCCACCGAGCGAGCCCGCGGCTTCGTTGCGATGGAGCACGTCCTGCGTGTGCAGGCGCATGGGCAGATCGCGATACGACTGCTTCTTGAAGCCGTAATACAGGTGGTGGCTCGGGCAGTTCATCGGCTTGAGCGAGAAGTGATGCGGGTCCGGATCACCGGCCGCCTTCGCCTCGCTGTCCTCGATGAGGAACATGTTCTCTTTGTATTTGCCCCAGTGACCCGAGGTCTCCCACAGGCCCTTGTTGTAGAGCAGCGGCGTCTTGATCTCGACGTAGCCATTGCCGAGCGCGAGCTGGCGCATGTACGCGGACAAGATCGTGTAGATCGCCGTGCCTTTCGGCGTCCAGAACGCAGCGCCCGGGGAGTACGGATGGAAGTGGAACAGGTCGAGCTCTTTGCCGAGTCGGCGGTGGTCGCGCTTCTCGGCTTCCTCGCGCTGCTTGAGCCACGCATCGAGGCCCTTCTTGTCGAAGAACGCGGTGCCGTAGATCCGCTGCAGCGTCTTGTTCTTCGAGTCGCCGCGCCAGTACGCCGCGCTCGACGACAGGATCTTGATCACGCCGACCTTGCCCGTCGACGGGCCATGCGGTCCGAGGCAGAAGTCGACCCACTCGCCGTGGCTGTACAGCGTGAGCGTCTTCGCGCCCTTCGCGATGATGTCGTCGATGATCTCGACCTTGAACTTCTCGCCCTTGCCGTCGAACAAGCGCTTCGCTTCGTCGGCGCCGACCTCGGTGCGCACGAACTTCGCGTCCGCGGCGATGATCTTGTTCGCCTCTTCTTCGATCTGCACGAGCTCCGCCTCGGTGAACGGCTGCCCGCGATCGAAGTCGTAATAGAAGCCGTTCTCGATCGACGGACCGATCGTGACCTGCGTGCCGGGGAACAACCGCTGCACCGCGTCCGCCACGATGTGCGCCGCGTCGTGACGGATCGTCTCGAGCGCCTCGGGGCTCTTGTTCGTCAGGATCTCGAGCTTGGTGTCCGCGTCGAGCGGGCGCGCGAGATCGACGAGATCGCCGTTCGCACGTGCCAACACCGCCGCCTTCGCGAGGCCCGGGCCGATCGCCGTGGCGACGAACTCGCCGATCGTGGTGCCGGCTGGAGTTTCTTTGGTGCTGCCGTCGGGAAGCGTGACCGTGACTGCGCTCATGGAGTCGCAGGAGTTACCACGGTCCGATCACATCTGGCAGCTGGACGCGCACTGGGACACCGACTCGAACTCGACATCGCACGGAACCTCGCGGCGCGGGTTCACCTGGCGCTCGCACATGTCGCGCTTCGCGGTGTCGTTCGTGGGGTACGTGCACGAGCCGTTGCGTCCCGTGATCGTACAGCTCGTGTTGTCGCAGAAGCCGCCCGGGCCGTCGTCGGCGCCGGTGCCGTAGTACGCGCCCTCGAGGAGGCAGGTCTGGCAGAGGGACATCTGGCCCGCGATCCGCGCCTCGCACAGCTCGAGGCAGCTCGTGCGGCTCGCGTTGTCGCAGACATCGCCAGCGCCCTCGATCGTGGGCGGATCATCGGTGCACACCGCGACGCAGCGGGCGTCGTAGTCGGAGAGGTTCGGCTCACCGCTGCCGCCGCCGTTACACGCCACGAGAACCATCGTCACCACGAGAAAGCTACGCATGGGCAGCGGATATCGCGGGATGGGCGGCGCTTCAACGACAAAGATCGGGGCGTACAGCGCCAGATGTCACCGATCGCCGTGGGTGGGGCGGTCAGCACTGATTTTCTCAAAACCGCTCCCACGAGCGGGGGAGGCGGGGTACAACCGGCGCCTGCACACGCAACTGAGGAACACACAAAGCCACATGCATATGAGCTACGCACGATGAACGGTCGGCCGCCTGGACGTTTCGATCGCCGCCGGCCCGAGGCCGGACTTCGCATCAACCACCGCATTCGCGTCCCCGAGATCCGGGTGATCCTCGACGAAGAGCAGCTCGGCATCATGCCGACGCACGAAGCGCTTCGCCTCGCCGAGGAGAAGGGCTTGGATCTCGTCGAGATCTCCCCCCGCGCGTTCCCGCCGGTGTGCCGGATCATGGATTACGGCAAGTACAAGTACGAGGAAGCGAAGAAGAAGCAGCAGGCTCGCAAGCGCGCTTCCACCGTCGAGACCAAAGAGATCAAGTTCCGTCCCAAGACGGAAGGTCACGACATGGACTTCAAGGTGAAGCACATCCGCCGCTTTCTCGAAGCCGGCAACAAGGTGCGCCTCGCCGTCGTGTTCCGTGGTCGCGAGATCACGCACCCGCGTACGGGCATGAACGTGCTCGATCGCGTGGTCGAGCTGTGCAACGACATCGCGACCGTCGAAGCGACGCCGAACATGGAAGGCCGTCGCATGATCATGGTCATCGCGCCGAAGCCCGGCGTGGTCCGCAAGGCGCAGGAGGCCAAGAAGGCCCAAGCCGCGCAGGCGCAAGCCGCACAGGCCGCTGCGGCGAACCAGGGTGGCCAGGGTAAGAAGGATCCTGGCAAGCAGGCTCCGCCGCCGCCCGATGACGACGATGATGACCTCGACGAGGACGCGATCAACGCGGACGTCGAGGATGATGACGACGACGAGCCGGCGAACGAAGCCGAGCGCGTTTAGTCGGGTCAAAACCTCGCGGGTCCGACGCTTGTCGTCGCAGACCCGCGAGACTCCTCGAGTTCGAGTGCGGATCGCGCGATCTGCATCGCCCGAGGAGAATCCGACAAAATCACTTGTCGGTTCTGGGCCGTTGAGGCATAAGAACCACCCTTCCGTTCCGCGGACGTAGCTATGCCCAAGGTCAAGACCCATTCCGGTGCCAAGAAGCGTTTCAAGCGCACTGCAACCGGCAAGTTCAAGTTCGCTCACGTGTTCAAGCGCCACCTCCTCACGGGGCGGAGCAAGAAGCGTAAGCGTCAGGCTCGCAACGGCGCGTACGTGCCGGCTGCGCACCACCACCAGATCGAAGTTCTGCTGCCGTACAAGGACTAGTCATGCCCCGCGCTAAACGAGGATTCAAAGCTCGCCGTCGCCGCAACCGCATCCTGAAGGCCGCGTCCGGCTTTCGCGGCAAGCGCTCGACCTGCCACGCCATCGCCAACGAGGCCGTGCAGCACGCGTGGATGCACATGTACCGGTCGCGCAAGGTTCGCAAGCGGGACTTCCGCTCGCTGTGGATCCAGCGCATCAATGCTGCCGCTCGGTCGGTCGGCATGAGCTACTCGAAGCTGATGGGCAAGCTGTCCACCTCGGGCATCGCGCTCAACCGCAAGATGCTCGCCGAGATCGCGATCAGCGACCCGGTGGCGTTTAAGCAGCTCGCCTCGGCGTAGCTGTCCACGGATTCTGTTTGAATCGCGGCGGCTCGAAAGAGTCGCCGTTTTGCGTTTCGGGGTGCCCGATGGAACTTTCTGATCTGATCACGAAAGCCGAAGAGCTCGAGTCGAAGTTCGCTGCGGAGATCGCGCCGATCCGCGACGAGCAAGAGCTGCGGAAGAAGCAGGCCGAGTACCTCGGCAAGAAGGGCGCGATGTCCGCGCTGCAAGCAGAGCTGCCCAAGCTCGGAAACGCGGACAAGCCGAAGGCCGGCGCGCGCTTCAACAAGCTGAAGCAGTTCATCGAAGCTGCGGTCGCCGAGCGCCTCGCCGCGAACGCCGACGAAGCAGCGCGCATCGATCTACAGCGCTCGCTCGACGTGACGTTGCCCGCGCGTCCGATCGCGAGCGGCCACCTCCATCTGCTCACGCAGGTGCGGCAAGAGGCCGTGCAGATCTTCTCCGAGCTCGGCTTCGTCGTCGCCGATGGTCCGCAGATCGAGACCGACTGGCACACGTTCGAGGCGCTCGCGATCCCGAAGGATCACCCCGCACGCGACATGCAGGACACGTTCTACGTGTCCGAGGAGATCGTGCTGCGCACGCATACGAGCCCCGTGCAGGTGCGCACGATGCTCACGCAAGCGCCGCCGATCCGCATCGTGGCGCCGGGCCAGGTCTATCGTCGCGACGACGATCCGACGCACTCGCCGATGTTCACGCAGATCGAAGGGCTCGCCGTCGACGAGGGCATCTCGTTCGCGGATCTCAAAGGCGTGCTGATCCACTTCGTGTCGCGGTTCTTCAAGAAGGACCTGACGGTGCGGCTGCGCCCGAGCTACTTCCCGTTCGTCGAGCCCGGCGCCGAGGTCGACATGCAGTGCAGCTTCTGCGGAGGCTCGGGGTGCCGGCTGTGCAAGGGCACCGGCTGGATCGAGATCGGTGGCGCGGGCGTCGTCGATCCCGACGTGTTCGCGCACACCAAGATCGACAGCGAGAAGTACACCGGCTTCGCGTTCGGCATGGGCCTCGAGCGCATGGCCATGCTTCGTCACGGCGTGAACGACATCAAGTACTACTACGAAGGCGATCTTCGCTTCTTGGAGCAATTCTAATGAAGATCCTCTGGAGCTGGCTGCTCGAGCTCGTCGATCTCGACAAGCTGCCGACGGTGGAAGAGGGCGCGCGCGCACTCACGCGCGGTGGTCTCGAGATCGAAGGCATGACCAACCTCGGTGCGGCGTTCTCGGGCGTCGTGATCGCCGAGGTCGTCGGCAAGCGTCCCCATCCGCAAGCGGACAAGCTCACGCTCGTCGACGTGATCACCGAGCGCAGCGGCACGGCGACGCAGGTCGTGTGCGGCGCGCCGAACGTTCCGGAGCCGGGACGTCGCGTGTTGTGGGCGCAGCCCGGAGCGGTACTGCCGGGCAAGACCGGCCCGATCACGCTCGGCAAGAAGGCTGTAAAGGGCATCGAATCGCCCGGCATGTTGTGCGCGGAAGACGAGCTCGGGCTCGGCGAATCGCACGCGGGCATCATCGTGCTCGACGAGGATGACAGGACGCCGCTCGGCGAACGCGCGCAGAAGGCGCTCGGCATCGACGATTGGCTGCTCGAGGTCAACGCGCCGGCCAACCGCGGCGACGTGCTCGGGCACATCGGCGTCGCCCAGGAGCTCGTCGCGATCTTGCGCGGTCGCGTGGTGTGGCCCGATGTCGACAAGGCCGCGCTCGCGGCCGGGGCAGGTGTGGCGATCGCGATCGCCGATCCATCGCTGTGTCCGCGCTATACCGCGCTGCGCATCGAGAACGTCAGCGTCGGTCACCCGACGACGTTCGCCGCTCGCCGCATCGCGCAGCGCCTGCGTGGCGTGGGCGTGCGCTCGATCTCGAACGTCGTCGACGTGACGAACTACGTGATGTTCGAGCTCGGCCAACCTCTACACGCGTTCGACGCGGACACCCTGAAGTCCGGCGTGATCGGCATCTCGCCCGCGAGGGACGCCGAGAAGTTCAAGACCCTAGACAACGTCGACCGCACGCTGATGCCGGGCGACTTGATGATCCGCGACGGCGAGCACGGCATCGCGCTCGCGGGCGTGATGGGCGGTCTCGAGTCCGAGGTCACCGACAAGACGACGAACGTTCTCCTCGAGAGCGCGAGCTTTCGCGCGTTGTCCGTGCGTCGCACCGCGCGCCGGCTCGGGCTGCACTCCGAGGCCTCGCATCGCTTCGAGCGCAACGTGGATCCCGAGCTCGCCGCGATCGCGTCGGCGCGCGCGGCGAAGCTGTTCGCCGATGTCGCCGGCGGCAGGATCGCGGGCGGAATGGTCGACGCGTATCCCGGCAAGAAGCCGATCGCGGCGATTCCGGTCCGGCTGTCGCGCGTGCGCATGGTCTCGGGCGTCGCGCTCGAAGCCACCACGTGCAAGGACGCGCTCGAGCGCCTGGGCTGCGCCGTCAGCGGATCGACGGACGGCGACGCTGTCGTGTTCGACGTGACGCCTCCGTCGGCGAGAGCAGACGTCGCGCGAGAGATCGACGTCATCGAAGAGATCCTGCGCGTCGTCGGATACGAGCAAGTCCCATCGAGCCTCCCGATCCTGCGTCAAGCGCCGGGCGTGCGACCGATCGAGCGTGGCGACGCGTGCCGCAATGCACTCGCCGCGGCGGGCCTATCCGAAGCGATCACGTTCGGCTTCCAATCGGTCGATCGCTGCCAAGCCCTGGGCCTCACGCCCACCGATCGCCGCACGCAACCGATCGCGCTGCGCAACCCGATGACCCTGGACCAAGCGGTCATGCGCACGTCACTCGTGCCGAACCTGCTCGCCGCGATCGCGCGCAACCAGTCCTATGGTCGCCCCGACGTCGCGCTGTTCGAAGTGGGCAGCGTGTTCCTCCGTCGCGGTGAAGGCATCACCGAGCGTCCGATGCACGAGCTCGCCGACGAGCCGCTGTGGGCCGCAGGCGTGTTCGCGGGCAAGCGCCCGGCGCAGCTCGGCGCGGGCACGCCGTGGGATGCATTCGACGCGAAGGCGTTCGCGGAGCGCGCGATCCGCTCGGTCGCGGGCACCATCGCGATCACGACGCGGTCGACGAGCCACGTGCCGTTCCTGCACCCCGGTGTCGCGGGCGAGCTCTGGCTCGAGGGCATCGACATGCCGATCGGCGTGTTCGGCGAGATCCATCCCGAGGTTCGCAAGCGCCTCGGCGTGACCGGGCCGGCCTTCGCGTTCGATGTCGAGCTCGGTCGCGTGCCGCTCGCGCAGCCGGCGCAGATGACACCGATCGCGAAGTTCCCGGGCTCAACGCGCGACGTGTCGCTGCTCCTGCAGTCGACGATCTCGGCCGGCAAGATCGCCGACGTGATCACCGCGACGCGCGAGCCGCTCATGCATCAGGTTCGCCTCCTCGAGGACTATCGCGATGCGAAGCTCGGCGACGGCATGAAGAGCATGCTGTGGTCGATCGAGTATCGCTCGCCCGAGCGGACGCTCACGGATGTCGAGGTCGACGCGGCACACGAGGCGATCGTGGCGCGGCTGGTCGAAGCACTGCCGGCGCAGCGTCGCTGACGCGCGTCGATCCGCGGACGAGCAGCGGCCGGAGACGTTTCGGACGTGCCGTCGTTCAGGCATGATCAGACGATGGATCGAACCGTGGGGTCGCGCGTTGTCACGGGGATGCGCTGGTTGGCACTCGTCGCGCTCGTTGGTTGTTCGAGCGCTCCGTCGACAGCTCCGAAGACGACCGCAGCGGCGCCGCCGCCGATCACTCCGATGTGCTCGGGGGCGGAGTGCGAGGCAAAGCTCGAGAAGGAGCAGCGCTTCGAGCCGCCGAACCCCGACGAGTTCCGACCACCCGAGGAGGTCGGCACGCCCGCCGAGTCCGCGACGTGCGCGACGGTAGGCGAGGTCGTCGCGTCGACCGAGGTCGGCAACTATGCCGAGCCCGAGGAGCGCGCGCCCGCAGTCGCGAAGCACACGTCGAGGTGCGAGGCGCTCAAGTTGGATCAAGCGACGCGCACGTGCATCGCCGAGCAGGGCGACAAGAATTCGATCGCGTACTGCTCGCCGGACATGGTGCTAGACGTGAAGCTCGAGATCGTCGCGGCGGGTGACTGCGATGCGGTGATCAAAGCCGCGAGTGATCGCCTGGCGAATCGTCCCGCATTCGACTGGGAGAAGAAGTGGTGGTCGCCGCGCGCGGCCGGCTATCTCGCGTCGTGCAAGAAGGATCGCTGGACGAAGACGCTCGGCGACTGCGTGAAGAACGGGCAGGCGCAGTACTGCTCGTATCAGACGGTGCGCCCGCTCCAGGCGCGAATCGACGCGATGCTCGTCGAGGCGAACAAAAAGGAGCAAGAGCAGCGCGAGCTGTGGGGCAAGGCGTACGCCGAGCCCAAGAAGTATCCGCAGGTGAAGGTCGAGATCGTCAGCGCGCGCGGATGCGCGGACATCATGAAGGCGGTCAACACGCGGGTGGAGAAGCAAGGACCGCAGTCGTGGGAGAAGACGTGGTGGACGCCGCGCGCGAAGCAGTACGACGCGTCGTGCAAGAAGGATCGCTGGACGGTGGAGGTCGGTGACTGCGTGAAGACACAGCATCCGAGCAACTGCTATCAGTACGCGCCGCCGACCCTGCAGCAGAAGCTGATCCAGCTGTATCAGACCGCGTTGCCAGCTCCGCCACCGCCGAAGCCGATCAAGCCGAAGCAACCGAAGCAGCCGAAACAGCCGAAGCAGCCGAAGTAGCCGACGTAGCTCAGCGCGGTTCGCCGCGCACGAGCCACTCCCAACGACCGGTGCCATCGGGCACGTTCAGCTGTGGCCCGGAGTCGGTCTCGACGACGACGAGTTGTCTGGTCTCGACGAGCTCGGCGACGCGATCGAGGTACGCGTCGAAGCTCGTCGCGATCACTTCGAAGTCGCACTCGCTGACGTAGTCCATGAGTTGCCCCGCGACACCCGCGGGACCCGGAATCAGATCGATCACCGTGGTGTCGCCCTCCAGGTCGTACCAGCCGCCGATCGGGATCCGCTTCGGATGAAACACGAGCCACCGCACGCGATCGTCATCCTGCGTTTCGGTGTCGTCCTCCTCGAGATCGAAGTTCCGCTCGTGGGTCCAGCGCTCGAGCATGCGATCGATCGAGACCAGCCACCCACCCGCCGGCAGGATCGAGAGCGCCTCGGTGTCCTGGCCGTCGGCGATCGCGAGCCAGGCGCGATAGTCGGATGGGAGGCGCGAGGCCATGAGGGTCTCTGCGGCAACGATCGAGGTCTCGGTGGCTCCTTTTCGAAGCCCGAGGCGACCCGCGGCGGGGCCGAGAGCTGCGATCAACCGCCGCCACGTACGCATGTGGCGAGCGTACCCGTCCGGCCGATCTCCTGCGGGGCCAAGCGTCCATTAGAGTTACGGGAACGTTCGGGGATCTGTAGCAGTTCCAGCACGTTGGCTGTAGTCTGGAGGCATATGGCGCGAATGACCAAAGCCGACATCATCGAGGCCGTCTACGAAAAGGTAGGCG
>Ga0154020_10001438_pt1 | contig 29401 bp, 23 predicted proteins | sample Klosneuvirus_201_FD_109709 | JGI IMG/M metagenome (GOLD analysis project Ga0154020, IMG submission 109709) | Active sludge microbial communities from wastewater, Klosterneuburg, Austria - Klosneuvirus_20160825_MG | ecosystem: Engineered > WWTP > Aerobic digester > Activated sludge | place...
CAAGTACTCCAAGGCAACCTTGCGTTTCAAGTCGTTCGGGTACCGATTTTGACGTTTTACTTTTTTAATCCTGTTCATCACTTTACACTTGTGTTTTGTGTAAAGTCATTTCAGGACAAGACACACCGATTCGGTTACGCCTTCTTCCAGGCCTTTTTCCAGACCTTTTTCCAGGCCCTCTTTCCGGCCTTTCTCGATACCTTTCTCGATACCTTTCTCGATACCTTTCTCGATACCTTTCTCGATACCTTTCTCGATACCTATTTTTTCTCCGCGTTGGAAGAAGGGGTCTTTGCGTTCGTCAATTACTTCTGAAATATTTAGCATGATACCTTGAAATATTAGTTGCAAATCGTGCAGGTTTGACAATATGTGCAATTGTTGCAGGCGCAGTTCCCGGTCGGCCCCCTCTGAAGTCAGGCGACGTAGTTCGTTTACCACCTCGGTCATCTTGCACTCTCTCGAATGTCAGGCCTCCTCCCCCCACCGAAAACTTCCCAAATCAAACCCCGCCAGATCAAGCACGCGGTCCACCACCGTGGCGGCCACGGCCTCGAGGGTCGCGGGGCGCGAATAAAATGACGGGGAGGCGGGGCAGATGATCCCCCCCGCCTCCGTCACGGTTAGCATGTTGCGGATATGGATGAGGCTGAGTGGCGTATCGCGCGGCACGAGTAGGAGCCGGCGGCGTTCTTTCAGCACCACATCGGCGGCGCGGGTCACGAGGTCGTTGCTCACACCCGTGGCAATGCGGGCCAGCATGCCCATCGAGCAGGGGCACACGATCATGGTGTCGTAGCGCGCCGAGCCGGATGCAAAAGGCGCGTAGAAGTCGTTTTTTTCGTAAAAATCGAAGGGATACGCGGCAAAGTTGGCGGGTCCGACCTCCAGTTCCCAGTTCACGACGGCGTTGTCGGACAGCACTACGCCCACGGCGTCCCACTGCGGGCGCAGGGCGGCGAGTTTGTCGAACAGCACCTTGGCATAGATGGAGCCGGAGGAGCCGGCAACGGCGACCACGATTTTTTTGGCCATGCTGCGGATGTGCTTACTGGGGCAGGTTGAGCAGGAAACCGATGGTAAAGTTGGCGTCCCAGTCGAACACAAACTGCCGGCAGTCGGTGGCGTCGGAAATGGCTTTGTAGATGTTGAGACCGCCCTGTTGTTTGTCGCCTTCGCCCTGGTAGTCGCCGGGGGCTTTCAGCACGGTGTAGCGCTCCTTGCCGTTGCGGGTTTGTTTGGCCAGTTCGAAGGGCACGCCGCCGATGATGAAGCAGGTTTGGCGCATGTCGGCGGGCACCTGTTTGGCTTTGGCGCTCACCTCCTGGTACACGGCGGCATCGGCTTTGCCGGTCTGGCGGTATTTGGCGCCGGGTAGTTCGAAGCCGGTGGGTGCGCCGCCGCTCATCCACGAGATTTTGGTATTGCCGGAGCCGATGTCCACCACGAACGCATTGCCGTAGTAACCGGCAGGCAGGCAGGAGCGCAGGGCGAGTTGGGCTTCCTGTGCGGGTGTGACCTCGTTCACCACGTATCCCATGCCCTTGAGCAGGTTGGTAATGGTGGTGGTGACGGGTATTTTTTTGGCGCCCGAACTGACCACAAAATGGATGTTTTTGGGCCCAACGCCATAAGCAAGCATGTCGGCGATGTAATTTTTGAGGCCTTTTTTGATGTCGTCTTCGGTGGCCAGGTTTTCGTACACGAGGCTGGCGCCGTACTCGGCTTTCTCGAGTTTCCAGTTTTTCCGGGTGTCGGTTTTGATGATGAACGAGTTGAAGCCCGTAGCGCCGAGTTCGACCACACCTTTCAACACGCCGTTGACGGGCGCAGGCGGCACGTAGTTGAAGGAGCCGCTGCTCTTGCCCCAGGTTTCGGACTTGGCGGCGGGAGCCGTGGCAGGCGCCGAACTGTTGTCGGGTGTGGTGCCCGAGGTTTCGGTGGTGGTTTCGGAGCCGCCGTTTTGGAATCGGGGCAGGAACGTTTTGATCGCAAAATAAGCCCCGCCGATGATCAGGAGTGTGATGAGCAGGCGGGAAAAAGTGGTCAGTCGAGCCATGGTGTGTACGTGATTTGGTAAATGAATGTGGAAAATCGGGTTGTTTGGATGGTCACAAAGTTGGCACAAAACGGATTACTGCGACAAAAGGTGTTAGAAAGTTTTTTGAGGATGGTTTTTTGAGGCGAAATGGCGGCCCCACCCCCAACCCCTCCCCCACTGGGAGGGGGGCTACATCCCGCTTCGCTTATCCTTTCCCAAGTTGGAATACATGTGCAACAACAATCGGAATATTCGAGGTAGTAGAGAACAGGCCCTCCTCCCTCGGGGGGAGGGGGGTTACATCCCGCTTCGGTTATCCTTTCCCAAGTTGGAATACGTGTGCAACAACAATCGGAATATTCGAGGTAGTAGAGAACAGGCCCCCCTCCCTCGGGGGGAGGGGGGCTACATCCCGCTTCGCTTATCCTTTCCCAAATTGGAATACATGTGCAACAACAATCGGAATATTCGAGGTAGTAGAGAACAGGCCCCCCTCCCTCGGGGGGAGGGGTTGGGGGTGGGGCCACCCCTCGGATCATCCGCCTGAAACAATTTCTGCCAAATAAAAAAAACAAAAAAAGCGTCTGGAACGAAATTCGCGTAGATTTGCCATGCAATACACAAAACCCGTTGGAGAGAACATGGAAACAGGGCATAAGACCAAACTGGCCTTGAACGTGGACGAAAAACGCGCCTGGGATCAGACGTTCCGCCTCATGTCCTGGTGGGACTCCGACAAGGTTGCCGGCGCCCGCGTGATGGTGGTCGGCGCCGGTGCGCTCGGCAACGAGGTACTGAAAAATCTGGCGCTCCTGAATGTGGGGCGCATCCTGATCGTAGATTTTGACGACATCGAGTACGCCAACCTCTGCCGCTCCGTGCTCTTCCGGGAATCCGATATCGGCGATAAAAAGTGCGACGTGGCCGCTCGCCGTGTCCGCGAACTCAACCCCGGCACGCGGGTACAGGCCATCAGCGGTGATATTCTGGTGGACATCGGCCTCGGGGTATTCCGCCGCATGGACGTGGTGATCGGCTGCCTCGACAACCGGCTGGCCCGCATGTTCATCAACCGGCACTGCTTCAAGGTAAACAAAACCTGGGTAGACGGCGCCATCGAAAACCTGGCCGGACAACTCGACGTGTTCAAACCGGATGTGTCGTGCTACGAGTGCCAGTTGACCGACGAGGAATGGAAAATTATCCACTACCGCCTCGGCTGCCCGGACATCGCCCAGCGCAACGCCACCGGCGGAAAAATTCCCACTACCCCCATTTCGGCATCCATCATTGCCGCCATGCAAGTGCAGGAAGCGCTCAAGGTGCTTTACGGCAACGACAAACAGTCCATGGCCGGGCAACATTTCAAATACGACGGTATGCACAACCTGATCCTCCAGTACGGCATTGACTACGTGCAAAAGGACGAATGTGTGAGCCACGAGACCATCGAAAACCTGATCGAGGCCCCCGAACTTTCGGCCAATACCACTGTGGGCGCGCTGCTCGACTGGGCCGCCAACCGCTTTGGAGACCAGGACCCCGTTCTGCACCTGGACTACGAAGTGGTGCTGGAGGTGACCACCGAGGTATCCGAAATCAGCACACCGGTGCTTCTGGCCAAGCCGCACTTTTCGGAGGCGATACAGCAGCAGTACCGGAAGGAGCCGGGCGAGAACATCCGGTACAGCAAGGTGATCGAGCACGGTATCCGACGGGGCAACTTCCCCCACCCAACGGCCTCCTTGCGTCAAATCGGTGTGCCGCCCCTGCAAATTTTAAAAATAGAAGCCAACGGGGTGTACCATGCCGTCGAACTGACCGGCGACGAACCGTTCCTCAATTTTCAATAACAACAGTTCAAAACCTTTTTTTCACATCATGAGCGTAATCAATATTTCAATCCGGGTAATGCCCAAAGGGGACGAGTTGGACGTGGAGCTGCCCGTTTTCTCCACCGGCAAGGACATCGTCGAGGAGTTGCTCAACGCCAATGTGGCGCCCCGCATGGATTCCGAGGGAAACCCTTATGTCTATGAGCTCATTTCAAAAGCGAGCAACGTCAAGATTGGCGAAAACAAAACCCTGTTCGACCTTGGCATTCGCGAAGGCGAGACCATTTATTTCGTACCAAAACTCGTGGCAGGATGAACCCGCAATTACCCGTTTACGACTTCAACGACCCGGTGTTCAAAACGAACCTGAAGTACAAACGCTGGGCACGCGAGCACGTCGAGCTCGCCTCGCTGCACAGCGATGTCATCACCCTGGAGGTGGCCGAGACGGTCAGCCCCCTGCGCATCCCGGTAGTGTACCACGTGCACTATCGCCTGCGCAGCATTGTCGGCATTGACGAGGCCTACAACCCGGTGTACGGCAACCACCACGTGCTGGAGCTGGCGCTGCCGCCCCAATACCCCCTCGAAGGCTGCAAACTCACCATGCTGACCGATGCGTGGCACCCCAACATCAAGTCGGAAGGCAATTTCTTTGTTCATGAATCGGGGACCACCGAGAGTTTCGGCCTGTCCTACGGCTTGTACCAACTGGTGCTGCGCGTGGGCGAAATTCTTCAGTACAAAAACTACCACGCCATCCACGAGCCGCCCTATCCGGAGGACTCGAAAGTGGCCGAATGGGTCATACAGTTTGCCGAACCCAACGGAATCGTGAACAAATATCAGGACATCGCCGTGGACGACACGCCGCTGGTACACGTCGAACGCGCTGCCGACGAGGCCCCTCAGCCGGCGGTCAACATCGCGCCGCCGCCGCTCACCCCGCCCGGCCCGGAACCGCCTCCCGAGCCATTTTTGGTTCCGGCTCCTCCGCCTCCCGCTCCGCCACCGCCCGCCATGACCGCCCCGCCACCCGAGCCGGAGCCCACACCCGAGCCGGCCCCAGAATCGGGCGGCATACGGATCAAGATCGGCTCCATGCGGCCCAATCCCGAGCACAAACCCAAGATCACCATTACCCCCAAGGATTGACACATTGTTCAGCATAACCAACACGTTCTCCGGATGAAACCACGCATACCAATCAGGATATTACTCGTCGGCCTGCTGCTCACTGGTCTTGGCGTTGTGTCGTACGCGCAATCATTTGAATTTGAGTTCAAATACGGCGGACCCAACAAATACAGAGGCGAAATCAAGTACGATGTGGCCTACTCCCGCGGCGACAACCCCGAACTTATCCCGCTCAAGCCGAATGATAAAGGCAAAATAGACCTGCAGGGCGCCGGGAAAGGCAGTTTGGTTTTCACGTTTTTTCCCAAAAAATTAGGTTGGTACTGGGGCTACCAGAAAAAGGACTACACGCTGCTGATCCAGCCCGGATGTACTGCGCCCCCCGGCGCACTCAGCGTGATTCGAAACCAGAACATCGCCATCACAAGCGCCGATGAATCGTCCGTCCGTCTGGAATACCGCATCCGGGAAAACGGTACGGGCGAATTGAAGATCGGTGCTTGTGCGACCAAAACCCTGGATTCCATCGCCTGCGACAATTATCTCCGTTTCCCGTTCAGCATAAGCGGGCTTGTGGATCAGGCAAAACAGGCTTGCGAAGACGCTTTGGCCGCCTTCGCCGCCAACAAAACCGGCGGCATCGGTCAGGTCAAGACCGTTAAGTTCGAACACCCCGACGCCCCCTGCCTGAGCGACCTGAACGACATCATCGGCCAACACGACCTGTGGGAGAAAGCAAACCGGGCACCTACCTGCGACGATGCCAAAAAACTGTGCAAAACGTACCTCGAAAAATACGGCAACGCGGGCCTGTTTTCCACCGAAATCAACACGATCAACAATTGCAAACCCACGCCCAGGCCCGTGACGCCGTCGGGTACGAACACGCCCAAACCGGCCAAAATTGACAAGTCCGCCGAAGAAAAAGAGTTCGCACGCATCCGAACATCCACCAACAAGGACTCTATACAGGCATTCATTGACGTTTGGAACGACAAAAACCCCGGCAGTGATTTCGTGCAGCAGGCACGGGCGCTGCTCGCCGGATTATTGCCTATCGAATACGAGGAAAAAATTCTGCCCGACGGCCGGCATCAGTTCCGCCTGCTGCACGTAGACAAGCCGCGGATCAAAAACCTGTCCTTGCTCGGCGACATGGACATCAATACCGACCGGCTGCTCACGGAAAACATATTCACCGTGACTATCGGAACGGGCGAGTACAGTGTGTTCGTCAAGGACGCCTCCGGCAAACAGGCCACGATCAAGATTACCAACGAGTTCGGCGCCGGCATCACCTCCGTCCCTGCTGCGGAAGCCTGGTTGCTCCGCGTGAACGGCGGCAAGAAACCCTACGTCGTCCACCTCGTGGATATTGCCAACCCCAACGACGTAAAAATCTGGAAAGGACGCCTCAATTCCGATACCCTGCTCATTACCCTGGCGGAACTTCAGGAGCGCGGCCTGGACAAATCCTATCGCGTGCTCGTGAAAAACAACGAGCGCAGCGCGCGGCCGGCCGAGGCGGGTGTCGTGGAAGGGCGCAGCACCGACGGCGACTCCACGGTGCTCGACGCGATCCTGTTTGTATTGCTGCTGTTCATCGTGCTGTCTGCTGCCTACGGGGTGTACCTGCTCGTGTGGTACCGAAAAGCCAAACAACGGAAAGCCACCATTTACGACAGTTTCCAATAACCGAACGCTATGCAACTACCCATCCGATCTTTGTTGTGTACCCTGCTGCTCACGTCGGCCTGGCATCTTGCGCAGGGGCAGCGGCAGCAAACCATGCGCTTCCAGTTTGAGCACAACGGTATTTCATACAACAACGGCTCCGCACAGGTAGCCCTGACGGACGACCCGGCCAACAAGGAAATTCAACTGGTTTTTACCAATGTCTCCCTCGGCCCGAACGAACCCGGCTCGGGCCTCAAGATGGTGCTGAAAGACGACTGCATTTACCTGTCCACCACCAACCTGCAACTGCAGGAAAGCCCGCCGCGCGGGTTGGCGCTCAGCAAGGATGCCCAAATCAAGCGCCGCATCAGCATCACCGGCGTCGGCAAAGCGTTCATCCGGATAGACAAGTTGTACTGCCGCTCCGAAGGCGGCGAGGACCGGCTTATCCGGTTGATCGCGCCGGTCAGTTTTGACTATGAAATCGGCGGCGCCGCTGCCGAACCGCCCCAACCCTCCCCTGCTCCCAACGATCAACCCCGGCAGACCCCGTCTAAACCCAAGCCCCAACCCGCCCCACCCAAGGCCGCCGAAGACCCGGCGGTGATCGCCTACCGGGAGGCTCTGCGTATACCGGCCGGCAAGGATCGCGAGCGCGCCTTGCAGAAATACCTGGACAACTTTCCCAAAGCGGCAAACGTAAAAGAGGTCAAAAAACAAGTGGAACTCGGGTTTGTCCCCCAGGCGCCGGAAGGCGACAGGGTGGTGTACCGCATCCGGTACGCCGCATGCACGCCACAGTTCGACACGGCGCAGTTTGTCGGCACGGTCGAACCTGCGGGCGACGGCAGCCCGGACTATTTGCTGAAACTGGCAGTGAATCGGGGCGAATCGTTTGACGTGGCCCTGACCGATCCCTGCAAGGCGGAGAAAGTCCGCACAACCAGCCTGTTCATCAGCGGCAACCCGCTCAAGTGCGCGCTGACGACCACCGAAACCCGGTTTGTCCTGAAATTTTCGGGCGGCAGCAACGCCAAGGCTCCGTTCATCGTCGAGTACCTGAAAGACGGCATGTCCTTTCCCAGAGGGTTCGAAACCATCGAGTCCACCGACAAGGAATACAGTTTCCCGATCGTGCAGATTCGCGAAAAAACAGAGGCTTACGGCACGTTTTCCCTGCAGGTGCGCGAAGACAACCTTATTCTCCCGGTCGAGGGCAGCGTGTACGTTCCGCCACCGCCGCCCGTTTGGCCGTATTTTGTGGCAGCGTTCGCGCTCGCGCTTGCGGCGTTTTTCTACTCTTCCTACCGAAAAAAAATGCGCAAAAAAGCCGTGGAAGCCAAGGTGAAGAAAAAAGAAGAAACACCCGCCGAGGAAAACGAGAACTGGGTACCGCTCCAGCCACCGTCGTCGGGCAGCGCGGTGAAAATCCGCACGACCGCGCGGCCTGCCACCGATCCCAAAGCCTTGTCCGAATCCGAATTCGAAACCCTGCTGAAAGGAGCGCAGTACCGCCTGCTTGGCATGAAAAGACACTGGCCGGATACCGTGCTGACCGAAATATATCTGAGCCCGAAGAGCATAGCGGGCATCAGCGCGTTTTTGCACGACCAGCGCAGCACCATTCTGGAGGAGGAAGAGGGCAGCATCCCCGAGATCGGCGGATTCCTCCTGGGCAAGTACTGTGTATCCGAAACAGGCGAGTACCGTGTCGTGCTCACCGATTTCGTGCCTATTGTGCCGGAAGAGCACAACGTGTACCAGCTCCAGTTCAGCACCGAGAGCCTCGTACGCGAGCTCGGCGACATGCAGGATCAGTTTCCCGACCGCTCACTCGTCGGCTGGTTCCACACACACCCCGGCCACGGGCTGTTCCTTTCCCGCCCCGACCTGACGATACACAACGGGTTTTTTCGGGAAAAATACCAGTTCGCCATGGAAATAGACACCCTGACTCCGCACCTGGACACCGGCTTTTTCACCCGCACCACCGCCGGCCCTGTGAACAACACCGAAACACAGGCGCCCGAACTGACCTGGTTTCATTGGAAAGAAATTGAACAACAAAACAAACCATAACGATCATGCGCATTCCACACTGGTTCCGATTGGCCCCGCTTGCCCTGCTACTCGCGCTAAGCGCAGCAGTGGCCCTTCCGGCCCAAAACAAACCGGGCAACGAGTCGGATTTTGCCATTGAGTCCATTCAGTTGAACGACAAGGACAACCGTATCGAACTATTCGTACGCACCATGCAGGACGGTACGGGGAAACAACTGAGCATGGATGCCATGCGGGTGTTCGAGACGAACTTTACCGGGGAGTACCAGCAGCTCAAAATTCACAATATCCGCCACGAGATCAAAGAACGCGCCGCCGGTACCGTCCGGGTCGATACCCTGAACATCCTGTTCCTCGTTGCCGCCGGTTCGGGCATTTCTCCGGAAACCGCAGCCCAGCGCAACGGCCTCATTCAGAATGCGATCAACACCATCGGCACCGGCGCCAAGTTTACCAACTATTACCTTGCGTCGTACGGCGACGACGTCCTGCCGCCCAAGGCGTTCGGCATTGACGAAGCCCAGACGGTGCTGGCCGAACTCGACAGCCGCACCGACCTGTACGCCGAGCTATACCGGGGCATTGCGGAGGCCACCCGTTTCATGCGCGACCGACGGGGCAAGTGGGTGCTGTTCCTTCTGACCGATGGCAAAAACACCGAAAACAGCGCCCGGTACGATACCTATTGGCCGTACGATGTTTCCGATGTGCAATATTTCCTCAAAAATCTGAGCCACAGCACCTACGTGGCGCCGATCGGCATCGGCCCCGCGCCCGACACGGGTTTCCTCCGGCTGGTCGTAGCCGCTTCGTACAACACCAACGACACCTGTGCCGTCGGCACCCTCCCGCCGGGCCTTCGCGAACGCATCGCCCGGAAAATGGACATTCAGTACAACAACATTATCCGTTGCTACCCAACAAAAGACCAGATTTTCCGCTACAAGGAACCGCGCAAGTATGCCGTCTATTGGCTGGGCCGGACGGACGGCGGGCCCGATTCCGTATCGCTCCGGTTTGAATCCCCCAAAGCCACTCTGGCAAACCCGCACAAACTGGGCAATGTATTCGAGCCGCTCGACTGGCTCCAGCGCTGGGGTATCGGTCTTGTCGGCGTATTGTTTGCGCTTTTCGCCATGCAAACCACCGTGCCCTGGCTGTCCAAGCGCAACTTTCGCAAGAACTTCGTCAAGCCCTACCGCTCCGAGGCCGGACGCATCCAGCGGGACCCGGTCACGGGCGATGTATTCCAGGAAGGCCAACTCGTGGTGGTGCAATGTTCGCGCCAGACGACCGCCCTCGAATCGTGGGAATACGTGGGCAACAAATGCCCCAACTACCCCAAATGCCTCGACAACATCAACCCCTGCGACGGCGCGGGCGCGCCGCTCGGAAGCGAGAAATTTTTTAGCAGCAAAGGCAGTTTCCGGCGGCTCAACTGGTTGTGGTTCGGCATGGTGGGCGGCCTTATCGGCTGGTCGGCGTTTGCCTTGCTCAAGGTGGTCGCCTCCGGATGGTACAACAACCTGCTGGTACAGTTTTGGAGCAGCAATTTCGGCACCGGTACCCATACCGACGCAGACATCCAGACGCTCACCGACGAAACCCTGCTGGGCGCCACGTTCGGCGCCGGGCTATGCTTCATGTTGGCCTGGGCCGAAGAACGCGGTCAGCCGCGCAAAATATCCTGGTTGCGCATCATCCTGCGCACTGTTTTCGGCACGATCGCCTCCCTGTTCGTTTTCCTGCTCGGCTTTTTTCTCCAGTACAAAGGCTGGATCGAAAACCTGTTCGTGTCCGGTCTGGTGACGTGGTTGTTGTTCGGCCTCGTCATCGGGGCGGTACTCACCATGCGCTCCGCCATCACGATGAAACGCGGTGTACTCGGCGGGCTGGGCGCGGCTGTTGTCGGATATGCCGTGTATGCGCTCAGTAGTGCGTACCCCGACGACCCGGCTACCGTCAAACTCCTCAGTTTCATCTTGTTGGGTGGTTTGCTGGGGCTGCTGTTGGTCACTGTCGTTAGCCGTGCCGACGACTTCGAACTGGAGTATGTATCGCCGGAGCAGTTCCGGCAGGTCAACCCGATCAGCAAGTGGTTGAAAAACGGCATCGAGATTTTCATCGGCCGGGAATCGGGCAACTACGTGTACGTGAAGTGGGACGATGAGGCGGTGCAGCCATACCATGCCCGGTTGTTTTACGAAAAAGGCATGGTGTACATCGAGCCGCTCGCCGAAACCCTGCTCAACGGAAAACTGCTGCCGCTGCGTACCAACACCGCGCTTCAGAACGGCGACCTGCTCCAACTTGGCCGCCAAAGCAATACCCGTATGCGCTACCGCGAGAAACGCCGCGCCGACGGGGGCGGCATGCCGCCGCCGGCAAACGGGGGAAGCGGGTTCAGGATCAATTGACCGCACCAATTCAACTAAAACTACAACCGATTCATTTCAATTAAAAATACCACCACATGGAAAACATCTTTCGATTACCGCGCACGATCCGGTTCCTGCTGATGTGGGGATTGTTGTTGACCATTTCCCAAAGTGCCCGTGCCGATTGTATTACCATTACGCTCGACACCGTTATCAATGCCACCTGCGGAATGGACAACGGATCTGTTGTTTTTAGTGTGGCCATCAATCTGCCCGACTGTAGCACTGCTTCCCCTTGTAACGGTACAACAGCAAGTATTCAATACCAATTAAACAAAATAGGCGGGGCTGCCGGTACCATAGAAACGTATTCTTCCGGTAACCCCGACACCATAGTCGGTTTGGAGCCGGGTAACTACACGTTGGTTATTTACCATTTTGGCCCAAATCCAAATACGCCATGCGATATTGCCACGGAGAATCTCACGATTCTGGGCGGCAATTTGACCGTGACTCCAAGCAACATCTTGTCCTCCGGTTGCACCACACCAACCGGTTCGTTTACGATCACCGTGACAGGGGGAACAGGCCCGTACACCGTTACGGCGACGGGTAGCAACCCTTCCACTACCATCAATATGACAGGTGTGGCTTCTACTACTTCATTTTCAAATCTTGCAGCCCAAACCTATACAGTAACTGCCTCAAACGGCTCTTGCATGAGTACGGCAACCGTGACCGTGCCGCCCATTTTTGTGGTCAACCTGCAGGTGACGGCACAACCCGTGCGTTGCAACGGCGGCAGCGACGGCAGCGTGCAGATCACACAACCGCCGGCCACAGGCAATACGTTTTCGATTTCGCCTGCAATGGGCACGTTTAACTATCCAACCTTTTCCAGTTTGGTGGCTAATAATAATTATATCATTACAGCCACCAATACCGCATCGGGTTGTTCGGCTACTGTTACGGCAAACGTCACGCAGCCCGACACCCTCACTGTTGGCACAACCGTGATAAACATCTCCTGCCAGGGCTTGACCGACGGTATGATAAACACCACGGTAACCGGTGGCAACAGCGGTTCATTCACGTATGTCTGGAGCCACAGCGCTTCGGCCACGACCGGGAATCTGACCAATTTGGCGCCCGGCACGTACACCGTTACCGTCACGGATTCCAAAGGCTGTTTCACGACTGCCTCAAGTACCGTTACCGAGGATGCCGGCGCTGATTTTACCATCAACTATACCCCTGAAATCACATCCGGTGGTTCTCCCAATATTAAACCCATTGCAGACACCACAGGCTTCCGTTTCAACTGGAACATTGTGGAAGCAATCAATGCAACGATTACCCCAACGCCAAACTCCACGAATACGGTCAATAACAACACCACCATCCCTCAAACCCTTGGTACCATTGATATGCGTAGCCCGGGAGTGGTGGTGTATCATATTCAGATCGAAAAATCCAGCAACCCATCCTGCAAAGGCAAGGCCGATACCATCTCCGTCCTCATCCGGCCCGATACCGGCAATGACCCTTTCATCCCCGAAATTTACACCCCCAACGGCGACGGCCAAAACGACGTGTGGCTCGTGGTCATGCCCGACGGCGTGGAAAAAGGGGATTACACCATCTTCAACCGACTCGGCGGCAAGGTACACGAGGGCGATACCCTCAGCCCCTGGGACGGTACCGGCTGTCCCGACGGCCCCTATTTCTACGTGTTGCGCTATATGCAGAACGACGCGGAAAAAGTAAAAAAAGGCGCTATCACGATCCTGCGCACCAGCAGGTGAGGTTGGAAGGTTTCTGGTTAGAAGGTTTGAAGGTTTCTGGTTAGAAGGTTAGAAGGTTGAAATATCCCATGAACCGGAAACCTTCTAACCCGAAACCAGAAACCTTCAAACCTTCTAACCAGAAACCTTCCAACCTTCTAACCAGAAACCTTCCAACTATCTCAACAATGTTTGCCATGAAAAAAAATCTTCCCATCATAGTCGTTGTCAGCGTGTTGGCTGTGTTTTCCGCCCCGCTGTTCGGGCAGCAGATGCCTTATTTTTCCGCCTATACTTTTCAGCCGAAGTTTTACAACCCGGCAGCACAGGGCGGCGCCTCGGGCGGCAGTGTGGCGGTGGCGTATCGCTCGCAGTTTGCCGACCTGCCCACGGGCAGCAAACCGGTGAGCTACATGCTTCAGGCCGACATCTCCCCATTGCTCGGCGACCGTATCGGCCTGGGCATCATGGCCATGCAGGACGAAGTGCACATCACCAAACGCACCAACGTGACGGTTTTTTTCGGCTACCACCTGTTCCCGACAGACCATGATTTCAACCTGTCGTTGGGCGCCATGGCAGGCTTGCTCAACCAACGTATGGACCTCAGCACGGCTACCGTCAACAACCCTTTTGACCTGACCCTGATGCAGGCCAATGAATCAAAGTCGCAGTTCGACGGCGGTTTCGGGTTGCAGGCGCGTTTCGCCGGGCTGCAACTCGACGTGGCCCTGCCGCAACTGTTCACCAGCAACCTCGAATACACCCCGGTTGATGCCACCGGCACGGTTCGTTTTGATATTTTTCCGCACCTGTTCTCCGCACTGCGCTACCGCTGGCAGGGCGAAGGATTTGCCATCGAGCCAGGCGTTGTGTACCGCGAAGTGTTCACCAAAGCGCTCAAGGCCGGAAATTTCGACTTTGGTCTTCGTGCCTATTTCCTCGACGACGACCGCGTCATGGTTGGGGCGGGCTACCGCACCGACGAAGGGGGCCTGCAGTTTTCGGCAGGCGTACGCCCCATTCCGCAGCTGCTCCTGTTCGGCGCCTACGAAACACACGACGCCTTGGGCAGCAGCTTCGAGGCGGGCGTGCAATACGCGTTTGGCCGCGCCGCCGACAATACCCGCGACGATACCCGCACGACGGATACACCCAAACCGCCCAAACCGCCCAAACCGGTGCGCGAGAAAAAACAAAAGCTTCCCAAATTCGACCTCGGCGCCGAAACGCTGTTGGCTCAGTACAAAACCACCGCTGAGAACGCCAGACGAAAGGCAGCCCAGGATGCCGTGGCCGCTCGTGAAAAAATCGAGATCGCCCGTTATTCGCTGAACGAAGCCAAAAACACCAACGTCCACAAAACACGGCAGGCCAAAATAGCCAGTGCCGAGCGGTATTTCCCCGAAATTGAAACCATGGCGGCCAGTGTTTCTGCCGAAGCCCAAAAGGCCGGCAACGCCCAAAAAAGCGCCGATTCGTTGCTGCAACAGGTGGCGGCGCGGAAACAAAAAGTGCGCAATGAAAACGAGCCGGCCCTGATCCGCGCCGCAAGCAGCGAAGCAGCCCGCAACGACACAGACGTACGGGCCAAGTTTGCGGAAATCAAAACATTGCGGACGTCTTTGCCCGTATTGCTCGACATCAACAACCCGGTCACCATTCAGAACTACCTGAGCGCCGAACTGGCAGCCCTGACCAACAAGCCGGAGGACTCAAAAGTGGTGGCTGCCCCCAACGCCGTGGCCGTGCAATTTGCCGATGCCGAAGAGACCTACAAAACCTCGGCGAAGATCAAGGCGTTAGCCGACTGGCTCGGCGCACGCGTGCAGGAGTTGAAAGCCGAGGGCCTCGTGTTCGAGTCGGCCCGCCTGTCTGCCGAAATCCTGTACAACAACGTGGAAACCCGCACCGACGCCAAATACGCCTCCGACTACGGGCAGCCGTTCAAAACGACCTACAAACTTAACGGAAAGGACAAAACCTCCAACATCAAGAAAGATGCAGCCCTCACGCTGGAAACACTCGGCGTGCTGAAACTGCACGACTTGAAGCGCTACCTTGCTGCCAAGATCGGTGTTCCGGAGGATAAAATTATCCTGGAACTCACCGCTCCGAACCCGAAAAACGATTACCAACAGGTGACGCGGATTGCAGTGAATTACCGGAAACCGTAACCGTTACATCCGTCGTAGGGGCGACCCTTGTGGTCGCCCGCCCAAGGTGAAATGGTCCGCCCCTACACCGCCACGGGCGCCTTGATCATCGGCCAGGGATCGTAATTTAACAATTCGAAATCCTCGTACCGGAACGCAAAAATATCGCGAACATCCGGGTTGATACGCATCAGCGGCAACGGGCGTGGGTCGCGGGACAGCTGCAGTTCTACCTGCTCGAGGTGGTTCTGGTAAATATGTACGTCGCCAAAGGTGTGCACGAAATCGCCGGGTTTCAGGCCGCATACCGAGGCAAGCATGAGGGTCAGCAGGGCATATGAGGCAATGTTGAACGGCACACCGAGGAACACGTCGGCGCTTCGTTGGTACAACTGGCATGACAAGCGCCCGTCGGCCACATAAAATTGAAACAGGCAATGGCAAGGCGCCAGGGCCATGTCGGGCAGGTCGGCCACGTTCCAGGCCGACACGATGATGCGGCGGCTGTCGGGATTGGTATTCAGCGTGCGTACCACTTCGGCGATCTGGTCCACCGTGTGTCCGTCGGGGCACTGCCACGAGCGCCATTGTTTGCCGTATACCGGGCCGAGGTTGCCTTCGGGGTTGGCCCATTCGTCCCAGATGCGCACACCGTTTTCCTTGAGATAGGCGATGTTCGTATCGCCCTGCAGGAACCACAGCAGTTCGTGAATCACACTTTTGAGGTGTACTTTTTTGGTGGTCACCAACGGAAATCCTGCCTGCAGGTCAAAGCGCATCTGATACCCGAACACGCTGATGGTGCCGGTGCCGGTGCGGTCGCTTTTGTGTGTGCCGTTTTGCAGGATGTGACGGAGGAGGTCGTGGTAGGCTTGCATGTGGCAAAGGTACGTTTTGGATTTTTTTAGTGTCACAGGGGCTCATAAAGTTTAAGAGGACACAGGGATTTTTCTTTCTACATTTGGGGACATAAAAGGCACATTACACCATGCTCGACCAACGCATCATCGCCCTGTACGACGAGTACACCCACAAACCGCTCACCCGCAAGGAATTTCTTCAACGACTGACCTATCTGGTCGGAAGCGCCGCGGCGGCTATGTCGGTGCTGCCGCTGTTGGAGTCGGCCCCGGCAATACTAGACCCGGCGCCCTCCGATGGCCTGTTCACCGAGTACATCACATGGCCGGGCGTGAACGGCGAGATGAAAGCGTTCGTGGCCCGTCCGGAACTGGAAAAACCCTACTCCACCGTGGTGGTCATCCACGAAAACCGCGGCTTGAATGCGCACATCGAGGACGTGACGCGGCGTGCGGCGCAGGCGGGTTACCTCGCCGTGGCGCCCAATGCCCTCTCTCCCGTGGGCGGCACACCCGCCGATACGGACGAAGCACGTAAACTGTTCAGCGAGCTCAAGGCGGCGGAATCGCTGCAAAATTTCATCAGCGTATTCGGCACACTGAGCGGGCGCAAGGATAGCAACGGCCGCTTCGGTTGCGTGGGCTTTTGCTGGGGCGGCGCCATGGCCAACAACTTAGCCGTGCATGTGCCGGAACTGCGGGCCGCCGTGGCGTTTTACGGCCGCCAGCCCGCACTGGAGGGTGTGCCGGGAATCAAATCTGCCGTGCAACTCCACTATGCCGGCCTCGACGAGCGTGTCAACGCCGGAATGGCCGCCTACGAAGACGCCCTGAAAACCAACGGGATCACCTACGAACAGTACATGTATGAAGGTGTTAACCACGCGTTTCACAACGACACCTCGGCAGCGCGGTACGACGAAGCCGCTGCTAAATTGGCTTGGGAACGGACGCTGGCGTTTTGGGGGAAATACTTGGAGGAATAGATTGATTTGCCAGACGAATTTTTCGTCGGACAAACCACCTACCATTTGATCCCACGCCCGATATGTGTCGGTTGTCCATTCTGCCTGAGCAATATGATGTAAGCCCCGCCTGGAATGCCCTCAAGGCTAAAGTCATAAAACGGGCTTTGCCCCTCGATTCGTTGCGAACGGAGCACGCGTCCAGTCATGTCGGTCAGTTCTAACCAACAGCCCGACCTGACCTCCGCACCTTCCGGCATATCTACTCGTACCCGATCGGAAGCTGGATTGGGCCATAATGCGAGCGATATAAGTTTGTACGGGTTGGTGGGATTGCGTGTGCTGACGATATCGTTCATCAGATACTTGCACAATACCTGCCTTTTAGGCTCTGCGACGGTTTCGCCGCTTGCATTTCCGACCACATACAGAAATGGAGGCTGTATTACCAAAGAGGTAGGGCTGTTACGCCGCCCATCCAAATCGGTTACACCGACGCTTACAAAACCATCCGTGTTGTAAACAGCTAAGAAAAATTCGTGGAAGTTGCTGTCAAGGCTGAAAGAAATTGCTCCCACCATCAAAAAAGCATCCTGATTTATCCACGAAATTTTGCTTGGGAAGGCAATCGGTATTCCATTCCAAACGAACGAGTGCTCCCAGAGCATAGCGCCTGACGCGGCACCTAACTTTGTCGTTAGAACCATTGGCCCGACGGAATCAATTCTAAAATAGCCGGAGATATAAACCTCGTCCGCGTCATTGCTTTCGATGCAGGCGATGCGTGCGGGCACGATAAAGGGAGACGGTGATGAGTTGGGTTTGTGGTATTCCCACAGTTTTTGGCCGGAGGGAGAAAATTTTACCACCCGGTATTTTACCGATCCGCCTACTATAAGGTTTCCGGCCTTGTCTACGTGTTGCGTCATCACGGCATTAGCCGTATCCAATTCGGTGACGGCCCCGGTCAGTGTCTGCCCGACGGAGTCTATTTGCCAACAAATGTAGCGGTAGCCCTGCCCCTCCGGACTGCGCCCCCAATATACCCATCGGTCGCCTACCCAACGTGCTGTTCCACCGTCCAGCATACCGCCAATGCTATATGTCGGGTCGGTGTAGGTGGAGCTCCATACCACCTGGCCATCAGGTGATAGTTTGGTCACAAACAACCCGTTTTTCAGCGCAACAGTATCGCCGTAAAGACCAAAAACAAGTAGGTTCTGTGCAGAATCGAGCTGGAGTTTGGCGCCATAGCTTGCTCCGGCGGTAGGGCCACTGAAGCGGTAAGCCCAGAGTGAGTCGCCATTTGATGCATACTTGATGACCAGGGAGCCGGGTATGGCGCCCTGTATGCTGTTGTACCCGGTTTGGCCACCGACATATACCGCGCCTTGGTTGTCGGTCACGCAGGACATAACAAGGTCAGTGCTGCCGGTATCGAACTTGCGTTGCCAAAGCCGTGTGCCGGCGGCATCATACTTCGTCGTTAAAAAAGCGTTCAAGGGGCCGGGGTGGTAGTCGTTGCCGCATACGATGGGGTTTTGGCTTGAATCAAGCAGTACCAACGGCACTCCGTACAACGAACTTCCTTCTGCGATATCGTGAAGTACCCAAACAGGATCAATGTATTGGGCCGATACGCTAAGGCAGTATGCCCACAAGAGGGCACAAGTATATATGACTTTCATGGCAGATGTTTTTAATGGTGGGAAAAACTGAGACCGGGCTGTAAGATGCCGGCGAGTGCGATAGCCAAATTCAAAAACGGCGGGTGAGGACAAAGGCCCTCACCCCGCCGTTTGGCTCTTACATTTTTTTTACCCTGCTTGTATACGAACTACCGCCTGCGCTAAGAGACACCATGTACTCGCCCGATGCAAGCTTGTTCGAGGCATCTATGACCCAGGTATTTTGACCGGGCACCAAGGTCAAGTTCTGTTGGTAGATGATTCGCCCGATCAAGTCGGAAATGGTCAGTATTCCCTGGGTTCCTTGTACCTTATTGTCAAAGACAACCCTAAACGATTGCTGCACCGGATTGGGTTCGCAACGCAATTCGACGGGACTTGAGGCTATTCGCAGGCCCTCCCCGGAGTGTTCCTCCACTACCGGCTCTACTTCGATAAGCAACTCCACAGGGGCGGTTGAGGCGGTGGTAAAAGAGGAGAAAAACAAGGAGGGAAGCGTCTCTTCGTCAAGTTGAAGCAAGTTTTGGAGATTGGCGACCGGTTGTTTGGCTTTCACGATAACAGTGTATAGCGTGCTGTTGGCGACTAATAATTGCGAGCCGTTGCTTGGGTCAAACCAAAGTGTTGTCAAAGCATTTTCATCAAACAAGTTGAATCCGAAGTGTTCTGCTTTGGTGTAGTTGGCCAATGTGCCCGGCACCACATCCAGCACTTCGAAGTATGCAGCCGGTATTTTTAATCCGAGTTGGAATGCAGCAAGTTGTTGTGCGTTTTGAACGTTCACCTTCAAAGCAACAACATCGTCTTGATCAAGGGACGTGGTTGGAACAGCCAGAGTGGCACTGCCCTCCTCTTCCGGAGAATCTCCTTCGCCCGGGCACTCCGTTGTAACGCTACTCCACGAAAAGTTTACATCCCCAATTTTAATCCCGTCAAAGCCACGCTGTCCAGTACCGGGCATCAGGTATGACCATCCTTGCTCCAGATATGCCCCGTTCAGGAGCGAAAAAGGGTCGGTGTCAAATGGAATCGCATTGTTTTGTGGAACAAACTCTGGGATATAACGCCACGATTGTTCGTGGTTGGGTAAGTAATCCCAGTATTTCCCCAAAATAAGTTTTTGTAACTCAACATTATCGAAAGTAGTGATGCTGTTGCTCTTGTTCGCATCCGCTGCAATCATCCTGTACCCGTTTGGGAGCGAGAAGTTGCCCAAAATATGCTGGCTTATCTGTAACAAGTCACCAACGTTCACCCCGTTTATCCATTCGCAACGGGTATGTCCATAGTGCCGCTTCAACGGATCCTGTACAAAGTTCAGGCTGTTTTTTTTCCCGTTGTGGTAGATATGTGTGTACAGGTTGTCCTGATGGAGCAGGCCACTAAAATCGCCCTGCCTGCTGCTGGTTACGTTGCATTTTTGGCTGGATGCGGCGTGTCGAACGCGGATACTGACATTGTGCAGCCCGGTACCGGTGCCTTCGAGTTCGACCCGGTCTGTAAACGTTCCACAGCGGCCGGGGGTATAATGGGGCAGTCTTTCGGTCTGAGCGTAGTATTTGATCCGATTTATTTGGCCGGGTGTGAAATGATTGACGCACTCCTCCCGCCATCCAGACATATAGTTACGCCCAAAAGAAAGGCCGGCGGGCGGCGGATAAACGGCATCTCCATTGTAATCTACATACGTCAACGTATTATTAAAATCGCAGCCTGGATTTTGGGCAAGAACGGGGCATCCTGGATGCTTTGAGGGGAACTTGGAGCAGTCCGCCGGGGTGTCCTCAACCAAATCGCCAGCCACATCGAAGTTGATTAGAGGGAGAGGTTTATTAGGATCATCAACCCTGATTACCAATTCCCTTCCCCACCAATTTGGTGGAAGCTGTCCATTTGGCCCAATAGGTGGCAGGTAGGGGTAATCATTTGCGGATGGGTCTGGAGGAGCTTGGTACGAGGCTACAACAAAGTGGGTATGCAACAGACCAAAGTGGTGGCCTGTTTCATGGGCAAATGTAGCAGCAAGGCTATATTGGTTAACCAATTTTACAAAATTGGTGTGTTCATAGGCCCCCACGATAGAATAGTTGGGATTGTTGTCAAGATAGGCCTGCTCCGGGATTGGGGCGTAAGGGTCAAGGCCATCAGATTTTATGACAACATCCATAGTACCTGAGGCGTAGGCAAAAGAGGTCACTTGGCGATCAAGTTCTAGGTTTTTTCTTATTCGGTCATCCCAAATTTCATTGAGCTCTCCGCATTGGAAAAAAGTCAGGCCGGAGGACGCAAATGCCTGGTTTAGGTAATTGATTCCATTAGTCACATCACTCTGAGTTACTAAAGGCGTCGGTGAGGTAGGGCCAACTATTAACGTGAATCGAACAGGAATGCCGGAAAAACTAATTGCTGAGTATTCCTCATTTTGGAGGTTTGCAACGAATTCATCAATCAAGGGCTGTTTTTCGATCAGTTGCTGCACCAGGAATGATGGAACATCAAGCGAACACTCAAGACCTTGGGCGTACGCGGATTTGGTTGGCCCAAACATGAAGACAAACAATACCATGACAGATGTTGGCAGATAAAATTTTTTGGATTTAGGGGGGGGGTAAAATATTAAACTGAGGGTTGAACTTGTTTTTTACCTTTTGCATGGTGTTCTAAGTTTTGGTGAGAAAAATAAGGTGGGTAAAAGTGTGCCAGATTGCAATTCGCGTAGAAATGTAAAACCTTTCTCTGCTTTTGTTGTCAGGTTACGATTAAGTTTTTTAATAAACGTATGCGGCATGCTTGCATTCCGGCCGGGAGCGCATCTGTTTACGCCTGGCTGCGCAAACAGATGCGCAAGATACTTTCGGCGGAAGGCCTTTGTCAAGGCCGAGCTTGTAACCATGTCATTTCAGCTTGTAACTATGTCGTTTTCGGCTGTAACTGTGCAAATGCTGTAGCCGGACGGACGGCGTTTCCGGTCGTTTCTTTGTCATCCAGCAGGGATTCGTCCGCTCAGCGGGGGCAGGCTCGCATGGTAGTTGCCTCGAAGCACGGACGGCGCGCCCTGCAGAACGGCAAAATTGATTGGCTATCTTAAAACAAAAAATTTTATCAATCAAAACACCATTCCCGCTGCAAACGCTACTTTTGCAGGCCGCAACTCGTTCACCGTCACGTATCGGTCAACCATCTACCCGCCTTCGCCAAGACTACGGCGGGTAAACCTGAAATAAAATGCTGAAACGCCTGCACATCCGCAACTACGCTCTGATTGACCGCGTGGAGATTGATTTCTCCGAGCGGCTGACGATCATTACCGGCGAAACAGGGGCCGGGAAATCTATCCTGCTGGGCGCTCTCGGCCTGGTGATGGGCGAACGGGCCGACACCAAGATTTTTTACAACGATGCCGAAAAGTGCGTGGTGGAAGCCTGGTTCGATGTGACCAAGTACGATTTGCGCGAATTTTTTGAGGAAAATGAACTCGACTATGAGGACGAGGTCGTGATCCGCCGCGAACTGTCGCCTGCCGGAAAAAGCCGCGCCTTCGTGAACGACACCCCCGCCAACAACCAGGTGCTGCGCCGCCTCACCGAAGCCCTTGTGGACCTGCACCAGCAGTTCGATGTGCTCGATATCCACAACGTCAACTTTCAACTGCGGATGCTGGATGCCTTGGCCGACAACGGTACCCTGCTCGCCGAATACCAACGCGGCTTCCGGCAGTACCAGGCCGACCGTGCCCAATATGCCGACCTGCTCGACCGCAGCGTCAACGCTTCCCGGGAAATGGATTTTTTGCGTTTCCAATATGACGAACTCCGGCAAGCCGAACTCCTGGACGGCGAGCAGGGGGAACTCGAAAACGAACTGGCCCGCCTGACCAATGCCGAAGACATCAAACGTACCTACGGCGCCGCAGCCAACTACTTGTCCGAGACGGAGCAAAACGTGGTCGGCCAACTTCAGGAGATCGCGCGCTCCATGAACGCTACCCGGAAGGTGTCGAACGAACTGAATGCCCTGAGCGAGCGGCTGGATACGCTCCTGATTGATTTGCAGGATATCGCCAAAGACTGTGCCCGCATCAGCGAAAGCACCGATCACGATCCCTCCCGTATCGCGGAAACGCAGGAGCGACTGAATGTGCTGTACAAATTGCAGAAAAAACACAGCACGGGCACCGTGGCGGAACTGCTTCAACTGCAGGACGATCTGGAGCGCCGGCTCGGCGGCTTCACCGATCTCGGCGACCAGATCGCCCGGCTGGAACGCAGCATTGCCACACAGGAGCACGCCTTGCGCGGGCAGGCGCGCCTGCTCGGCGAACGCCGCCGCATCGTGCCCAAGCCGTTTGAGGAAAAAGTACAGGCCATGCTGGCCCAACTCTCCATGCCGCACGCCCGAATCAAAGTGGATATTCAGGAAACCGCGGCCCTCACGCCCACCGGCACCGACGACGTGCAGTTCCTGTTCGCTTCTAACGTAGGCAGCCGCTACCTGCCTATCCGCGACGTGGCTTCGGGTGGCGAACTTTCCCGCCTTACCCTGTGCACCAAGAGCCTCGTAGCCGATGCCATACCCTTGCCCACCCTGATTTTTGATGAAATAGACACCGGCATCAGCGGCGACGTGTCGCTTAAGATGGGCCTCATCCTGCGCGAACTGAGCGACCGCCACCAGGTGGTCAGCATCACCCACACGCCTCAGATCGCCGCCCGCGCCGACAAACACTACTTTGCCTACAAGCAAGTGGAAAACGAACGCACCATCACGCACCTGCGCGCCCTCAACCCCGACGAACGCGTGCGCGCGCTCGGGGTCATGCTTAGCGGCAACCCGCCCAGTGAGGCAGCACTGGCCACTGCACGTGAACTGATGCAGAAGTGAGAGCGTGTCTATTCCAGTTCCACATCCAGAGAATCGCCCTGAAACAGGATGTTTTCGTCGCCCGGTGCAAGTGTGTCCACGGGAATGACCATGAATCCTTCCACGCGGTGTACCAGCCATCGGCCATGCACCCGGTACAGCACCAGGGTATCCGGGATTTTTTCCTCCAGTTCACCCTCGATCAGGTAGTGGCAAACGGCCGAATCGCCCCGCACGTCGCAGCGGAGTTTGTAGAGTACTGTGCTGGATATTTCCGAGGAATCGCCCTGCATCAGGGCATCGAGAAAATCAATGTACGAACGGGCCAGTTCGGTGCTGTAGAGGCGGGCCGAATCGAACTGGTTGCGGTCAATGTACGATTGCCACAAGCGGACAACCGATTCCGGTGAGGTATCCGAATGGCATCGGCAGTACCAAATACAAAGGGCTGCGAAGGCGCAGCATAGTGCGAAAAATCGCATCATATTGGAGGTTTGTTTTGATCCTCAAAAGTAGGGCGATTTCTCTGGAAATATTTTTTGTAAAAAGCCTTGGGTGTTTGGTGGATGGGCGTTTATCTTTGCCGCCGCTTTTAGCAAATGGGCGCATAACTCAGTTGGTTCAGAGTGGCTGCCTTACAAGCAGCAAGTCGGAGGTTCGAGTCCTTCTGTGCCCACGAGGCCACCTTCGGGTGGCCTTTTTTGTTTGACCAAATTTGCATAGCGTAGGCGTTGCTGCCTTCGCCCGGGTGTTTCAGGCGTTTATGCCCGGCTATTTCGCATTGTTCGGCTCAGAAATTAGCCCGATGCCGGTTGCTGCATTTTGTGCTCAAGTCCATACATTTGCTCGTTATTTGGCGCTTAAGCACAATGTTTGTTTTATGAAAAAACGTCTGTTCCCATTCGGCAACTCCGGATTTCTTTTCGGAGCACTTCTCCTGTGTGGCATATTCTCGCAAAACCTGTATGCCCAAAAATGGGACACGCTGGCCCCGATTCCGGCGAGTTTCACGTTCCCGGTCGTAGCGGTTGCCGATGGCAAAATACACATCATGGGCGGCGGCGGCGTTGGCGGCGCTACCGACCTCCACTACGCCTACAATCCCGCTACCAACACCTGGGCAAGCCGGGCGCTCGTACCCTACCGTGCCCAGCAGCCGGCCGGAGCAACCGCCAACGGAAAGATACATTTCTTCGGAGGCGGATTTCCCAACACGGGCACCCCGCTAAAAAACCATTATGTGTACGACCCCGGTACCAACACCTGGCAACAAGCGGCGGACCTGACCGCACCCCGGGCTATCCACTACGCCGTCACCTTGAATAATGTGCTGTACAGCCTGGCCGGACAAGGAATGGCAAACCTTTGCCAAACCTATGATCCCGCAACAAATGCCTGGACGACAAAGAACAACCTGCCGGACAACAGTTTTTGGTACGGTGCCCATGTCGCTGCCGAGGGGCACATCTACCGGTTTTGCGGCGGTGGATACACGTCGCCCAACAAATTCGCCCACCGCTACGACCCCGCTACCGATTCCTGGGCGAGCCTGCCGATGTTTCCTGCAGCCACGCACGCCTTGCGCGGCGCCGCTGTCGGCGACAAAATTTTCCTGGCCGGGGGCTACCATAGTTTTCTCGAAAGGGATGAGGTATATATTTTTGATACCCAAACCAACACCTACATGCCCGGCACCCCGCTGCCCTTGGGCCGGAATTACCACAACATGGTCGCTCTGGACAGTTGTATTTACGTTGTCGGTGGAAACCATGCTATTGACACAACTGTCCGGTTTCAACTGCTGCGCTTTTGCCCGTTCGCAACGACCACGCCGACCCACGCCGGCCCAACGGCGCAACCCTTGACTGCGCGTTATTTTTCTGGAAAACTTGTGGTGCAACTGCCGGAAAATGCCGGAGGCGAATCCACTCAACTCGCCCTGTTCGACCTTGCGGGCAGGCAATTGTTTTTTGAAAAACTGCCTTCAGGGGCAACCGGATTGCACGAAAGTATGGTCGGCGATCTGCCACCTGCCGTGTATTTGGTACGCCTGAACACGGCAACGGCCCTGTACACGGGCAAGGTGTCGGCGTACTAATGTCTCCAATTTTCTGCGTTCACTCAAATCGGTCGAACATGAATCACGCACTAAATACCCTTTTCATTTTGGCAATAACGGCGCTTCCATTTTCAGGAAATGCCCAGATAGGCAGCCCTGCACCCAATTTTACCGTGACGGACACGCATGGGAACACGCACAGCCTGTACAACCTGCTGGACTCGGGCAAGGTGGTGGTGCTCGATTTTTTCTACACCACCTGCATCCCTTGCCAGTTTTACACGCCACAAGTAAATCTGGCGTATGAAAAATACGGCTGCAATACGGCAACCGTCTATTTTATGGCGATTGACTATCAGGACACCAATGCCGAAGTGCTGGCTTACGATCAGCAGTACGGCATAGAATACCCCTCCATTAGCGGGCTGAACGGCGGCGGCAATGCCGTAGTGGGGCAGTACCACATAATTGGCTTCCCGACTTTTTATGTGATTGACTCCAGCAAAACCATTGTGCAGGAAATTGACCCGCCGACCTTGCAGGTTTTTGATTTCCGTTTTCAGCAACTCGGCATCTCGCCGGCAACTTGTGCTGTGTCCGATACAAAAGAATCATCCGGCGACAACCGGCTGCAATTGTACCCAAATCCCCTGACCGGAAGCCGGTTGAACGCAGGCCTGCCCGACGGTATCAAAGGGCTTAGTAAGTACGAAATACTCGATTTCAGCGGGTCGCCCGTCCGCAGTGGGCAACTTGATCTTGTTTCCGGAAGTCCTGTTTCCGTTGATTTGGGCGACCTGCCCACCGGTATTTATTTAATGAAAATCGCCGCTTCGAACAGCGGGAAATTTCTGACAGGGGTGTTTGCCAGACAATGAAGCTGGAGCATGTGAACGTCGGCGAGGTTTCAAACCTCGCCGACGTTTATTCCTTCCATTTGATGTTGCATCCGCCACTGGGCCGCTGCACCGCGTGTACGGGCTTTCCTTCCAGAACTGCATCCAAGGCTGCCCGCAAGTCTTCCCCGGTAGGTTGTACGGGATTGCGCTTGGGGCGGCTGCCGTCGAGTTGGCCCCGGTAGGCGAGGTTCATGTTGCCGTCGAAGACGTAAAAATCCGGCGTGCAGGCTGCGTCGTAGCGCCGGGCCACGTCCTGTGTGTCGTCGTACAGGTACGGGAAGGTGTAGCCGACTGCCTGCGCGTGAGCGGGCATTTTGTCGGGTGCGTCCTCCGGATAATTTTCTGCATCGTTGCTGCTGATTCCTACGAACGACACGCCCTGCGCCTCGTATTCCCGGGCAATACGCACAATTTCGTCGTTGACGTACAGCACGTACGGGCAGTGGTTGCACAAAAACATCACCACCGTAGCCTTGGGTGATACAATGTCCTGCAACCGAACCATCCGCCCGCTTGCGGGATCGGGCAGTTCAAAATCGGGGGCTTTGGTGCCCAGGGGAAGCATGTTTGATTCGGTGTAAGCCATTTGAAAAAGGTTTGCTGGTTTCTGGTTTGGAGGTTTCTGGTTTGGAGGTTTCTGTGTAGAAGGGTTGCTAGTTTGAAGGGTTGCCTTTATCAGCCCACGGGTTTACCCGTGGGGCAGCGATTATCGGCAGGATTGGTTGATGCCCTGCACATATTGACGCACGATACCGATGGATTTAGCGGATTCGGCGCCGAGGAAACCGGTTATCAGGGTGTCGTTGATTTGGCGGGAGTAGGCTTCCAGCATGGGAGCGGAAAGCGGCTGGTAGGTCCAGTGCCATTTTTCCTCGTTGTAGCCGTGCGGGCGTTCCGCGCCTTTTGGTGTGTATGGCTGACAAAAGCCGAAGCGGTGTGCGTTTTTTTGCAGCCAATCGTACACGCTTGCGTATTTGCCGCCGGCTTCGAAGGCCGGGTTGTTCAGGTCGTTCAGGTCAATGTCGGTACCCCAGTGGTGGCGCGAGGCGCCGGGCATGGCCGAATATTCCATGATCCTGACCGCACGGGCGGTAGGGTCGGGCGTTGTTTTGGCAAACCGCGACCATTTGGCTTCCCAGATCGCTTTTTGCTGAAAAAAGGTCCGGGTGGAGGAAATGATCTTCAGGGGAACACTGTCTTTTCGGGCGGCTTCCCACATTTTCCGAAAGGATTCGAATGCTTCTTTTCGCAGCAGCATGCCGGGGCGATCGGTGTACGGCCGGCCCACCGGCACAAAATCGGGGTGGCGAACCGGGTCAAATTTGCCCATCAGGTACGCCTCACCGAATCGTTCGGGTTGGGGTTCGGATGGAAGATCGGTCGCCGGGGCTCCGGCGCTGCTTTCGGTTTCGGCTCCGGTAGGCCCCATGACGACCTCGCGGCGCTGAGACGCGCTTTCCGACTCGGCCCCGCAACCGACAAACACCACAACCAACACCAGTACACTGAAAAATACTTGAAACATCCTGAATATGGGAATTTTATAAAAACTCGAAACTCGAAACTCAAAACTGTTTTTCTACTGTTTCGATCACGTATTGCAGCGATTTTTTAGTCATCACGCCTGCTTGCCGCCACAGTTCCTGGCCGTTTCGGTACAGCATGAAGGTGGGCACCCCCATTACTTTGAGCCGCACGGCGAGGTCGGTGTGCTGGTCCACGTCAATTTTCAGGATGCGCACCCGGTCGCCGAGGTCGGCTTTCAGGTCGTCCAGCACCGGCGACATAGCCCGGCAGGGGCCGCACCAGGTGGCATGAAAATCAAGCAGAATGGGCGTTTCAGACTGAATAATGGATTCGAAGGATTGGGTCATTTTTTCTGCAACCATGAGCGATGTATGGAATTCGGCGCAAGGTACGGTGACTTGATGCCTCGCTGCCCCACGACTGAAGCCGTTGGTAAAAAATTGAGGGGGTGAAGGAGGAACCAGGGTGGAATAACTGCGCTCTATCGCGGCGTTTATCGAAAAAAACGGAGCAGGTATTCGCCTTCACCCACATTTGAGCAAAACAACCCGATACACATGAATTTGTTCCGAACAACAGTACTGTTTGTCGCCCTTGCGGCGCCGTTTTGGGCGACTGCCCAGAAAAAAGAAAAAGAGGCGGTAAAGGCCGTCATCAACCAGTTTTTTCAAGGCATGGCTACTGCCGACAGCACCCTGTTGCTCGGCGCATGCACCGGAGGCGCTATATTGCAAACGGTAGCGCTGGACAAGCAGGGGAACCGCACGGTGCGGACCGAAGACTTCCGGGAGTTTGTTCGGCACGTGGCCACGCCCTCGAAAAACAAATTGGATGAACGCATCAAATTCGGGGCTGTGCACGTGGAAGAAGCCCTCGCCAGCGTGTGGACACCCTACGAGTTTTACCTGAACGGCACATTTTCGCATTGCGGCACCAATTCCTTTCAGATGGTCAAGATCGGCGACCAGTGGAAAATCCAGTACATCATTGACACGCGGCGGAAGGTATGCAAATAGAGGTGTCGCCATACAATTCTGCAGGTACAGTTTATTTCATGGGAAATTTGGAATGGAATGCATCGGGCAGCATTCCACATGGCAGTGGTATGCCAAATTTTACGACTTTTGCCTTGCCTTTTCAGTTTTACTGTGTGCTATTTTCGTAGCAATTCTCCCAAATCATCATTCATCATTCATCATTCATCATTCCAGATCGTCGTGTCCGACATTTTCACTCAAGTCCAACAAGCGCAAACCGCCCTCGACGCCGAATCGCCAGCCACTGCCGAAGCGCTCGAACAGTTCCGCATCCACTACCTCGGCTCCAAAGGGCTGATCAAGTCCCTGATGGAGGAAATGCGTACTGTGCCCAACGAGCGCAAACGCGAGTTTGGTCAACTGATCAATGCCCTCAAGCAAAGCGCTGAAACGAAATTTCAGGAAACCAAAGCCGTCCTCGATGCGCAGGCCGAGCA